>Ga0208720_1000294_pt1 | contig 13248 bp, 11 predicted proteins | sample LakMenEpi20Apr10_FD_150716 | JGI IMG/M metagenome (GOLD analysis project Ga0208720, IMG submission 150716) | Freshwater microbial communities from Lake Mendota, WI - 20APR2010 deep hole epilimnion (SPAdes) | ecosystem: Environmental > Aquatic > Freshwater > Lake > Epilimnion/Euphotic zone ...
GGCTCCAGTGAATGCAGTCGACGGCTTTGGCAAATATACCCGAACATTATCCAACGGTACAACCGTGACGGAATCTCCGAGGATTAATGGTTTGATTGGCGATTCATCAATCTATCAAAACTCGGTGGATGTGACTTCAGCAAAGTATACAAATCAGACTGTCAATAACTATACTTTCAGCTATCGTGCTGCAAAGGATGCCATTAATTCAGGGTATGACAATATCACTCTGAGAAATGGAAATCTCGGTGGTGCATCAGGATTTAAGCAATTAAATCTGACCGTGAATGGAGTTGCCGTTCCGAATGTGACTGCACCTACAACCGGTACTGCTAAGCAGATCACCGCTTTCAACAATACGGCCGTAAAACTGCCATTGCGAAAGGGCTGGAATCTGATTTCTGGTAATCTGGATACCACCGGAAAACCACGAACTCTGATGGTTTATGGAGATGTTCAGGCTCCTGACCTGAATCTCACAACACCTGACGTATTTCAGCTTCGTCGTCAGACAACCGATTCAACTGGAGTGGTGAACGGATTTAATAATGGGACCTGGACCAAGAACTTTGTTGGGGTCATGAATCCAAATGACCTTGATATCGGGTTCTTTGTGAAAGGCCAGATTGTTGACAACTCGTTCGGAGCCAGAATGTATACCAATACGTTCAAGTCTTCCCAGTTCAAAGATGCAACCGGGAAATACAAGATCACCGATGATCCAGCCTCAGGCATCCTCGATTATACAAATTACAAGTTACAACAAACAGGTAATGCGTATGACTCGACGAAGACAGTCAAATCAAGGCTTGACACGATCTCATGGGATGTGGTCGATTGGGCAGGAAATAAATCGACTTTTACAATCACAATCTATCTTGATCCCACTGCCCCACGCACGGGTGGATCAGCAAACGCGACTGGCACCACAACGCCTTCGGCTACTCTTGTCAGTTTGCTTGATAAGTATGTGATCCTTGACGATGAATTGAAGAAACTGCTGGGTATCAAATGACCATTTGCGAATGATCTGAATAGAATTCACGAGCGGCACAGGCATAAGGCCTGTGCCTTTTTTTATTTATCGTATTATCCGAAATCTTGTATTGCCAAAATATCTGATTTAAATTACAAAAACGTATTGAATCCGTTGAGCTCAAAATCTCGACCTTTGAGATGATTCCGGAAGGCCTGTTTGATGATCCCTAAAAATCAGATTCATCCTGAATGGCGATTGCATCCGCCTCACTTGCAGAAGCCAAGAGTGCAAGTGATATTGCCGGTGCATGATGAACAGGCCAATCTACCGGTCCTTTATCAGCGATTACATCAAGTTCTGGCAGATTGTTCCTCTGATTGGAATCTCATTTTTGTGGATGACGGGAGTCGCGATGGTGGCCCCCAGTGGCTCTCTGATTTATCCACCACCGATCCGAGGGTGACGGTGGTCACTTTGGCTCGCAATTTTGGGCATCAGGCTGCGGTGACGGTCGGGCTCGGAATTTTACGGGACCATTCCGAATACGATATTGCAATTGTGATGGATACCGATCTGCAGGATCCTCCAGAACTGTTTCCAAGCCTGATTCATGAGTGGGAGAGCGGTTCTGATGTCGTTCATGCTGTTCGGAAAAATCGCCGCGAATCTGCTCCCAAGCGTCTTGCTTATTGGGCATTCTATCGCATTTATAAGGCTTTGGCTGAAGTTGATGTTCCACTGGATTCTGGAGATTTCTGTCTGCTCTCCGCACGGGCTGTGGATGCATTAAACCAGTTGCCTGAACGGGCCCGATTTCATCGAGGATTGCGGGCTTATATCGGATTTAAACAGACCACCCTGCCCTATGATCGACCGGAACGCATGGCTGGCCATACAAAATACAACTTTGCAAAGCTTTTAAGGCTCGCGCTTGACGGTCTCGTTTGCTTCTCGTCAGTTCCCCTGCGACTGGTCAGCCTGATGGGAATCGGCACGTTTCTGGCTTCCTTGTGTATCCTTGGATGGGTTCTGGCAGATGCATTACTGGGCCATACAGCCCCACGGGGCTGGGCCAGTCTGGCTGCACTAGTTCTGCTTTCCGCATCGGTCCAAATGATTGCATTAGGAATCGTCGGCGAATATCTTCGCCAGATTTTTCTCGAAACAAAGGGGCGTCCTGCTGCGATTGTTGCACATATTGCAGGACAAGGATTTAAAGATCGGGTTGGAATGGCAAAAAAATACGAGCCAAATCATCATCACGGATTCAATCACAACACACAGTATGCGTTTCCTCATAAATCTGGTGATCAACGATGATCGAAATCTGGAATGAATCTTCGCCTGACCATGCCGAAGAGCATATGCCACAAGAGATTCTGACACGTCTTGCTGGCCATGTGTCGCAGCATCCCTGGTGGCAGGCCCGGGCCAGGTTGGTGGCACGACTCATCCACCTGAAACTTGGCCGGGGCAAGCAAAGGGTGCTGGATGTGGGGTGTGGCTGGGGAGTGACTTTGGCTTATCTTGAGTCTCAGGGGCATGATGTGGCTGGTCTGGATGTGGGCCGGTCGGCTCTCCAAATGCTTGATAGTCCTGAGCGTCACCTGATTCTTGGTGATATCGAACGAGGCCCACTACCGGAATCGGCGATCGGGAGTTTTGATGCGGTTCTGGCTTTGGATGTTCTGGAGCATCTGGATGACGATAAGGCTGCGCTGAAGCATTTAGGTCAACTTGTCAGGCCCGGTGGACTGGTGGTGGTGACGGTTCCAGCCCGGCCTGATTTATGGTCGGAATTTGACGAAATCCAAGGCCACAGAAGGCGATACGTTAAGGAACAGGTGGTGGATCTCTTTTCTAAGAGACCTGAATTTGAAGACTATCATGTCAGTTACTGCTGGCCCTGGTTGATTGGGCCTGCCAGATGGACGAGACGTAGAGCCAACGACTCAAATCAGAGCGTTAAACGTAATTCGTGGGAGGTATACGAAGATCATGTCAGGCCAGTAAGTTGGCCTGTCCGGGTCGTCATGCAAGCCATGTTCCGGTTCAGCGAGCATCGCATCCTGAACCGGGGCGAGAAAGATGGAACATCCGTGATCGCTTGGGCTTATCGTAAAGCCGAATGATCGTGCCGAGCTCGCTCACTCGGCTGTTGAGAGCTTGCGTGGGACGGCACGTCCGGCCGTATCGGCTGCGGTTTGGTCGACAGCTTTTTCTTCATGATATTCAGCGTCGGTGTTTACGCACCAAGGGTCAAATGGCCCTTGCCCCATGATATTTCGGGCCGCCAGAAAGGCGGTCATCATGGAATGATCCTGATTATTATATTTGTGCATTCCATTTCGGCCAGCCACTTGAAAATTCTCAAGACGTGCCAGCCAGTTGCGAATGATTTCGACATTCTTCTGATATTCGTCGTCATAAACCGGGTAGGCTTTGGGCATGCGAACCACGCACCCATCCACCACTTTGGATGGGTCGACCAGCCCAATCTGACCGATTTCTTTTTTCCCGAGTTCGATCAATTCCTGATCGCTCATTCGCCAGAGCCCATCGCCTTCGAAACAGAAATATTCGAGGCCAAGGCTTGATTTCGATGCATCTGGCACCATATAGGGCGACCAGTTTTTGAAATTCTGGACTCTCCCGAGTTTCACTTCCGGGTCATGCACATAGATCCATGTGTCGGGGAAAGTCTCAACCTGGTCGGCGATCAGCACGACGGTCAGGAAATCGCGATATTTCAAGGCATCTGCGGCGGCTTGTACTTCGGCTGGTGCCGGAGGATCCATGATCTTGACAAGGGTGCGCAGAGGGAGAGTGGAGATGAAATTTCGTCCCATGTGCTGGGTTTCATTTCCATTGGAATCACGGCTGACGAATGCGGTGACACGGTTGCCGTCGTGTTCAACACGGGCCACTCGTGAATCGTGATCCACTCGGTTTCCACCCTCACGGACTTTGTCGCGGGCGGCTTCCCACATTTGACCTGGGCCAAATTTCGGATAATGAAATTCGTCGATCAGGGTTTTAATCACAGCGCCTTTGCCAGCCTTACGAAATGGCTTGAAAAGCACGCTGGTGACGGCATTGATCAGCGATAATCCCTTGATCCGCTGGGCGGCCCAGTCAGCAGAGATTTCGGTTGTGGGCATGCCCCAGACTTTTTCGGTATAGGCTTTGAAAAAAGTTTGGAAAAGCTTTCGGCCAAAGCGATTGACGACCCAGTCTTCAAAGCTTCTTTCAGGCTTGATTGGCTTGATTCTGGCCTTGAAATAGCTCAGCAGGATGGTGGCGGAGCAGACAGGGCCGAGCTTGAGGAAGGCGTCAACAGGCTTGAGCGGATAGTCGAAGAATTTCCGGTTGTAATAGATTCGGCTCAGGCGGGGTCGTTTGAGGAATTGATCGCCGAGAATTTCGTTCCAGAGGCGATTGACTTCGTCGTTTTTTGAGAAAAACCGGTGTCCGCCGATGTCAAACCGATAGCCTTTATAAGTGTCCGTGCGGCTGATTCCGCCCACCAGACTGGCTTCGGATTCGAGAACCACGCATGGAAAGCCGCTTTTGGTCAGTTCATAAGCTGCGGTGAGGCCAGCCGGGCCACCGCCAGCGATGACTGTTGCCCCTCCAACGGATTGCGTATAGATCGAGTGAGGAGGCCTGGCAGCGCTATAAGGCGTTGTGCTTGAGCTGTTTAGCGAATCTGTACGGTATGCGGCTTTAACGTCCATGGTGCCGATCTCTATGGTGAATCCGTTCGGTGCTCCACCATCCTGGTGGGTTGATTTGAGGGAAGTCTATCAGTTCGCAAAGATTTGTCGAGATCACTTTTCGAGAACTTTTTTTTGGTAGAAAACTGGGCGATATTTAAGGTTCATCCATAAAAGCGGGGTTAACGTAACACTTTGCGAGATCATCAAAAAGCACTGGTCAGAAATTTGATAATGGGTTACATTGAAGCAAGGTCGAACTCTCCGCCAGCCTGATTTCAGAAATCTGGCTGCAGCGTCAAGATACAAAAGCCTGCTTGGATTGCAGGATCCCGGATGCAAAATAAAGGAGTCTAACAGGCCATGAGTATCGAACTAGGCGTCAATCGGCACGAATATAGAGGCATTGTTCTTGCAGGTGGTTCCGGGACACGTCTGTATCCGATCACGCGAGCCGTTTCGAAGCAGATGTTGCCGATTTACGACAAGCCGATGATTTATTACCCGCTTTCGGCATTAATGATGGCGGGGATTCGCGACGTTCTGGTGATCAGTACGCCCACAGATATTGGTGGATTTGAGCGGCTTTTGGGAGATGGATCGCAGTGGGGGATGTCATTTCAATATTGCATTCAGCCGAACCCAGGCGGCCTGGCACAAGCCTTTACGCTGGGCCGAAACTTTGTAGGATCGCACCCAGCAGCGTTGGTATTGGGCGACAATATTTTTTATGGGCAGGGATTTCAGCCCATGCTGAGGCGCGCGACATCACATAACGAAGGTGCCACGGTTTTTGCATATCCTGTGAAAGATCCGGAACGATACGGAGTGATCAGTTTCGACGAGAGTGGGCGACCATTAAAAATTGTCGAGAAGCCAAAACAGCCTGAAAGTCATTATGCAGTCACGGGATTGTATTTTTATGACAATCAGGTGGTTGATATTGCGGCTGAATTGAAGCCATCGCCACGTGGCGAATATGAGATTACGGATGTCAACAAAGTCTATCTTGATCGCGGGCAGTTGAAGGTCGAGAAATTCACTCGTGGGTTTGCATGGCTTGATACAGGCACGCCTGAGAGCTTGATTCAGGCCGCGAATTTTGTAGAGACGGTGGAATCGCGTCAGGGTTTGAAGGTGGCCTGCCTGGAAGAAATTGCCTGGCGGATGCGTTTTATTAATGATGAACAACTTCAGAAACTGGCTGAAAGCTATCCGAACAGCTATGGGAGTTATCTCAAGGATGTTCTGACGATGGGCCACGATATTGGCTGACAGGAGGATCCAATTCCGGTTGAATTGTGTCAGTCAGTCAGGCATATAAAAAGATGGTGATTGCAATATGACAGCGATTTTAGGACTATCGGCATTTTATCATGACAGCGCGGCTGCGCTGGTGATTGATGGCCAGATTGTGGCCGCAGCGCAGGAAGAGCGGTTTACGCGTAAAAAGCATGATCCAGCTTTTCCGGCGATGGCTTCCGAATATTGCTTGAAAGAGGCTGGAATATCGCTTGACGAACTGGATTATGTGGCGTTTTACGATAAGCCACTGGTGAAGTTTGAAAGGCTTTTGGAAAGCTATTTGGCCTATGCTCCCTCAGGATTTAAGAGCTTCGGGATGGCCCTTCCTATCTGGCTTAAGGAGAAGTTGCATACGCGTAAGGCGATTCGGAGCGGACTAAATCGACCTGATCTGAAGGCTCCTCTGGTTTTTCTGGACCACCATGAAAGCCATGCCGCCAGCGCGTTTTATTCAAGCCCGTTTGAAGAGGCGGCCATACTCACGCTTGATGGAGTGGGTGAATGGTCGACCACGACTCTAGGTGTGGGAAAAGGTCATAAAATCACACTGACGGAGCAGTTGCAATTCCCCCACTCGCTGGGTCTGTTGTATTCGGCATTCACCTATTATTGTGGATTCAGGGTGAATTCAGGCGAATATAAATTGATGGGGCTTGCGCCTTACGGGATTCCGAAATATGCGGATACGATTACCGATAAACTGATCGATCTGAAGCCTGATGGGAGCTTCTGGATGGATCAATCGTATTTCAATTATGCAGCGGGCCTGACGATGACTGGCCCGAAATTCCATCAGCTTTTTGGCCGGGAACCGCGGAAGGCGGAATCGCAGATTGAGCAATTTCATTGCGATATGGCGGCCAGTATTCAGTCGGCCACGGAAAAGATCATGATGCTTCAAGCATGTCACGCTTATGAGCGGACAGGTCAGAAAAATCTGGTTTTAGCAGGTGGAGTTGCTCTGAATTGTGTGGCGAATGGCAAGATCATGCGTGATGGCCCGTTCGAAAAGATCTGGATTCAGCCTGCTGCAGGAGATGCCGGTGGTGCTTTGGGAGCGGCCCAGTTTGTGTGGCATCAGCTTTTGGATAAGCCTCGGGAGGTGAATCCGGATCTGGATAGCCAGCGGGGCTCATTTCTGGGACCTAAATTTGAAGGCGATGAAATCGCAGAGATGCTTCGTCGCGAAAATGTACCATTTGATCAATATACGAATCGTGATGAATTGTATTCGCAGATGTGCGAGCTTTTAGAGGGCGAAAATATTGTTGGTCTGTTCCAGGGCCGGATGGAGTTTGGGCCACGGGCTTTGGGAGCCAGGTCGATCATTGGAGATCCACGATCTTCGAAGATGCAGGCCAATATGAATTTGAAGATTAAATTTCGCGAGAGTTTTCGGCCATTTGCGCCGATTGTCATGAGCGAGCATGCGCATGAATGGTTTGAGATCGGGAGCGACCAGGAAAGCCCTTACATGTTGATCGTTGCGCCTGTTCTAGAAAAACATCGGGTAAAAATGGATACCGATGAAATGAAAGCGATGACGGATGATCCGGACTTGAGACGGCGAGTCAATATTGTCCGATCGAGCATTCCCGCAGTGACCCACGTCGATTATTCTGCACGCTTGCAGACGATTGACAGAAATCGTAACCCATTTGTGCATGGCTTGCTGAATGCATTTCATGAGCGAACTGGTTGCCCGATTCTGGTAAACACAAGTTTCAATGTTCGGGGCGAGCCGATTGTATGTCGTCCGGAAGAAGCTCTGAGGTGTTTTATCTCGACCGAGATGGATGCTCTGGTATTGGAGAATTGTATTATCCGGAAGGATAAACTGGGCCCTGAAGCGTTGGCGGCAGCGACGGCGGCTCGCGAGAAATATCTCAGCCAGTTTGATCTGGACTGATATGAGTGATACTTCAAATCCTATCGCAGAAAAAATCAAAAACAGCAATCTGGCAGGAGAAATCAGTTTATGAAATGGTCTGACATTCCGCGGAATCCAACGGATCGAATACTCCGCCAGTTTGGTGGACTCTGTTTCCTGTTCTTTGGTGGGCTGGCGGTCTATGGGGCAGTTGTGAAGGGGAATTTCACTGGCCCTGTCATCTTCGGTCTGGTTGCGATTGCAACAGGAATTCTCGGAATGACTAAGCCGCGGCTACTGGCTGGCCTGTTCGTGGGCTGGATGATACTGGTATTCCCGATTGGATTTGTGGTCAGCAGGCTCATTCTTCTGACGGTATTCCTTCTCGTTTTCACGCCTGTGGCGTTAGTATTCAGGCTGATTGGTCGTGATGCATTGGCGTTGAAGAAGCGGAGTGGTTCGAATGCGACATATTGGATGCCGAAGTCTCAGCCATCGGATCCTGCCCGCTATTTGAAACAATATTGATCCGGGTTGAAATTCAAAACAAATGATGTAGGGGAAGAGCGAAAAATGAGCGAATCGGACAAAAAAACAGCATTTCAGGAAGCAGCACAGGGTCAGGAGCAAGGCTTGGTGGCCGAGTTCGTGCAATTTCTGAAAGAGAATAAGAAGTGGTGGATGGCGCCGATCCTGCTGGTACTTTTGATGATGGGTGCGTTGATTCTGCTGTCAGGTTCAGCGGCTGCACCGTTCATCTACACACTCTTTTGAACGAAAAAAACGGTCATCAAATGCAATCACAGCCAAAGGTCGCGAAACCGAGGAGCGGAATTCTCAATCTCGTCCTGTTGGTGCTTGGTCTGGGCTTTATGGCCTGGACACTGTCATCCAATTGGTCGGTTTTGGAGGAGGTCTTTTCAAGGCCGATCCAGTATCCGTATCTGATCATCGGTTTTGGGCTTGTGACCACGGCGGCCGTGATTTCATTTGTGCGGTGGTATGCGCTGGTGCGGATGCTTGGAGTCCCCTTCCGGCTGATGGATTCACTACGATTGAGCTTTGTGGGAGCCTTTTTCAATCTGGTGATTCCTGGTGCGGTGGGTGGCGATCTGGTCAAGGCAGCCTATCTATCGCGGATGAACCTGCCAAGAACACAAGCAATTACAACTTTGCTGGTGGACAGAATCGTGGGCTTGCTGGGCCTGTTTTTTCTGGCATCGGTGACGGCATTGGCAGGCTGGTCGGAGCTATCACCAGCGATTCAGAGGCTTGGTATATTCGCCATGTTGATGTCTTTGGCCGGCTCTGTGGGGTTGGCGGTGATTTTGCTTGATCTGCCGACAAAATTGCTTCCGAAACTGGCGACTTCACCAGGCAAACTGGGGATTCTGATCCGCGAGCTCAGCAGCCTTTCACGGTCATATTGCAAGCGTTGGCCGGGGCTTGTGGCAGCTGTGTTCGTGTCGGGTCTGTGCCATGCGATGACGAGTATGGCGTGTTATATGGTGGGGCTTGCATTATTCCCAAACTTTCAGGTGGGGTTGAGCAAGCACCTTCTGATATTTCCTCTGGTATTATTCTCAACGGCGGTTCCATTGCCGTTCGGGGCGTTGGGATTTTCTGAGGAGATCAGCGATCAGCTATTTCAATTGGTCGGGCATCCATCGGGCGCTGTCGCGATGATGGGGTACCGGGTTCTCATGTATAGCTTCAGCCTGCTGGCGATGGTGGTTTACCTCTGGAATATCAATTCGATTCGAGATTTAACTCGACAGGCGGAAGCGATGGAGGAATCCGTAGTGGTTTAAGATGTAATTTGCAGGGCTATCAGGCTGGCAAGTTGTTCCAGACCACAGCAGCGATATGATAAAAGAAGTGGCTTCCTATCCAATTTGGGGTTGTCAATTTCTGGAAAATGCGGAAAGATGGGGTGTCCATAACATGCAAATGAATCCGGATCGCCAGATGTGGCCGTCAAAAATTCCTGCAACACAATCGTTTAAAGGGCGGTAATTGATGAGTTCGCGTCTGATCATCTCATTGGCGACATATAACGAATCCGGCAATTTGAAATCGCTGGTGGAAGAAATTCGCCGGAGTTTGCCTGAAGCCGATATTCTGGTCATCGACGACAATTCGCCTGACGGAACGGGCCGAATTGCGGACGAACTGGCCCAGTTGCATTCAAATGTGCATGTGATCCACCGGCCCGGCAAGATGGGTCTTGGGACGGCGGTTCTGACAGCGATGCGATATGCAATTGAAAACGGGTATGAATACCTGATCAATATGGATGCCGATTTCAGTCATCCTCCGCGATTCCTACCGGAATTGATGGCTGGTGTTCATGGCAAGGGTTATGACGTGATGATCGGGTCGCGGTATATCGCTGGAGGTGGAATTGCAGGCGAGCAGTTCAATTTGAAGCGAAAATTCATGTCGGGTGGGATCAATGCGTATGCAAGGTTCTGGCTGGGGCTGAGTTCACGAGATAACAGTGGTTCGTACCGATGTTATCGAACAGAGATGCTCAGGCGTATCCCATTCGATAAGATACGCTCGCGTGGGTACTCGTTTATGGAAGAAATTCTGTACTGGTGTCTGGAAGCGGGCGCGAAGATTGGCGAAACGCCGATTGTATTTGAGAACAGGCGAGCCGGAGCGTCCAAGATCAATAAAATGGAGGCGTTTAACGCCTTACGGATCATCGCGGAATTGGGTGTTGGGCGTGCTCTGGGTCTGAATTACGCCAAGGTGGACTGAACAAACTGAGGGAGGGATGCCGCTATGATAGGTGCTGTGATGGGCCTTGATGCCTATTTGGAACGTGTTTGCCAGGAGATCAAGCGGCTTGATCTGGGGCCGATTCATGCCATGGCGGATTTGATTCATCAGGCTTATGACAAAGGCCGATGGGTGTTTGTGATCGGCAATGGTGGTTCCGGCGCGAATGCGTCGCACTTGTGCGAGGACCTTGCGAAGTGTCCTCTGCGTGACTTTGAGGATCAAAAACGTCTGAAGATCCTGAGTCTGACAGACAACACACCTGCGATCATGGCATGGGCCAATGACACAAGTTATGACAGAATCTTTCTGGAGCAGCTCAAGCAGTATGCATCTCCGGGAGATCTTCTGTTGGCCATATCAGGGTCAGGCAACAGCCCCAACATCATCAAGGCTGTGGAATGGGCGAATTCACATGAGATGACCACGGTCGGGATCACCGGATTTTCAGGCGGTAAGCTGAAAGATATGGCCCATCACGACTTTCACGTGGACATTCATGATATGGGTGTGGTGGAAAGTGTTCACCAGGTGGTTTTCCACTGGCTGATTGACGATCTTTACAGGCGTATTTCAGGTAGGCCTGACGAGAAGGTTCTGGCGGCTTGTGGGGTTTCCTAAGTGTGACTGGTGTCCAAGGGCTTTACAAGTCAGATTCTTCACATGTTTCGCTCTTGGCAGACGTTAATCAGGGAGAGTCTGGCGTTGCCAGTCCTAATTTCGCGGCATGAACTCCCACGATTTTGTGGAATTCATAGGTCAGGTGGTAGTGTGTGTTATGGGAAACATGTTTTGACGACATGAGTTTCAGGGTTTATTTTTTGGGAGATTTCGGTAGAATCTAGACGGAAAGTCGGTTTTCGAATCAATCTCAATTGATCTTTGGAAACGATTCAAGGTGGTGGTCAAGTGTCGCAATGGTCTGTTGTTCAGAACGATGGAACAGCGAGCGCTATGAACGAATGCCAGAAATGGCTGTATTGAACAGTTGTGGCACCAACTGAGACAGGCGAAACAAGTGCGACGCAAACGTATTCTGCATCTGATCAACACGCTCAGTTCCGGTGGAGCCGAGCGGCAACTTGTGACGTATCTACGTCAGGAGTCGTTGCACGGATATGAGAATATCGTTGTACTTTTAGACATAGAGGATGTGGATAGTCTGACGACCGAAAACTTTCTGGTTCCTGAGATTAAAGCTGAGGGGATTCAGGTTGTGGGTTTAGGGCTCTCCGGGTCGGGAAACTGGATCAGGGCGGCGAGGAAACTGCGAACATGGCTTAAGGCCAATCCTGTGGATTTGATCCACACGAATCTTCTGGGACCCAACGTTGTTGGTCGCCTGGCCGGCTATTTTACGGGAACGCCGGTTCTGACCACTTATCACAGCCTTGATTATTTGCCTGAGGCAGCGATTTACCACTTTTCAGGCAATAGTCTGAAATTGCGATTGATGCGCAGGATTGATCAGTTTCTTGCTCGTCAAGCCAGTCCCAGAGTGGTGGCCGTCAGCCAGTGTGTTGCTGATCACATTTATGAATATTTGAATTATCCTTTAGATAAAATTCGGCTCATTTATAACCCGATTGACCCTTGCCACATGCAGGTGACGCACAGTAACTGTCGTGATTGGGTGCGAAGTCAAATTGGAGTCAATTCGGATGCCCGGGTGGTTTTGAACGTGAGTCGACTGGATTTCCGGAAAAATCACAAGTTGCTCGTTGAAGCCTTTGCTGAAGCTTTTCAGAACGATCCTGACACGCATCTTGTCCTGGTTGGTTCGACAAATAACAGGAAACTGAAAGATGAGTTGCTTGCCAGAATCACAGAGCTCAAATTGACAAATCAGGTTCATGTTGTCGGCACAAGCCTGCGAGTGGCCGATTGGCTGGCCGGTTCTGATATCTTCGTGTTTCCGAGCCTTGTAGAAGGTATGGGAATTGCTCTGGCTGAGGCCATGTCGATCGGTCTCCCATGCATTTCCAGCAATGTTGGCCCGATCCCGGAATTTATTAAAAATCGCGAAAATGGTCTGCTTGTCGATCCAAAGTCGAAGACGGAGATCGCATCAGCGATGATCGAACTGCTGTCAAACCCTGAATTTGCAAAGCAGCTTGGAAGTCGCGCCAAGGCGACGGTAGCCGAGATGTTTAGCCCAAATCAGCAAGCTCAGAAGCTGATTGCCGTTTACGAAGAGATTTTTGCTGAAATAGGCCGCAAGAGCAAACCTGCCAAACGCTTGTGAGCCTTTTAAATCAGTGATTCAAAAACTCATCACGACTCGTCTCAACTCAGCTTGAACGAGCCATCAGCCACTGCACATAGAGTCTCACACCTTCCGCGAACTCCATGGATGGCTGGAAACCAAGCTCTTTTGTGGCGAGCGTGATATCGGCAAAAGTTTGTCGAACGTCGCCCGGCTGTGATGGAAGGTGCTGGAGAAGTGGCTCACGGCCGAGCGCTTTGGCGATCGTCGATATCAGTTCGCTCAAAGTGACCGGGCTCGAATTGCCCAGATTATACAGATGAAGGCCCTGGCAGTGGTTCATGGCCTTGACCACTCCGTCTGCGATATCTTCCACATAGGTATA
>Ga0208720_1000297_pt1 | contig 13174 bp, 8 predicted proteins | sample LakMenEpi20Apr10_FD_150716 | JGI IMG/M metagenome (GOLD analysis project Ga0208720, IMG submission 150716) | Freshwater microbial communities from Lake Mendota, WI - 20APR2010 deep hole epilimnion (SPAdes) | ecosystem: Environmental > Aquatic > Freshwater > Lake > Epilimnion/Euphotic zone ...
AGGACGAAAGAAGCATCCGTCTTGGCGAAATGTTCCGCCATCATGAGGTGGCCAAATTAGACCACGTGGATTCAATCAAGTCGAAACACCCGAGGGTCAATGATCGCCAACGGTCAGATCAAGTACGACCTACTGGGCCGATCGGGGCAATGGTTTCGATGAGGGTTTCATGAAGTGGGATCACCGATATCAGGAGATCGGATCAGCAGACGTCCAACGTTGATCTCTGCCAAAAGTGTAGATCGTCACCCCAGGAGAATCAAGTAGATCTGGCGATCGGGATTTGGCACGGTTCTTGGACGTTCTCCCGATACCGGCACGCCTCCGACCAAAATAATGCAGAAGAGTCAATCTTACTCACTCGATTGTGCCCACACAAATTAGATCTAATTCATTATAATCAAAGTTCTTATGGCGCAGTCTTTGCCACTTTCTGCTTCCGGGCACTTCATATTTGTAAAAAAGTTTGTCCTACATCTGGCATGTCGCCCGCTTTATAGGTTTAAGGAGAGTATATCTATGTCAAATCTAATGTCGGAAGCGGAACTGATCTTAAAGATAGAGCAGTTTCGTTGGCTACTTCGAGGCGCCATAAAGACTGCGATCCAAAGAAATCCGAAGCTTAGACGATGGGTTCAAGAACCCGATATCAGGCAGGAAGTGCTACTTCGGCTTCTCAAAGCTGTTCGAGTCACCGAGATTCACAGTGATGCACACTTTATCCACCTACTCTTGCTTCAGTTACGAAGAACGATCATCGACTTTCATAGAAATATTTATGGTCCCAATGGCTGGGCTATGAATCTAAAAAGCGACCCAGACGCGATCCAGAAGGACAAGTTGACTCTTGAAAATCGACTCGTTGATAGATTCAGTAGTGGTGAGCCGATCACGGTTGAGGAATGGATCGATTTCCATCTTTCTATAGAGAAGTTGAGTGAAGACGAGCAAAAAGTTTTTCAGATGATGTTCTACGGTCAGCTTACAGATCTGAAAGTAGCAGAGTTATTGGGCTGTAGCGACCGAACGGTTCGTCGACTTTGGCGGAACGCCAGGCTTAAGCTTCAGCAAATGATCAATGAGAAACGAAGTGGCTAAATTGCTTAAAAGTATAATGTTAGAAGAACACATCTTGTAAAACTTGGGGCTTCATAAAGATTTTGTGTCCGGATCCAGTCGTATCGTCCGCATTTTCTAATAGAGGGTAAGAACTACGATTCCCAGCGAAACCAAAGCGGCGACTAATGTGGCCTAACTTGCTCAAAGTCAAAGCGGGATCATCTCGTACAGTTCTACTTCGATCCACTAGAAGGTTCCTCCATCGGCTTGGAGCAGAACAAGGCTATGCAAGAAAAGATTATCGCTTTTCTTGCCAGAAACAACAACGGCACCAAGGAATTACGGTAGTCATGCACTCTATTGACAACAAATCTGCCAGCAAGTCGATCAAGTTTATCGCTATAGCACTGATTTTCTCGATAACAACCGCGAGCTTCGCACAAGATTCTAAGAGTAAAGTGGATAACGATGACAGCAAGACCAGAGTAGAGAAAGAAAATGTTGCTCTTGAACTGAAAAAAATGAAGGCCGCTCAGAGCTTAAAAGTCAATGTCATTGAATCCAAGCTTCGCGCTGATGCCGCCCAACTGAACATCAATTTAAAAGGTATGAGTGAAATGCGGGCGAACATCCGGGAATCGTTGCGAGCCAAAGTAGCTGTAGACCGGACTGTATTGACAGATGGACGAATTGCTCTGATTAATACACAGATTGCAGCGTCTTTACCAACGGCTGAATCCCTGTATTTCGCTCAGTACGAGATGGCGCAGATGAAAAATCAACAGGGTAGATTGCGTTTAAAAAAGGGGGCATTCCAGAATCTGAACAAACAATATGTCCGCGAATCAATGGAGTTAGAGCGACTAAACCTTCTCGAAGAATGGCTTCGTGATGGCGATACAGTGACAATGGAAATGCTTCCAAGGCCTAAGTTAGGATTTAATTCGAAAGAACAAGACGAGATCGTTGAGAAGAGTAAAGATCACGACGAGAATTCCAACGACTCACGAAAACCAGTTGCGGATAAGCAGAGGCAAAGCAAAATTATGTTCGGAACGCCGAAGGCAGGAGATTTTGTGACTCCAAAGACAAAAATCATCTATCTACTACGTAATGAGGCAGACGCAGACAGCCTTTTGAAAAGTCCATCAAATTATAATTTAAGGCGACTGGTAGGGCTGTGCGAGAACATGCTTGCTGCAAAGTTTGAGCCGACTCAGAAGGCCGAAGTTTTGATAGAAGGCGAGCAACTACTGAAATTGAGGATAGATGACAAGGACAGCGAATACAACAATTTCATAGGCTGGGTGAGTAAATCTGTCGTGGTAAGGTACCGCAATACAACGGATCAGGAATAAGAATTTCTCATTTATCCCTGACACTGCACCGGATTTCTTGCTTCTGATCATAGAAAGAGGCCACGCGTATTGCTCAATTGACAATCATCTGAATCATACAATTGAAAAATCGCATGAATATGTATAAGCAGCTTTAAACCGCTGGCTGAAGTGTTTTTATGCGCATGAGCTCGATAATTAAACAGACGCAGAAAAATTCAGGAATTGCTGGTTGATTTTGCTTGACTGGCTATTGTGATGTATGGTTAAATCATGGACATTGCTGACTGGATTTTACGACTCCAAATATGGACAGGATGTCAGCGATGAGTTGATGGATTAATGAAAACTGCTTTTGCAACATCAGGACTTCAGAATGCGATTATCCCGAATCTTGCTTGTATACTTGACACTATTTCTAACCCCCATTATTCCAGCCGTTTCAGCGGCTGAAACAGTGCCTTATCTGATTTCGATACAGACACCGAAAATTAAAGAAGCCTGGCGTCAAGTGTCCGAATTGATACAGCAGAATGATAGATCGCCGAATCCCCTACCTGATCCTTATCTGGCCAGGGCAGAAATATGGACAAATGTAGGTAGTCATGAAGATGCTGTTGAGGATTATCTTATGGCCAGTCGGTTAATGATGTCGAGAAATCCTTCATTGATTGAACAATCAAGAGTCTTTAAATCTTTAAGAGAATCTCTTGAGCGGCTTTCTAAGGCCCCGCAACCTGTCTATCCTGCTAAAGCATCGAGTGCGTTTCGAAAAGCCGTTGAACTGTACTATCAAGGTGACTTTTATCAAGCCTTACCTCTTTTTGCTGAAGCAACAAGGCTGGAACCTCACGACGCAGTTTACAGAGCATTCCGAGCTCTAAATTACTACAAGATTAGTGATCAGAGTTCAGCAGAAAAACAGATTGCTGTTGCTGCCAGTATTATCAGAAAACCCGAAACCCTTTTCCCGAACGCACGCGAGGAAGATTTTCATAAGCGACTTGAGCGGATTCAAGGGCCTGATCGTCAATGGCTAGCAAATACTATGCTCAGCTTGGAAATAGACAATAAGTCCTTAACCGTGCAGGCGGACCAGTTTCTTGTGCGTTTTGAGCCTGGTTCAAAATGATCTGTTTCAAGGGCATTACAAATCACTTCGTAGCCTGCATTCTCAATCCATGAAAGAGTCGAGATTAATGACAAAGCGAAAGCACTTCAGTCTGTTTGCCCTTTTCGTCGTGAATGGTGGAATCTGTTCAAGCATATCCGTTGGACAAGACCCAGTGGATTTCTCTAAACAGTTTAAAGATTCTGTGACACGATTCAGAGACTCAAAGCCTAAAGTTGATGGCAATCCTTCCATCACAGAACGTGTTCGTAAAACAACCTGGCGTTTGATGACAGGCGAACTTGCCGCAATTAAGTCTAATGGACTAAGTAGCACCTCGTTTGACGCGCTCAAGACTGGGCTCGATGAACTGGATACAATTTTCAATGATTTGGAAAAATCGCCTGATACAGAGCGAGAACTAGCACAGAACATCCAGCTTGCCATGAGGCTCGATGCGATGAATGCGCGTCGCACCGAAATGGAAGCGACTAAAAATATTTCGAGAACAGAGGAACTCGCGCGCCTTTCTCAATTGAGGGAGATAAACAGATCTTACAGAGACCTTCTTCAACAACTCCTTGCAAGTCAGACTCAACTCATGGCTGGCCAAATTGAGGAAGGCGTTAAAAACGGTAAGGAAGCAACACAGAACCTAGCTAAAATCGATCAAATTGCTTCGATAAGACGCGACTTCTATCTTTTTGATGATGAGCCATCGATCGATGGTTCAACCAAGGACTTTCAACTGATTCAAAAAGTCGCTTTGCCATATTCTAATCAAGTAAGACAACACCACCAAGCCTTGCTTAGCCTCGCAACCTTACGATCTGCGACCCGGGAAGCGACACCCTCTCGCGAGGCATTGGAATTCGCTTTGGAACAAGCCAATGCTGCACTCTCCGATTTAAAGCAGCCAAATCTTATAGCGTTATATGCAAGAGGGCTTATTTACCTTGAGCTTGGAAAGCTCATAAAGCAGAAAGAGTTATTCAGCGATGAAGCTGAAAACCTGGCCAAGCCTTTTTTTGACAAGTCCCAAGACTCGCTAAAGCAATCAAAAGCTGGCCTTCCTGCGAATCTAAAGCTAAATTCTATGCTGGCTGAGATAGATTCTAGATTAGAAGAGGCAAGCGGACCTAAAGCCTTCCTTTCTCAATCTCTATCTTCTGAAACGCAAGGCAATTCCAAAGAAGCAATCCGGGTTGTGTTTCAAGGTCTGTTGAGACATCGTGATAAAAATCTCGCCTTGCAGTGGATTGATTTAAACTGGCGATTTGGCGAAATGGATTATAGCCAAGCATTAAACGAGCTAACTCTTCTTGAAAATAGCAAGCTTAGCTCAGATATAGATCCAGCCTTCCTAAATCTTCGCGCTCGAATCAAAGTGCTTCAAGTATGGCGACAACTCTCTACATTTCCAATTGGGAATGGGGTTGAAGGCAAGCAAGGTGAGTTGATTAAAATCTTGAATGAAGCGAAAAAAGATCTAGCGAAAAGTGCTGATCAGAATGAGGCTCAACCAAATCTGAAATGGCATAAAGAGTCACTGGTTGCTCTGACGAATGCATCATTAATTCTTCTAGAGCCTGATAAAAACCTCGACGTGGCGAAAGCATCACTGGCAAGAATCCCTGTCATCGTTAATGAATTAGAAGCCTTGATGCCAAATGCCTCTGTGGTTGATCGCAATCGACTTAATGAATCGATTCATTACTCCCGAATGGCTGAAGGATATCTTGCATTAAGGATCTTACCGGAATATCAAGATCGATCAAGAGCTGCTTTTGCAGCAGCAGCAGATGCGGCATCAAGAATTCCAGGTGGAACCTCGAGCTTACAAATCAATGGAGGTGCATTTCTTCGAGCTTTGCTTTCTAGACCTGACTCAACAACGGGCTCCAGAATTGCTCAAGAAGAACGACAGCTTCGTGGTTCGCTCCAACAAATGCTTCCCGCATTAATCTCAGTCCAACTGGCAGAACCCAACATGGTTGCTGCATCCTTGACAAAGTCTTTTGGAAATATGCGAATCAGTGAACCCGCATGGGATCCTCGCAAGCAGTTGGACCCAACGGATGTGATTGGTGCCAGGAACAGCGTTCTTTCGGATACTCGCTCGGTCACAGCTTTGGCTCTCATATCAGCGCAACAGCCAAAGTTAGCACTGAAGCAATTTCTCGCTGAGTGGTTGCCTGATGCAGATACGGATCAATTTTCCAAGATCGACTGGAACGTCATCTGGCAGAAAGCAAAACTGATATCGGATCCACTTTCATTAATGGCTTTTGGCCGAACAATCGAAGAGTGTGCGGTAAACAATGTCAAGGAACAGGATCCATTAAGGCAGGTACTGCTCTCTCATTCGCTTGCATCTTATGAGCAAGCGGACAAGATGGTGAAAGAGACAACCATCTGGAGAGAGCGTTGGCCATATTTAGAGGGACTGATCTCTGATTCCAGAGCCAGACTCTTGAATGAAGATTACTCGATTCAGAAAGCTGAAAACCTCCGCAAACAAATGCAACTGACCGAGGCAAGGAAGATCCTTCAGGATGCAAGAGAACGCCATCTGAAATCCGTTCCAATTCGAGAGAAGTTGATTTTGACTCTTCTGGATGAGAGCCAAATGAACACACAGCAGTCAATTGAATTGCAGTCAAAAGCCTTAAATCAGCTTGTAGATGCAAGGAAGAATGGACTTCAGCTTTCCGTTGGAGCCTTACTGCAATTAGCCGAGTTACAAGAGCAGTCTGGAAAAACTCAAGAGGCCGTTGTTGTGTACAACGAGGTCTTTAAAAAAGCAGAGAAGGATTCTGCTGATCACATCCGAGCCAGGTCAAGAATGGCGGTACTTCTCGCAAGATCTGCGGACTGATAATCTTCGGGCTTCTATTCAGATCAATGACAACATACAGTTAAGAATCCAAGTCTTTCAACAGAACAGGTCAAATACGACCAGAGGATATCGATGATTTACGCTAGCTCAAAGAGTTTCAAGGTTCAATCGACAAACACAATTGCGTGCTTTATGGTATTCTTCTTCGGTTTGAGCACTTCGGCTCAGATCGAGAATCTTATCCGGGTCAAAGATAAGAACGGGCGTGATTCGTCACTGCTTGAGAAAGTCGCTGTTGTAAGCGACAAAGCCAGTATTTCAAAAACCTCAAGTGCCCCAGGAGAATTTGTCGAAGCTTGGTCGATCTTTTTTCGAATAAAGAATGAAGACGGAACAACTCAAGCAATCAACGGACGTTTTCGTGTTGGAGATGCTTTAGGAAATCCTGTCGGGTGGATTGACGAGAAGAGCTTGAGAAAATGGAACACTAGATTTATCCTCGATCCAATTGATCCGCAACCTCAACGTAAATTTGTCGTTAATGTCGAAGGAGGTGGAAGAGCAGAACAGCAGGCAACCCCAGAGGGTAAAAAGCGTTTTGCTTTAATAACGGATAATCCAACCTCTGAAAAAGGAGATGATACAGAATACCCTGTGATTGTTTATGCGGGAAACGTTCAAGGGGTTGGAGACGCAGGCACACTAGCTAAACAGAAGAATGCGCTTGATTCAGTTGGATTGGATCTTGTTTTTGTTGTGGAAACAAATGATTTAATGGATGCAAAGTTTGGAACAACCACATCATTACTTGATCAAGTTAAATTGGGCATCAGAGAAACCATCGAAAGGCTTCGTAATAATGACAAAATAAACAAAGCGGTTCGATTCGGCTTAGTAGAATACAAAGACTCCGATGGCGTATCCGAATTCGTTAGTAGACTTTCCGCGGATCTAACTAATAACTATGACACTTTCTTACAAAAAATTAATGAGATTCAGACTAGGGATGTTGGTCAAGACGATTGGCCTGCGGATGTTTTATCTGGTATTGATAAAGCCGTCAGTTCTGCAAGCTGGTCGGAAAATAGTGTGAAACATGTAGTGACATTAGGAATTGGAAGCTGCCAGTTAGCACCTAAGGGTGCGTATGTTCCACTCTCTGGTAGAAACTCCCCATTAGACCAGTATGTTGCACAAAGAAATCTATTTAAACAAGGTTATAACTCGACCGGGCTTAGTATAAGCCAGTTGATTTCTAGAGCGAGACCACAAGGAGGTTCGAGTTCTAAGGCGCGATCATCCAAGGTCCTTCATGCACTACATTTTAGTCATGATATCATGGCGCAATTAAAATCGAAACTCTCTCAGGAAGCCTTAGAAGGACTAGAAGGACTTAGTCAGAAAATAGATACACTTCCGATTGACGCTTTAGCAAGTACTGATAGTGAAACTATTAGCACAGTGATATTAGTATATATTTTCAAATCTTATGATCACATGAGAAATCTTGCGCTGGGTCAATTTCGGGAAATCTCTCAGAATAATGGTGAAACAGATGGGATCTTTAAATCAGTAGAACCAAATGAGGATGCCCGAAAACAAGCTATCTCAGCTTTAGCTACCAAAGTCGAGGAAACTTTTACTATCCTCGAAAAGGTTAGAGATATGCCAGAAGGAGGAAGTGCTTTGTCCGATTCGAAAACAGACAACGAGTTCGCTCGGCCACTATTCACACTTGTTGGTGCGGCAGCCGAAAAGTTCAAGAATCAAAAGGTAATTCCAGGTACAGCAGCGACACGCGATGAACGTGGGCGTGAAGTTGCCTTCAAAAAAGTTATGGTATCCGAAGCTGAACTGAAACGATTGCGTAGCACACTTGATGCTCTATTCACAACATTCAAAGGCAAGTCGAGCAAATCGGATCGGCAGGATGTTGGTCAAATCCTCGAGAATATGAAAGCAATTGTCGCATCCACAAGCGCTGGTCAAAAAGTCACGGCAGATGCGAAGTTGAAAGAACTGATCTCAGACCTACCATTGCGAAGTGCTGCTTTGGACACATCGGCCTCCGATCTCGCGTTAATGACCACAGAAGCCTTCACGGAATGGCTGGAGCGGATCGAATCGGCAGTGTTCAGAATCGACGATTTGTTGAAGAGCCAACAGGATTGGCTTGTATTATCTGACCGTGCGGTGAATGACAAATTCACGTTTTTGAAACTCAGCGAATTACCATAATTCGCTATAACATATGGCAGGCACTGAACTGCGATATCAAAGGCCGATGCCTGTCATATGTAAGCCTGATCTTTTCTCAATTCATATCTATGGGATCTTGGTGAGATGATTATTTCGGAACCAGAATATCTGTTGGAACTCGAAGGTCTGGAACAGCGGCTTTTTGATAAAGCCAGCGGTGAAACCTTTACGGTAAGGGTCGATCAGCCCTTACGTATTGCCAGACGTTCCGTTGTCGCTTTGCTTGGCCCAAGTGGATGTGGTAAAACGACTCTTCTGACAGTGCTTGGCCTACTTCGGTCACCCTCACATCCAACACAGCTTGGACGTTTTGTGATGAGAACGCCAGATAAGAATGGGGTGTGGCATGAGCACGACTTGCGTTCCATATGGCTCGCAAACCGACGAGGACAAGTCGAAAAATTACGACGTGAACATCTCGGTTTTGCGCTTCAGAATGGCGAATTATTACCAGCACTGACTGTGCGCGAGAATATTGCAACACCCTTAAAGCTGAACGGTGTTTCCAATCGCTTATGTAGGTCAAGAGTCACTGACCTCCTGCAGTCGTTCGGATTGGAAGATCGCCAAACAACTCCGTCAGATACCACCTTATTGAAAGATATCAAAAATCTGAAACGCAACCTGGGTGACCAGCGTGTGAACCGCTTATCAGGAGGTGAGTATCAAAGAGTGGCATTAGCTCGTGCAATTGCGCATCGGCCAACGTTGCTTTTTGTGGATGAACCAACGAGTGCTTTGAATCGTGAGTTGGCCCATGGAGCATTGAGCGAACTCCGGAACCTTCAATGCGGCTCAAGTTCGCATGGAGCCGCGATCATGATCACACATGATGAAGACTTGGCTAAGACCTTCGCAGACGTGATCGTAAGAATGGCCCCTAGAAGAGGCGAGTCTGTTGGAGAGATGGTTGAGGTCATAAAGAATAGCCCAGGTGTAGAAGCAAAAGTTTCTCAGGATTTGGAAGTGGCTGTGGTATCGAATCAGGGGGAAATACAATGATTTCAAGATGGACCTACTATTTTGGGTTGGCAATCAGAGATCTATTTAGATTGTGGACGACTACACAGCACCATGTGATTATCGTAGCTGGTATTTGCCTCCCCATATTAATGCTTTTGGGTATTAAACGCGGGCACGTGGAATCACTGAGACAGGACCTGATCACAAGCCCTACCGGACGACAGGTTACATTTTGGTCAGCCCAAAAGGGCGAATTAATGGATCGAACCTCTGTTGAAAGGCTTTCCAAAGAATTAGCATCCATAGAAGTGATCATTCCTGAAACACAAAGAATTGTAAGGTTGAAGTTTAAAGAAGGCGAGAATGTTCGCACAGCAGAAACAGTAACGCTTTACGCGACTCGACCTGGCGACCCGTTGCTCAAACAAATATCAATCGACGCTCCAAAATCGGGAGGTCGAGAGATCATCGTAGGGCAGGCCGTTGCTGAACAGTTGAAGGCGACGGTTGGATCAACAGTTGATATCGTGTTGATTAGAGGCAGGGGAGACAAAGAGGAAACCGTCGAGGTTCAATGTCAAATATCAGCGATCATGCAAACTCCAGAGCTTGATGCTTCTATTGGATATGCAGATTTAGACTTGCTGGATCAGTTTGATGCCTTCGGAAGAGGGTTTCGCGTAGAGAATCTCGGATGGCCTAGCGCAAAAGTCTCTGCAGCTGACAGTTATGGGAGCTACTTGTTTTTCTGTGAAACGGGAAACAGCTTTTCGGAATCAGACCGAAAAATGATGTCAGAAAGAGGCTTTCGGATCAAAGACATCACTAACGAACCACCATCTTACCTGAAACAACTGCTTGTCCCTGAATATTCAAAAAAGCTTCTGATTTACGAAGTGAGCAGTGAATCATCTGTAAAAGATCCAAAATCTCGGCTTCGAATCGCACCTTCAGAGCTTAGTGTTGCAACAGACGCTGATGACGTTGTATTGCCTTGGAATTCAGCCGTGAAATCAGAAGTTAATGCTAAACAAGTTGAAATGGTGGGAATATCATTGCCAAGGCGAACTTGGTTAAGAGAGTATTTCATAGACCGTGAAATTCCATTTGACTATGATGCTGAACCGAGAAGTTTCCGTCTTGCCCAACCGGAGGCGAAGTTTACAAGCATTAAATGGCCGCTGAAGCAAGACCTTTTTATAGAACTCGCAGCAAAAGCTCCAGATGTAAAGGTTGATAATGCCAAGAGTAATAATGCTGAAGCGTCGAAGCCAGATTCCAAAGGACCAAAAGTGGAGGCCAAGAAAGCCGACCCGAAGAAAGAGCAATCTAAATCTTTGAAGGACGAACTTCAGGTATTGGTCGTACCAACAAATCTTTTGGCATGGATACATGCTTTCAACGACGGCCAGGTTGATTTTGATAAAGACATTAGTCTTTTTGTGCCAAAACCGCACCCAGCGATATATGATAGGGCACGGCTTTACGCTTCGACAATTGACTATGTTCCAGAAGTTGTCAAAAAACTCGCGGCAGATGGATTTGCTGTGATGTCTGAAACTGGGCGAATTACAGAAATACATAAACAGGATATATCTTTACAACTACTGGTGTGGGTAGTTGGTCTTGGTGTATTTCTATTTGGAATCGTAACAGTTGTAAGTGTTCTGATGGATTCGACAGATAGGAAACGTGTCACAATTGGTATTCTTAGAGTGATGGGGATGTCGCGAGCTGGAATCTTCGCTTCTATTCTACTTCGTGCAACAGCGATTGGAGCAGCAGCAGCAGTTTTAAGCGTGCTTTGTGGCGTTGGGCTATCCTATCTGCTTGGCTGGATTCCTCCAGCCGAAATTGGTTGGCTCAGTTGGAAACCGATTGTATCTGTTAGAATCGATCAGGATGATCTTATTCTAGTTGCAACTGGAGCTATGCTTTGTTGTGGTCTGGGAGCAATTCCTCCAGCTTGGAAGGCAAGTAATCTAGACCCTTTCGATGCGATTGTCGAAGGTCGATTTCGTTGAGAATGGCGTTGACGCTCTAATCCCAATACAGGTCAGGCACCAATAAAGGAAAAAGACACATGAAGCGGCTTATACTCATCTCAGTTTTAAGTGTTGTGTATGTTTGCAACACGAACATTGCACAAGAAGTGAAACCAGGAGACTTATCTGAATTAAAGATAGAAACTTTAAGTGGGTTTGGGATAAAGTTTCGATACTGTCCTACAGGGACGATTATTCCAGGAAAGCCGCAAGCTTCAGGAAGTAAGTTGGCACCTGTTAAACCGACGGACGTAAGAGAGTTCTATATTGGTGAGACAGAAGTCACCATGGAACAATTCAATCGAATAATGGGAGAAGAAGGTTCGGAGTCTTTAAAAAAACATGCTTTACAATTAACGGGTTCCCCTGAATTGTTAGAGTCTATTCAGAAAAATGGGCAAGAGCCAGCTATTTTGGTAAGTCTCGAAAACGCCGTCGACTTTTGCATGAAAATACAGGGCATGTATGACGCAGACCGACTGAAAAACGCCCCTTCTATTGAGAGTCGTAAATTTCGACTACCTACGCAAATAGAATGGCAATATGCAGCAAGAGCAGTTTCCTCTGCAGATCAAATACAGCAACTTCCTCACTTTGGACTCTGGACTCCTTTCAATCAGCTTAAACCTGGTAATCAGCAGAAGTGTCAAGAAATCTGGAATCAATTGGGCAAATTAGGAAAGTTCCCTGGAGACCAAAACTCATTTATGATAATTTCTACCGTAGATGATGCCGATTCAAAGAAGAAACTCGATGAAATACTTATAGATGTTTTTGAGAAGTCCTTTAAATCAGTTAGGGATGTTGCGGGACTAGGAAAACTGCAACCTGTTGGCTCGACACTTGAGAATAAGTGGGGTGTCAAGGATATGCATGATAGTGCAGCAGAATGGACCATTTCTACAAAAGAAAACTGGAGGCGGATGGCTGAAAAACGCTTAGCTAAAAATGGCCTGGAAAAACAACCTGGCATCTTTCTTTCAGGCGGCAGTTTCAATGATAGGATTTTTGGTAAGAGTGCAATAGCAAGATTCACGATCTGGGGAGGGCCAAAATTAACGGAAGGAGAGGCCCAGGAATTTGAATATGGAGAAGCTCAAATCAAGGACTATATTCCAGGATTCCGTATTCTAATGGATAGAACGCTCTCAAAGGACTGGCTGTATATGGTACGGAATGGAGTTTACGAGAAAAACCTGATAAATCAGAAAGCTTCAAGTTTTCTAGATTCTAACCGAAAGCTAGCTGTTGAATGCGTTGGTGTAAATGATCAATCTATTGCAGTGATTGATTTTTATCGTGACCTCGTCGTTAGCAAACCTGAAAATCGTTCGCAGTTTGCAAGCCGAATTAGACAGATTGCGAAGTTGCAACCTTCGGTGGAATCAAATCCATCGGCAAAACTTAGCATTAAGGACTTATTAGCCAGTAATAAACCTACATCCCCTACATCAGGTTCCGCAAATCAATCGGATGACCAAGAGTTCTTTTCGAATCTTGCGAATCTGATGCAACAGCAAAAGCCATAATCGATATCAAATCGTAACTGGCTCATACTAAA
>Ga0208720_1000298_pt1 | contig 13157 bp, 8 predicted proteins | sample LakMenEpi20Apr10_FD_150716 | JGI IMG/M metagenome (GOLD analysis project Ga0208720, IMG submission 150716) | Freshwater microbial communities from Lake Mendota, WI - 20APR2010 deep hole epilimnion (SPAdes) | ecosystem: Environmental > Aquatic > Freshwater > Lake > Epilimnion/Euphotic zone ...
GGCTAGATTCAAACCCGGAAACTGTGGGATAGCGCCATGCTTATCTAGCCGGACTTGGCGCTAGCCCCGGTTGGGTTTCTATATCGAAGAAACCGGGGGCTAGCGCCCTGCGGCTAGATTCAAACCAAGAAACGCCGGCTTCGCCCTTCATCCAGCCGAGCTTGGCGCAAGCCCCGGTTGGTTGGTTTTGTAGACGGCAAGTTGATCTTAAGAAATATCAATCGGCTTTGGGATCGGAGATCTGCTCCGGTATGACCGGCACAAAAACGGGACTGGCCGGGAACGTTTCGGGGGTTGCTTGTGACCAGTCTTTGGACTGCTTCAAGGCCTTTTCGAAATCGGCACGGGTCTCCTCCTCGTCTGTGGGGGATCCGTGATCCTTGGCCTGTATCCAGCGTTTCTGCTTCTGTACAAGCGGCAGAATCCGAGCCTCCCATTCCATGCGGGCTGCATCGCCACGCTTTTTGGCCAGCACCTGCCAGCCCCATGCGGTTTCGTCCTTCTCCGCAAGCGACTTAAGTCGCTCGGAGAGTTGCATCCAGTAGCCTGCAACTCGCGGCAAGTCATCGGCCTTGATCGCCTCAGCCGCTTGATCTCGCGACTTTACATACAAACTTTCAGCAGGGCCATCAGGTCTCGACAAGGCAGCAATCGTAGACTTATCCAGAATTTCGGCCCGACGTTCTGCTTGAGTCGAATAAAGTTTGTCCTTCCACTGTCGAACATCGTCCTTAAACGCATGATCTGGAAATTTCGTTTCAAGCGGCTTGATATAGCGATTCAACGCCTGATTCCAGTCGCTGTATTCCTCACTCGCCATAAGTTGGGCCGCATGATCGTGATAATAATTCGCACTGACAGGCCACACGTAATATCCAATCAACCCCAACAGCACTGCCAGGCACGCAAAAAGACCAGAGAGTTCACTGATCTTTTTCCAGTCTCTGGAGACTTTTGGCTTGCCCTTCTGAACTTTTTTGTTGAGGTCGCTAGCGCCAGCCCGAAGCGGATTCACCCCTGGCTTAACCACATATTTGATCGGCTTACCCGCTGCATCCCATTCCAGAAGTTCGCGGAATCGGGTGGCCACGGCAAGGGCGTCCCACGGGCGGTCGCCAGGCGCTTTTTGGAGGAGGCTGAACGTAATGTCGTCCAGAATCACGGGAATCTCAGGATTCTTCTGGCTCAGCCGGGGTGCTGGGGTGTTCAGGTGGGCCGCCAGAATGGCTGTCTGCGTTTTTACCTCAAACGGAAGACTCTTGCAGATCATCTGATGGAGGATCACCCCAAGAGCGTACAAGTCCGTTTTATGGCTGATGGCCGGTGTGCCGGAGATTTGCTCGGGAGCCATATAAGCGGCTGTCCCAAGGGTTCTGCCTGTCGCTGTAAGAGCTGTTCCAACAAGATCTTTCGCGATACCGAAGTCAGAGAGCTTGATCTTCCCCTCGGCTGTCAGGAGCAGGTTGGAAGGCTTCAAATCGCGATGCACCACCTCGCGTTCGTGGGCATAGTGGAGGGCATCGCAAATTTCGATCGCAAACTGGCACGCCTTGCGCCAGTCGAGCGGAGCCTCTTTGTCCAGATACTCGTCCAGAGTCCCACCTTCCACCAATTCCATCGCCACGTAAAGCGTGCCCAGATTTCGGCCAAACGCCTGAAACCTGACGATATTGGGGTGCTTGAACTGCTGCAGGAGATTTGCTTCCCGATGGAATCGCTCAGCCCCCTGGCCTTTTCCAACCATCTCTTTGGGAAGAATTTTTATGGCAACTTTTTTGCGTGTATTCTCATGCACAGCCAGATAGACCACACCCATGGCGCCTGAGCCAATGCACTTCTCAATCTGGAACGAACCCAGCGATTTGCCGATATAAGGGTCCGATTCCGCCATGACTTTCGTCTCCATGCTGGATTAAAACGTTGAATGGCACGCATTCCCGTCGGGTGTCACACGGCCCAATCTCTATACGGACATGTGTGACACCTTTGAGAATGATCAATCTATCACACCGGTATGTGACATGAAATGCCCATGGCCGCTGGGAGGTAACATCTTTCGGCATAGTCCATGACCATCCGGTCGGCGTTAAACCGCCAGCCGAGACTTCTCAGAGCCGCCTTTTGGCGCGCAATCCATTGGCGAGGCAGGCCATCGGCATCGCGGTCGTAGTAGAGAGGAATGATTTCCGTGATCAAGGTTTTGATCAGGTCCTCATGATCCCGACGATCCTGGATCTGAACATCCACATTGGTTTGCCCTTGGCCGATCGAGAATCCATTGATCCCGTTATAAGCCTCGGCCCACCATCCATCCAGCACCGAGAAATTCAGGACACCATTCAGCAGTGCCTTCTCGCCCGATGTCCCGCTGGCCTCCTGCGGACGCCGTGGGTTGTTCAGCCATACATCCACGCCCTGAACCAGGTGACGGGCGACGTTCATGTCGTAATCTTCGAGGAAGACGACCCAGTCTTCGAAGTCCGTCTGACGCGTCTTCTTGACAATCGACTGAATCAATTCCTTGCCGAACTTGTCCTCAGGGTGCGCCTTACCTGCAAATACAAGCTGGATTTTCTTGCCAGTGGCCTGAACCATCTCGATCAAACGATCGGCTTCGGAAAGAATCAGGCCAGCCCGTTTGTAGGTCGCAAACCGTCGTGCAAATCCGATGGTCAGAACATCCAGGTCCAGCCGCTTGCCCAACTTCTCCAGCACGGCATCCGATTCGTCGCGAGCTTTGGCTTGCGAAACAAGTCGTTTACGGGCATAGGAAATCATGCTCGCTTTCAGGATCTGGTGGGTTTCCCAGAACTCGTTGTCACTGATGGTATCAATGGATGTCCAGACTTCCGGATGGCGGATCCGGGCTCTCCAGTCGGCTGGAAGGTGAAGGTCATACATCCTTTGCATCTGTGGAGCGATCCACGTGCCGGCATGAACTCCGTTGGTGATGTGACCGATCGGAACCTCTTCAAGCCGCTTGTTTTGATAAAGCGGGTGCCACATCTGGCGTGAGACTTCGCCGTGAATGGCACTCACTCCATTGGCACGCCGGGCCAGTTTCAAGGCCAGAACGGTCATGCAGAACGGCTCGCCCTGATCGTGCGGGTGAACTCGTCCAAGGCCAAGAAAATCTTCATATGAGAGACCAAGATGTTCGCGAATGATGCCCAGATTTTCTTCCACCAGCTCGGCCCAGAACCGGTCGTGACCGGCAGCAACTGGAGTGTGGGTGGTGAAGACGGTTCGGGCAGAGACCTCACGGGCAGCGTCCCAGAAGGACTGACCCTGGTGGTCCATTTCGCCGTGAATTTCTTCCAGAAGGGCAAATGCGCTGTGACCTTCGTTGAGGTGGATGACCGATGGACGAATGCCGAGGGCACGCAGGGCCATCACTCCACCGACCCCCAGGAGGAGTTCCTGGCGGATCCGCACGCGGGCATCTCCACCATAAAGACGTGCGGTCAGGCTTTGATCCCACTCGCTGTTTTCAGGAACACGGGAATCGAGCAGGAAGAGCTTGGTCCGGCCCACATCGACTGTCCAGAGTTTGGCATGAAGGGTTCCGTTTCGTGACGGAATGGCGATCTGAACCGGCTTGCCTTCAGGGTCGAGGGCTGGCTCGATGGGCAGGAGGTCGGTGTTGTTGTGGGGATAGCTTTCTTTTTGCCATCCATCCATATCGAGAGCTTGACGGAAGTAGCCTTCACTATAAAGAAGGCCCATGGCCACAAGCGGGATGCCGAGGTCGCTGGCGCTTTTCAGGTGATCGCCGGCCAGAACTCCCAGGCCGCCTGAATAGATCGGGAGACTTTCGTGGAGCCCGAATTCGGCGGAGAAGTAAGCAACGGGGCTTGACCTGAGACTGGCAGCATAGATGGCGCCCCAGCTTTTGCGATTGGCGAGATAATCTTTGAGGCGTCGGAAGGCGTAATCGACTCGGGAATCGAGTGCCATGGCATCGGCTTTTGAGTGGAGTTCTTCCGGATCGATCTGCTGGAGAAACTCGATCGGATTATGCCTGGTGCTGGACCAAAGAGCAGGGTTGAGTGATCTGAACAGGTCGATCACTTCAGGCTGCCAGGTCCACCAAAGGTTTCGAGCGAGTTCACGAAGACGTTCGGTCAGTTGCGACTGAGGAGCTTCCATTTGAGATATTCCCCACACAGAATTCAAAGAGATGGGCTTCCGCCTGATCAATCGTAGCGGAAAAACCCGAATTGGCGTTGAGAGGCTGCTTCAACCCGAAACCGTCGATCGTCGGGAGGTCGTCGTTTTCCCTAACCGAAAAGCCAATCTTCTGAAAATTGGTCGAGGGTAGTGCGTCATACGTGTTAGTATGCCGAAAAAAAGGGATGTTGTCGAGAAGTGGGGGAGAGAAAAGGCGGGTTTGGTGAGGAAAAAATAAAGAACTCTGTCACGTTTGTCTTGACGTGACGTAATAATTCCGTAGATTAGCCAATTGGAGTCGTGTATCAAGTCGGATCTACGGCGACTTCAGCCGAGTCGTTGGGCATCGTCGAAAGAATGATGCGGCCCGGGTGTCGGAATTCTGATCCAAATTTTGATGAAGGTCGGTATGAATCACAGAAGCGAGGAGTCGCCCATCGATCGTCAAATGGACCGTGGTGGCGGCGGTGGTGGTGATAAGCAACTTCGGGTGAACGAACAAATTCGTATTTCACCTGTTCGCGTCATCAATCAGGAAGGCGCAATGCTCGGAGCCATGCCGGTGAATCGTGCCATGGAACTGGCTCGAGAGGCTGGACTGGATTTGGTGGAGGTTGCCTCCAGTGAACGCCCGCCCGTCTGTAAGATCATGGACTACGGCAAGTTCAAATACGACCAGAAGAAAAAAGTTGCGAAGCAGAAACAGCACCAAACGCAACTGAAAGAAATTCGGGTCCGTCCAAAAACGGGCGACCACGATATCGGTGTTCGTATTGCTCGTGCCAAGGAATTCCTCGACGGTAAGGATAAAGTCCTTGTCAATGTTCTCTTCAAGGGTCGTGAACTGGCCCACATCGAAGAAGGCAGAAAAGTCATGGACGAAGTCATAGCCGCCTTGGCTCCGTTCGGGAAACTTGAAAAGACGCCTTCCATGGAAGGCAAAAAGATGACCGCCATCCTGGCGCCCAAGTAATTTAAATCACTCTCCAGCCGGCCCTGCGTCAAGGATATGCGCAGTCCGGCAGGGAGATACTTCTCGATTGTCAATCGAATTATCGGCCACTTCCATCGTATCTCGGAAATGAACGGAGTCATGACCATGTGCCCCAGAACTCGTCGCTTGGCAGCCTTGCTGGTCTCAGGCCTGGCTCCCTTTGGTGTATCCGCTCAGGATTACATCATTCAACAGCAACAGCAGCCGACATTTATCGAACGTGTGTTTGCACCTGTCGTGGAAACTGTCCAGACAATCACCGACACATCCCCAAATCAAGTCTACGTCTCCTCTCCTGGTACAGCGATCGTCACGTCGCCCAGCCGAGTGGTCTCCACCACTCGCGTTATCCAGACTCAGGCCAGAACGATCGACCCTGTCTTCGACTCGCTGGCTCGTCAACTCCGCGACATCCTCCCTGACCGTCGCCGCGAAGCCGCTTTTGCCCTCGGACAACTTCGCAACCCTCGCGCAGTTCCCCTACTCCTTGACAGACTTCGCGTCGACCTTAACAAAAATGTCCGCAAAGCCTGCGTCATCGCTCTGACCCAGATTCCGGACCCATCCATCCCTGGCTACCTCGAACGGGTTGCGATCTACGACCCGAACGCCGAAGTTCGCCAGCTTGCTGCAAATCTGATGAAAAAGCTCTCAGAAGCAGTGGTTGTGGAAACACCGATCGAAGTTCCTGTGAGCGTCACCACCGTGAATCCTGCTCTCGGTGGAACCGTGATACAGATGCCCGGAGCGGAAACCGTCTCCCAAGCCCCATCCGGTGGAGTCCAAGTCCGAGGAGCCATTCCTCCAGCCACCGCACAGGCTCCAGGTGCGCTGAGGGCACGTCCTCAGGCAGCTCCTTCAGAAATCATCTCTGAACCGATCGAAAGCCCTGCTGTCAATCCACTTGCACCAGGTTCAACGGAACCGGGCCTGAAGCAGAAGGATCCAGCCAAGCCTTCCATCGGCCCGACCAAGCCCATGGCAACACCAGATCTCTCTCCGCCAAAAGCCGCTGAGCCGCCTCCCCTGGAAGCCCTCCCTCCAGACTCGATTCCGAAAAATACACGCCTCGATACCGGCCCAGCTTTGACCAAGCCACGGTCTGCCTAAGTCATTACTCCTGTGAATAAAACGAATGAAAACGCACTGGCTCATTCCGGCTACGGCCTGATGACCAGTGTTTTTGTCGTTTTTGCCAGCATGGTCGGCACCGGAATCCTGACCACATCAGGCTTTACGGTAGCTTCGGTAGGATCCCATCAATGGGCCTGGGTGCTCTGGATTATTGGCGGAATCCTGGCCATCTGCGGGGCCATGAGCCAAGCCGAACTGGTCGCCAGAAATCCCTCCAGTGGTGGTGATTACGTCATTCTTTCCAACGCATTTGGGCCACTCGCCGGGTTCGTCTCAGGCTGGGTTTCTGTGATCCTTGGATTCGCTGGCCCAATCGCTGCATCTTCAAAAGCAGCAGCCTCTTATTTTTTATCGTCGTTTTTAGTGGAAGCCGAATCGCCTTCAAAACTGGCAGTCTCGATGATCGCCACCGGGCTCGTACTCTCACTCTCCTGGATGCACTCGCACAGCTACTCTCGCAGCGGACTGACCCAAAACACCGTCACTCTAATCAAAATTCTGCTGCTCATCATCCTGATGTTCGCTGGACTTGGGGTCGGCCTGACCAGTTCTGAAATCCCATCTGACTGGCCATCCAGGATCGACATCAGCCTCACAGCACAATCGATTACTTCCTTGATATACATCAGTTACGCCTATACCGGCTGGAATTCCATTGGCTACATCGCAGGCGAGGTGCGCAACCCTCAGCGCAATCTTCCACTCTCGATCCTGATCGGAACAGGCTTTGTCACCGTTCTCTATCTTGGCCTGAATCTGGTTTATGGGCTCGCCTGGTCGGCCTCTGAATTGCGTGAACTTGCTGCCAATAAAGGATTTGACGCACTTGCACCGATTGCCGAACTCTCTGCCAGAAGACTCTTTGGAGAAACCTGGGCGAGCATCCTCGGGGTCTCCATTTCGCTCATGCTGATCGCAAGCGTAAGCGCCTATGTCCTGACTGGCCCAAGAATTATTCACGCCATGGCCAAAGCCGGGCAGTTCCCCGGATGGGCTGGCAAATTGAGCCACCAAGCCATGCCAGAGCGGGCCATCTCCATTCAAGCTGTTTTGGCCATGGCATTCATCTGGTCCACAAGTCTGGAATCGATCATCGTCGTTTCAAGCATCGGGCTGGCCCTGTTTTCCATGCTCACCATCTCCAGCATCTTCTGGTACAAACGACATCCTTCGGAAACGAAGCCGGGCTTTTCATGCCCGTTTTATCCGGTCACTCCGTTGATTTATCTGGTTGGAACAGGTCTTCTGATCAGCGTGACGATTTGGAACAAGCCTTGGGACGGACTTGCATCACTTGCCACAATTGCTATTGGAATCATTGGTTACATGATTTTTCATGGAGTTTGGCGAAAGCCGGCTGGCTGATTGGTCTGGCTCAATTCGCTTTAAAAACGCTAATGTATATGTTAGTAAGAGAGCGACTTCTGCCCAGTTCTGATAAAGACTATGGATCACACGTGACCAACGCCACATCGCCCCTGACCCCGGAAACCGATCTTCCTCCTGTAGACCCACCAACAGCGGGCTTCATTGTTCAGCTTTTTGTGATTCCAGCGGTTGTTGTTTGCGTGGTGATCGCCGTTTGGCTGCTCTTTGGCAAAATGGCAGGCGGCGAACGAGGTGTGAACGAATATGTCGCGATCATTCGCTCTGAAAATGCCAATCGCCGATTCCGGGCCGCTTACGAACTCGCAAGCCTGATCACGAACGAAAAGTCACTGGCCGTCGATCCAAAATTACTGGGCGACCTGACGGAACTTCTGAATTCCGAGTTAAACCAGACCACCGGCGACAACAGCGAAGCCAAGCAATATCTGGCTTTAACCCTTGGCGTATTCCAGATTTCTGAAGGAACCTCGACCAGCGGTAAGGCGGAAGAAGCTCTTCCAGCACTCGCCCGGGCCCTGGAATCGAATCAGCCAATTGCGGTGCGTATTGCCGCTGCCGAAAGTCTGGCACGGCAAGCCGCTCGACAAGATGGAAAAATCACGGCTGAGAATGTGGTTGGCCCTCTGGCCAAAGCTTCTGAATCAGAGGAAGCAGATGTTCGGCTCAGAACTGTTTATGCCCTCGGATTCTGCGGTGGAGAGGCTTCCAGCGAAGCCCTGCGCAAGCGACTTGGCGACACCAATAAAGATGTCGCCTATAACGCCGGCTTTTCGTTGATTCGACGTGACGACCCGAAAGCCATCGACATCCTCAAGGAATTGCTCACCCAGTCCACCCTCGAGCAGACCATCAATCTTGAAAATTCCGACGAAAAGCTCAACAGGATTGAAGCCTTTCAGACACAGGCTCTTCGATCACTTTCGACAGTCCTGAAAAAGGGCCCTAGTGTTCTGGGGGCCATGGTCAAGCCTGAGGTGGAAACTTTGACCAAAAGCAAATTCGCTGGGGTCAGTGTCGAGGCCAAGTCTGTGATCGACTCCTTGTCCAAAAAGTCCAAAAATTGAGCTTTTCCGGGTGGCTGAAAAACTAATTTTGGCCACCCACCGCTTCCCTTGATACAACCGTATCAACCATTACTTTTGGCAACTACGCCCCGACCGACATGGTGTACGTAGACGCAAGTTGCTGTCTAGCAAAGACTTAAATCTGCAACGCTATCCGTTTCAACCGTTCTGTCTGATGTTTCTGAAATTTGAATCCTTTAAAACTTGAACTTTTTCCTAAGAAATTTCGTAGTTCCAACGGCGCTGGATTGGTTTTGCCCGATGCAGCGATTTTGGCGCGATATAATTGGCATGGACACGAAAATGGGCTGAAGTTTCGTCGGTATCGGTCGAGTGGTTTCGAGGCATTTTCACTGGGGAGCCTCGACTGGATCGGGTATGACGGAGAACTTGGCCATGGATTTCGTTGTGAAGGTGAATTTTATGACAGGCCGCAAAAGAATTCGACTCTATGCCGCTGGGCTCGCTGGCGTGATTTCGCTGAGCGGGCAATCGGCGTGGGCGACCTACGGAGGGGCCGTCCAATTGGCGTGCAGCAGGTCGCCGGTTGTGGCTCGCACCACTTCCATGGTTGCCCTCACGCCCCAATGTGACACCGTCATGCAAACGGTCTATCAGACCGTTATGGTGCCTGAACAAGTGACGGTCATGCAAACGCAGTACAAAACCGCGATGAAACAGGAGTCTTATACAGTCTTAAAGCCTGTACAAGAAACAAGTTTCGTCACCCGGCGACACACCGTGCAAAAACCGGTCTACGAGACCGCCAACATCCAGCGCCGATACACGGTGATGAAGCCTGTGGTACAAACGCAGAAGATGGAAAAACGCTACACGGTCATGAAACCCGTAGTGCGTACTTCCACCACCCAGCGGGAGTACACGGTGATGAAACCTGTGGTACAGACGCAAAAAATGGAACGTCGCTATACGGTCATGAAACCCGTCGTGCGAACATCCACCACAGAAAAGCGTTATACGGTGATGAAGCCCGTGGTGCAGACGCAAAAAATGGAACGTCGCTACACGGTGATGAAACCTGTGGCCAAAACATCCATGGAAGAACGTCGCTATTCCGTGATGAAGCCCGTTGTTCAAACCTCCATGGTGAACGAAAGTTACAACGTTCTCAAACCGGTTCAAACCACGCGTCAGGTGACAGAAACCCAAGCCTCGTTTGAGAATCAGCAGGTGGTGGTACCTGGCCCGATTGTTCAACAGACGATGGTCAACGGCTGCACTGGTTGTGCCCAGACCGTGGCCGTTCAGGCTGCCCCTCGGGTCCTGAATCAGACGGTCATGGTACAGCGTCCGGTGATTCGCAATATTGTGGAAACCAGCTACGTTCAAGAGACCATCACCAAGCAAGTACCTGTCCAGACCTGTTCTTACGTCAACGAAGAGCGTGTGGAGCAAGTGCCTGTGACACGAACCGAAATGGTTGCCGAAGAGCGTATTGAGCCCTACGAAGTCAGGACTTGCAACTATGTGGCTGAAGAACGTGTGGAGCAGATCCCGGTTCAGACCACGGAATATGTCGCTGAAGAACGTGTGGAGCCTTACGAGGTCAGGACATGCAGCTATGTGGAAGAGAAAAGGGTCGAGCAGATCCCGGTTCAAACCACAGAATATGTCGCTGAAGAGCGCGTAGAGCCATACGAAGTTCGGACTTGCAGCTATGTGAACGAAGAGCGTGTGGAACAGGTTCCCGTCACCACTTGCAAGATGGTGGAAGAGATTCAGGAAGAAAAAATCCCTGTCACCACGACCAGGTACGTCTCGGAAACCGCCATTCGGCAAGTTCCCGTGACCGTGGCAGAGCAAGTCCCTGTGACAGTCACACGAACGTCTGCCAAAGTGGTGGCGACTCAGCAAGCTGTCCAGAATTGCACGCAGGTTCCTGTGATCGTTCCAAGTTATTGATCTTAAAGTGGAGCCAGACCCGCCTGATTTCAGTCAGGTATGGTCATGATCCCCAGTGGAGGCCCGTTCCCCGCGATGGAAGAAAACGCGGGGAGCGGGTCTCTCGTTTTTTAAGGGTCAAAGTTGCAGTATGGCGGCCTAAACTCAGAAGCGTGTTTCTGTAGGAATAGTCCCCTGAACGGGCGGGTTTTTGCCCTTTCAGCCAATACGCGTGTAACATCTTACATAAAAACAATTTGCATCGTCCTGAAAATCAAAGCCAAAGCCCGCCATGTCAGGGGGACATGGCCCACATCAAATGTTATCTATTTACAGATTGTGAATCGCGGTTGGGCTCCGCTCCAAATCTCTGACTCAAACTCCAGATTTCAGAACGACATGGGAATAATTTCTACCTATTCCTAAAAACGATCATCGATCTGGCTTGAATCTCTGATAAAAATCACTTCGGCAGAAGGGACTGATAATAATTCGAGAGCCCGAAGTTTTGCTTCTTCTTATAAAACTCGACCAGAAATCGACATAAGGCTTGGTGACCAGGTTTTTGTTTCAGGACAAGATCAACCCACTCCAAGCCCTCTTTTTCATGACCATGATCGATCAGCCACTGAGCCGCTTCGACCCTCAGGTCCAAATCTTCAGGCCGTTGGACAATCGCCTTGCGAAGTTCCTGTATCTTGTCCTGATCCTCTTTGAGCTTGCCGGATTGCTCGGAAGCCTGTTTGGCAAGAGCCGTATTTCCAGCCAGCTTAAGAGCTTGTGCGTACTTATAAAACACTTCGGAATCGAACGGAGAAAGCTCTGTCGCTTTCTTCAAGTGGTTGCAAGCCTGCTCAATCTCGCCCTTCTGGATCTCGATCTGTGCCAGTTCACCTAACGCGGTGATCTGATTCCCATCCTTTTCGAGCACGGTTTTGAACAGGCCTTCTGCCGATTCGGTATCGCCCTGAGTCAGGGCAATCTGCCCAAGCCCTAAAATCGCCGCAACATTTTCTGGATCCTTCACACGATATTCCGTGAACTCCAGTTTCGCCTCGTCTGTTCGATTGGCCTTCATGAGAAGGTCTGCCAGAGCGATTCTTGCCTTGAGGTTTCCAGGATTTCGTTTGATGGCATTCCGATAGTTTTGGATGATCACCTCAACATCGGCCCCAATCCGCTCATCAATTTCGTTGCGCCAGAGGTAAGGCCGATCATCAAGAGGGGCGGCTTTCATCCAGGCCTCAATCGTTTTTGAGGCCTCCGCAAGCTGCATTTTACCCAAAAAGATTCGTGAAAGCCCTTCAGCGATTTCCGCCTTGGGCGACTCTGACCTGATAAACGCCTGAGTCAAGATCGGCTCTGCTTCCAAAAGTTGACCGGCTCTGGACATGATCACCGCCCTCAGAACTTGAAGTGGTTCCTCAGGATAGCCCAGTTCCAAAGCCTTACGCATGGCATTCATGGCGGGGTCAGGGCGATCCTGAGCAAGTTCAAGCCTGGATAGAAGATAATAGGCTGTCGAATCGTTGGGATTTGACCTGAGTATGGAATTCACATGCTCTTCAGCCTGGTCGTATTGTCGTTCGGAAATCAATTTTTCAAAGTCTGAAAAACGCGGCGTGGAGCCCCACCAAAGTACCGTCAGACCGATCAGGCAGATCATTCCGACGAGAATCAGAATCCGTCGTTGCGAGAATTTCAATGATCCAGTTGCCATATTCAAAATGATCTGAGAGATGACGGATGACGCACTTTCCACAAGACTTTATTATACAAAAATCAACCATGCTCAAGGAACACGGTTGATTTCGAAATTTATTTCAGGGGCTCAACTAGCAAGCCTCAGAATTTAGAGCAATGTCCCAATTCGGTCAGACGACGGTCACAACACGGTGATCGATCGACTGACGGCGGCCACGTGGCGACTTGAATTCAAAGAGGCCGATGCCCAGGCTACCAGCCAGTGCAATGTGCTGAGGCTGACGGATATCAAAGCCTTCAGTGCCCAGTGGATCGAGGCCGGTTTTGCCGGTGGATGCCACAGGAGGAAGGCCTTGGACCTTACGCTTGGCGTCGATGATCTGCCATTCCACGTGATCCATGGCCACTGGATCTGTTGCGAACATCAAAGCGTTGTAATCCCAGGCGAAGTCAGGATTGTTCCCGAATGGGCCTTTCTGGAAGACTCCTCGGGAACCGTCCATGATCTGAAGTACAAACTTCTTGCGGAGGATCGGGTGGTTGATCACTTCGGGAATGAACTGGTTACAGACATTCGTCGAAGGCGTGCTGTGCGATCTGGCGACGTTGTTCACGGATCCGTGACTCATGTTTTTGAGAGCACCTGTGACACCAGCAGAACCGTGATCCTTCAAGACGGGCAAGGCCACGATCTTGTTCACCACTTTGGTGACGAAAAGACCAAGGTGGGAACGGTAGTTACGATCGTCTTTCGGATCGTCTCCACTGTTGACCAGATTCATGTGGACAAATTCATCGCG
>Ga0208720_1000300_pt1 | contig 13121 bp, 17 predicted proteins | sample LakMenEpi20Apr10_FD_150716 | JGI IMG/M metagenome (GOLD analysis project Ga0208720, IMG submission 150716) | Freshwater microbial communities from Lake Mendota, WI - 20APR2010 deep hole epilimnion (SPAdes) | ecosystem: Environmental > Aquatic > Freshwater > Lake > Epilimnion/Euphotic zone ...
TGGGATGTGTTCTAGTAGGGTGAACGAGAAGTAATAGGAATTCTTAAAAAGGTTGTCTGCCCCACAGACGGCTCTATTGAGTTTTTAACAATACGCTTGTTTAGTTCCACCAGTTGATGAAGGCAAGACGCTTTTGTCGCTGGTGGAGTTATTTGGGTCTGAGTCCCACGGGACTCGAATTAGCCGGTTTTCAGGTGCCAATATTACCATTTTGTTACCAACTCGAGTTGGTAACACTCTGCGACACCAGACATACAGCCTGTACATAACGCTTGCTGTGTCACTCACGCTAGGTTATATAACCTAGACCGGGTAAAAAGGTTCGGCCATCGGGGGGAATTTGGACTTAATCCCGGTAAACATCCCGACGATGACCTACCTTCACCACCATCACGATCAGCTTCCCGTCCTGGATCGAGTAAACAACGCGATAATCACCAACCCGAATACGGTATAAGTCAATTTCGCCCTTGAGCTTCTTACAACCATCCGGCCTTGGATCGTCTTTCAACGAATAGATCTTCACCGCCAACTGATTCCGAATCGGGATCGGCAGTTTATCCAAGGATTTCTTGGCTGATTTCTCGAACTCGACTTTGTAGGAGTCCATCAGATCAGGCCGTATTCTTTCATCACGTCCTCAATGGGAATCGTGTCGCTCAGATCTTCCATCGCTTTCATGGCGTCCCTGATGTCTTCGGCATCTTCCAGAGCTTCGAGGTCTTCCACGGGGACGATGGCGGCTTTCACCCCGTCGATCTCGATGATAATCCGTTCGCCTCCAGAAGCACTTTTCGTGGCCTTCCGGAAGTCTTCCAAGTCATAAGGTCTTTCGACTGTCGCCATCGGCTTAACCTCGTTCGTGGTCGGTTGCTCTAATCAAATATCGTCTGTTTGGATCAAGACGTCAACCTGCGAAGAATCTTCGGGATTGATTCCACGAATCACTTAGACGCCAATTCTGGCCCAGTGTGGGGATCTCAGGAAGGCAGTGAATCGTCGTCGTGAGATTCGATAGCCATGTCAACCGGCATTCCAGACGACCGGGCGATCATCCCGATTCGGTTGTGAGACGGCGCCCTGGGGATCGGCACAGCAACTTGGGTGGGCTGGTCGTTAGTGTCCGAACCACTCCCCTGCCCTGCCTGAACCCCGCTCGTCATTCCTCGCACATGCACGCCGCTAAATCGCGTATCAATTAACTCAGAAACAACTTCCGACAGATCCTGCCCTAACTCCGCAGCCGCGATACGGAGCCGCTTCAGTGTCGCTGGTGGCAGGGACAGCTGAACCTTCTCGTTTGGTATCTTGCCGGGCTTGCCAGCGGGCTTGCGTGCCATGTTTACAGCCGTTCGATCCATCTGTCGGCATTGCCACACATCCACACGCCATGAAGGCGTGAAGGCTGGATAAGGGGCTATCCTCATAATCGGCTATACGGCTGTCCCATCTTCATGATGATCGTTCAATCGTGATATGCGGCTGGCATGATATGCGGCTGGCGGGATATGTGGCGATCAGGCAAACCGTGCCGACATGATTGCCGTGTGCCGCTGATCGACTTGAACGTCCCCGAACCACGCGCCCAGGCTGCTGATTCAAGGGGCAGGGGGGACAAGCGTCCGACTCCGAATCAGATCGCGAAATGATCATTTCTGCACCGCGAGTCAATCCTGCAAACCGGATGGCCGCAATAAGCAATATCCACAAGCGGACAACAGGTGATCCAATTGACGCGGCAATCGCCGTTAGTTACGTGGGAGATCGTTTCGGAAACGAGTCCTGAGCCAATACCTTACCCAGATAATTGGACTGGTGCATTGCCACTCATGGCTCTTTGGGGGATAATCCTTCTCTACTATCTCCCAGCCCTCCTATCAAAATTGTCTAGGTAGCACTTCATATGTCTGCTGATTTAAAAGAGACCATTCTAAATTTTGTCCGTCGCGTAAAGGATCTTTCAGAGCATGTTCGAGGTAACGAGCAGGCCACAAAGCAGAGTTTAGTCGGACCACTATTTTCTCTACTTGGGTATGACCTCACTGATCCAAGAGAATGCCTACCTGAGTACAAAACGGACTTTGGTATTGGCCGATCTGTTAAGCCTGTTGATTGGGCATTTATGGCTAATGGTAAGCCAGTTTTCTTTGTTGAAGCCAAAGAGGCGGGAAAGAAACTCTCTGGTTACTCTGAGCAGCTTGGGGATTACTTTGCGAAATCCACAGACGTAAAACTGGGAATTCTCACGAACGGGGTCCAGTGGAAGTTCTACACAGATGTGGATCATTCCAATGTGATGGACAAAGAACCGTTTGTTACATGGGACGTTTTGTCTGACGAAGAACCACCCATCGACCTTCTCATCGTATTGAACAAATCTCAGTATAACCCTCAGCTAATTCGTACATTTGCCGAACGCAATCGAAACAGAAATCTACTCGTTAATGAACTTGCCAAGCTACTGGAGCCCTCAAGCGAACTAGTGCGTCTTGCCGTGGCAAACATCGAAACTAGACGTATGACAGATGCGGTTGTTGATGGATGGAAGCCAGTGTTGGCAAGTGCGATTGAAGAATGGGCCAAACAACGAACGCTTCATCTAATCCTGAACCCGCCAAAGCAGACGGAAACAACTACGACCGATCGTGTTGTGACTACTCAAGAAGAACTTAAGGCATTTGAAGCGATCAAAGCAATTCTGGGAAGTGATCGACCTGCTGGTTATCAAGATACGTACAGCTATTTCAAGATTCACTTACCTGAACGTCAGACATGGGCATTTGCTCGCGTGTATCTTGAACGCCGTGCACCGATGATGTGGATCGGTTTGGATTACGCAGACGTAAAGGATGTTGTGATTGAAGGCGTTACTATCCAGGATGCAGATGGGTGGATAGAAGTACCTCTACGATCATTGGAAGATCTAAGCCTTTACGGCGATCTATTGAAGGCGGCGTGGGACAAACAAAGGTTGTTGCATCCTGTAAAAATCTAATCAATTACAAACGCCACTGAGCTTTTCAAGTAAGAGAGTATAGCTATGGAGTTAGTATTCACATTCGCAATTATCATAATGATAGTGTTAGTTATTTTCGTAGGCAAATTATCGTTCAAAACCGACTTTATTTCCGATACAGACTTCGTGAGTAAAACAAAGACGTCTGCCGACAGTAGTTCGACGAGTCGCAACCAGGTCCAGTCTCAGATGGTAATAAACGATCCGAATCGTACAACATCCAGACTGGTGGGCAATGGTTTAGCTTATTTTGTCTTCTGGTTTTTTGGAGCTCCGATACTAACCTTGGTCGTGTTCATTTTCTTATTTATGTCAGGATTCATGGCTGATGGGCCAGGCTGGGGCTTGTTCCTTATATTTCTGATAGGTTTACTGATCACCTTCGTCTACCATACCTTTCAGATCGTGTATTCGGGATTCAATGCCAGCGTAGCCCCCGATGAGCCAGCAACTAAAACCGCGTTCATATCCGCTACACCACAGTCCAATTCTGGAGAAGAGCGGGTATCCTGTCCAATGTGTGCTGAGAAGATTTTGCCTCAAGCTAAGATCTGCCACTTCTGCAAGTCAGTTCTAAACCCAACTCAGAGCGATTGATCCGACAAGTAACACATAGAACCGATTGGCCTACTATATGTTTGGCGAAGTTAAGATGCCGTCCTTAGCTGGTGTCTGATCCGATCATGGTGTTGTCGGAGAATTACACGCTTACGTCTCTGTTACTTGCGAATATCAAGATCTGTAGCTGATTACTGATCTAAGGCGTCATGTCTCGTTAGGACAAGGCCGATCAGTATCCCGTAGTATCAAGATCCTTATTAAAATCTTTGGCTAGAGTGGTGTCTAGCAACTGTATATTAATCATAGTTGGTCGATATTTCTCTCCAAACAGATGACCGATAATCACAAGTTTTTGACCAGAGTTATCAATCGCGCCACCAAAGACCGCCTCTGACTTCTCTGTTATCCTTCCTGGATAGGCTTTTAAAAACTTAGACCGAATGAGTTGATAACACTGGATCCATTCTTGGAATTGCGACTCAGTGGGGAAATCTGATTCGATCTTAACAGAGGCTCCGCATATAACTCCATCATGATTCCGTACGTATAATATGACTTTTGCATATTTCAACTCATTTGGGAGAGAGTTCTTGTAGTAAGCGTAAGGTGTGCTGTATCGAGCCAAACCGTTTTGGTTACTGATTAGATATAGATTCTTATAATCTCTAATATTTGTTCCTATCCGTATTCCCCAATACATGTTGAGTGCTTGGTAGCCAGATGGTGCGACAGATTTCTGCTCTTTCTGTTTATCAGAACCGGCTTTTACCAGAAGGTTTGGATTGTCAGAAATCGCATTTGTATATTTAGGACCTATGGTGCATAACACGACAATAATTACTACAAAACCGGCTGCCAGCCAGAGCAATCCTGGATTACTGTTCTCATAGTCCCAAGTTGCATTACAGCGTGGACAAGTAAGCTTTAAGTCGCCTTTATTGGTTGGAACTCTAAGTTTTTGACCGCAGGCTGCTCTAACACATTCGATAATGATTGATTTATCTGCGTTCATCGCTTTGTCCTAACTCTCAAGATTAACTTCGCCAGTCTGCGTTCCCGGGAGTTCCCGCCCCATGTGATGATCAGGCTTGGTTGCGTGCCTTGTTGCGGCGGGCTACAAAGACCAATACGCTTGTGGCGATCAGGCTTAGTGCATAAGTGGATGGTTCGGGAACGACATCCGGTGCGAAAGCAATAAACACTGGACGAGCACTGCCCGTACTCCAGCTCGATACAATCGTGCCAGAAGAATCGTACTTGTTGATCCTTTTGTTATTAGTATCCGCAGCATAGAGATAGCCTGAACTATCGAAAGTTAGGCCGGTAGGGCTGTTCAAACCTGTCGCGAATAGAGAAATCGTTCCTTCTGGATTTGTCTTGCTGATCGTGTTGTTAATGTAGTTTGAGGTGTAGAGATTGTCTGATGTGTCATACGCCAAGCCACCATTAGACGAATATGAAATTTTGCCTGTCTTATTAATAGCCAGGCCAAACGGGGAGTCCAAGTCACTCAAGAATGTTGTGACTGTGCCAGATGAAGTGATCTTGCTAATCTTATGAGCACCTTGACCGGCAACGTAGAGTTCGCCAGAAGCGTCGAACGCCAAACCGTTTATTCCCCCGGTAGTCACCCACGCGAAATGCGAAACAGTTCCGCCGGAAGTGATTTTGCTAATTGTGCCGTTGCCATTATTCGCTGCATAGAGGATCCCTGAACTATCGAAAGCTAGGCCGGTAGGGCTGTTCAAACCTGTCTCAAAGATCCCCCCGATCGCTAAGGTTTGCATACTCGACTCGATTGTCGTGGCGACACCGCTGGACACATCGAATGTTGCGATTGATCCGTGATTAGGGTTGTTCATTGAAACATAAATCAACTCTGCTGCCCGCGTGATGGACGAGAAGGTCGAAACCATCACTAATACAGCGACGAATGACCTGAGGAGGGAATTCATTAGTGCAAACTGCCTTCTTTTGAGAGGTATATCTGTACAACCTCATGAATAGGGGCTGGCTTACCGCTTGCTCGGCTTAGACCTTGAGTACGATTTCACGTAATGCCCGTTATTGTAGTGAGAATGAACATTTACGGTTTTAGGTCGTCCGCTTGACCCAATTGAATTCCGGCTTGACGATCCGCCGCGAGTGCTTACCGCGTCACGGAATCCAGATGAAGAGTAGTAGGTTGACGAAGACGATGCGGTCACAGGAATATCAATTTCTTCAATTACTGGTCTGCGAACCTCTCTTTGTTCAAAGGTTGCCTCTCCGCCCCAACCATTCCACCCTTGCACACGAACAAATTCGGTTTCCAAAATAACGTCACCAGCTATTGCGGATGAGCAAACTAACGTTGCTGCCGCCAAGGTTATAATCAATCGCTGCATCATTTGTCCTTATCGCGTGTTAACCCTATATGAGGGCGGTCATAGCCACAGACGCCCGATACGGGGCAATCGCCCAGGGAGGAGTCGGGCAGTTCATAGCCTTTGAGGCAACCGGCCAAGTCCGTGTAGAACAAATCACATCATCGCACTCAGGACTGATGAAGACAAGCCCAGCAGGGCAGAGATTCGACGGACACCCATGGCAGTTCCCAAAAAACCGCTTGTCAGCGTGGCCAAGGTACTCGCTAGCAGCCAGAACTGATCCCACGGTGAATGTCGGTTTGCTTTGCCATCAGTCAATTCTCCGATCTGGTTCAAGGGATTAGCCCCGCCGGTGAGGGCAGGGCGGGTGATGGGATTCAGTCGCATGCACATTCCGAAAGCATCATGAGCTCCCTTCGTAAAAAGAAGAACTTGCGACGGACAGGCGTGTCTGAGGCGTCCTGGTTGTCGAGCCAGTCCAGAGCAGCCCTCTCTGGATTGCCCCCCCGCTGACTGAGCGCAGCGGCGAGCTTGATGAACTCGCCAGCCAGATCAATCGCAGAGTCTCGCGCCAGGTCAATCACGTCCTCCCATCCACCGATCACCGCATTTGAAGGGTCGTAGTCTGACGGATCGTGAGCTTGGAAGATCGCACTCTCGAGTCGATCGATCTGCATTTCGGTCCTGACGCGTGCCGGCAATTGTTCAAACATCTCACGTACTGCGGCCTCGACTTCATGAGGCGTCATCTTTGTTTCGATGGCATTGTCTGACATGGTTGTAGCTCCAAGAGTTGCCAAGGTGTCACCCGCGGACGGGCAGGGAGGACAGGCTTTCGCCCGACAAAACCATTATACTTTTGTTGTATCTAATGGCAATAACATTTATTTACATAAGATATTTGCATAGTTGATCTTACATAATAGATATATTGACATCTAGAGCCTGTTTCTAGGCGCACCGTTTGGCCGCAATACCTTTGATTATTAGGCTTTGATGCACAATCCACCGTCCCTGCTCCTTGTGTGCAAGGTCTTGATGTCTAAGGTGAAATCGCTTTTGTTTTCACCAAAACATTTTGCCTGTCAGAGTTTCCGCTTGTTCAATCACGCGATCTCTGTACAATACAGACGTTGACGCTAATCGTTCTCTGACTGGAATCGAGGACATCATGCCGGTGAAGAAAAAGAAGACGCCTGGACGCAAGCCTACGGCCGCGCTGAAGGACTCGATGCACTTGGGCCTGCGGATCAGTAAGACTCAGTACGAGCTTCTGTGTGCGGCCTGCGACGAGACCGGGCTGTCAAAGGCCAATGTCGTCCGCGCCGCTCTGAGTGAGTGGATCATGCGGCACAACCGCTAACACAAGTCTATTGCTTACAGGTTTTTGCGGATTCAATACTGCCAAGACCGTGTGGAGCAGGGCGGTGGACATTTGATAAGATGGTATCGTCGCTTGGCATGATGGACAGGCGACAACTGCTGATGATCTCGACGCTAAGGAATTGTGACTCGTATGGAAGCGAACGTGATCAAATGCAAAAACCCACCGTGAATGGTTCACGATGGGCTTCTTGATTCGTGTCGGCAGTCGCGTCTTCTCTTGGCGGGGGATTCACGACAACCGGCGGTGGTGCTCATATGATGCTGTTCGCATCAGAGGAGGCTCGTTGTGGTTACATCCGTAGAGAATGCACACTCAGAATCTAATATAGCAGACGATCCGGTTAACATCAATAACAGGAATATCGACGGGGGTTATCAGGCAGAGATCAGGCATCAAGCAGATTATCAGGAGGAACAAGAGGGCGTTCTCGCTTTCAATAAAAGTGCCGACGCCGGTTCCAGCGGCCTTGCCGCAATACCACCCGATCTGTTCGGGCGATTATTCCCGGCAGACGCCGAAGCGGCGAACGCCGCCGCCGCCTTTGTTGCGTGTCACCTTGAGGGGTTCGGCGTCGATCAAGGCCCCGGTATTGGCCAAGCCAACATCGACGAACGAACGCTTGCCATTAACAACGCGGTCGCGCTTGCTGCGCTGAAAACGGTGTCTTACGCCGCCGACCCAGAAGACGCTGCCAAGCAGTTGGACAAGGCCGCTAGGCCAAACGCTCGCGACAAGGCCTGCAAAGAATTTCGCCGGACGGTCAGCCAGTACCGCGCCATAATCAAAAGCCACGGTCAACTTGCCAGCACAGACAAAGCCCTTTGCGACCTCCCAGCGAACTTCAACAACACTCACGAAATCATCACCACGCAAATTGTTCCGCACCTGCACGCAGCCGGATGCTACGTTCGTGAACGAGGCTTGTGCCGTGTCGTGCCTGCGAGCGGAACATCTGACAAGCAGAATGGCCTGACCGTCAACGGACTGACTATTGACGACCACACGCTGCCAAGCCTGTCAACGGACATTACGAAAAGCCTTGCGTTTCGTCGAGAACGGGAAACCAAGGTTGGAACCGTACTCAAGCCCTGCCCGGCCCCAGAAGACCTCATGAAGATGGTTCTGCGTCTTGGCGACTGGGCCGGTGTCCCTTACTTAAAGGGCGTGACGACTGGACCGTTCCTGCGGACTGACGGCACTGCCTGCGTTGAAAGCGGGTACGACGCCCTATCTGGCTGGTTTCTGGACTACGACGGCGAACCGATCCACGTTAAGGCAAACCCGACGAAATCTGATGCGGAACACGCTGTTGGAATCCTGCTTGACCCCCTGGATGAATTTGAGTGGGCCGCCGATTGCCAGAAGACTGGCTGGTTAGCCTACCTGCTCACGTTGGTCGCCCGGCCCGGTATCCGCGGCAACGTGCCCGCGTTTATTTTCACATCCAACGACAAGCGGACAGGCAAATCGCTTTTAACGAACATCGCCAACCTGATTGCATACGGCGATATCCCAAGCGGATACCAGCCCCCGACCGGTGAAAACGCGACGACCGAATGGAAGAAGTCGCTGTTCGCGTTCGCCCTAAGCGGGAACCCGTCGCTGGTGGTATCCAATGTCCCAAGCGGCTCCAATGTCGGGAACGCCGTGTTAGACGGTGTAATCACTGATGGGCGGATCGTTGATAGAACGCTCGGCAAGCACGATATGAGGTCAGCACCATGGGTAGCCGTCATTTCGATGAATGGCAACAATCTTGGCACATCTGCTGACTTCGCCCCTCGGTCAATCTGGACGTGCCTTGAGCCAACCAGTGAAAACGCGGGAGAGCGGGACGGGTTCAAGATAGCCGACCTGCTGGGGCACATGCGGGGCATGCGGGGCATCCTGCTGGAATCATGCCTGACGATTCTGCGTTGGGGTTACTTGCATGGCCGCGTCAAACCCAGCGCGGATATGCCCAACTCTGGCGGATTCGAGCAATGGGCCGCCACCGTCCGCTATCCACTCGCACACCTGACCAGCCATGACATCTCGAAAAACGGTTCTGAAGCTGTCGTCATGGATACGACCGGAAACGAGCTGGCCTCGCTCATCACGGGACTGACGGACTATACCGAATGGCGCACCGCCACAGGGAAACCAGGTGCGTTCACCGTGTCGGAACTGCACGCCGACATGAACACGTTCGGCAACGAAACCTCGTGGCCTGAGCTGCGGGAAGTGTTGGAGCCGTCAGCCTCCGTTAAAGCGTTCGGATCATCGGCGGGCAAGGTGCTTGGCACCTACCGTGGACGAGTGTGGGGAACGTCCAAACTGGTGGTGAAACTGGTTGGCAAGAAACCGTTTTGGAGCATCGAGCGGAGATAATTCACGCAAGCCATTACTATCATGAGTGTTACGATCAAGCCCGGCCTAACCGCTGGGCATTTTTGTTGCATCTCGTTACATCCAATGATCTTGTGGAAAATTTGGGGGTAGGTCGGTGTAGGTTTTTTAGGTTTCCTTACACCCCGTACGAAATTTTTTTGTAGGGTATACCGTTTCTTAGAGAGGACTAGGAAACCTAGTAAACCTAGCCGACCTACCCCCTTTTTCGTTCCAAGCTCATGGCATTGAAAGGGTTACGGCGAAAACAGGCTATCGCATACCGTGCCCAGGCCGAGAGCGTCAATGTGGTCGCTTAGTTCGGTGACCTCGGCGACCAGCGCTACGTTCTTCGTCTCCAGTTGCTTCACGTTGGCTTTCAGCTCCATGCCAAGAGCTGTCTGCTGGATGAGGAATCTGTTCAGGACCGCCGGGTCGCTGAAGTCGGGGATCTCCTGCTTCGGTTGACCATAGCCACCTGTCTTGCGGATCGACGGGAGGACCTCCTCACAGACCCAGTCCTGAAATGTCTCGGCGTGTAGGGTGTTTGACCGATTAATCAAACGATAGAGGTTGGCCTCGTTGATGAGCACGACCTCTTGCTGTCGTCCCATTTTATCTATGGTATATTGTTTCGATATACCATCTTTTTTACAGTGACGGCTGATGGCTTGGGGTGCATTCACATGTCCCAGTTCCCGGCAGACATCGGTCGCCACCCACCACGGTTCTCCCCTCTCGCCAATAACGATCCTCACCGTCTGGCTTGTGAGCGGGAACGTGAACTGCTGAACCTCGGTGCTGTTTTTTAACATACACGAAATTTCGTGCATGTCATTTACCGCTTCCTTCACTGCCAGTTCGCGGAACTCGACCGCCTCGACCTCGACCACTTCAGGCTTGAAGAGTGGTGTCGGCTCAACTGGCGGGGACAGCTCTCTTTCCTCACGGACCGCCTTGACCAGCGTGTCGCTGATGTGGATCCCCTCGGACTCTAACCCTTTGACGACCTGCCGGACCGTCTTGACCTCTGACCCGGGTCGGCGTATTGCCTGCATAACAAGCTACAGGAGGCCGTAAGCAGGCTTATATCAGATGATCGCTATCCATGGCTATTTAAGGCCCGGGAATCGCGTGTCAGTCGCCCTCTCTGTAATCTTCCGGCACCTTGACCGGTCGTCGCTGGAGCAGGAACTCGTAGACCGGACCATAGAATGCTTTGGTAATCGCCTCGTCGTCCGACAAGCCCGGGGGCGTCTGACATGGTTCGATCTCGCCGGGTACGTCTGAGAGGTTCAGGTAGCCCTTCACGCCCTTGTGCCTGAGTTCTTCCGGCAATGGGACCAGCATGTTCTTCGTGATGTTGTACTTGGGCCACCATTCCTTGACCCTGTAGCCGTTGACCGTCCAGTCTGTCCACCAATAGCTGAACGGGTTGCTGCTGGGATAGTTCTTGAACTCGCCGAACGGAGCGAACTCCTTGCTGCCGCCCCGTTCGTGGACCGTGATGTTCCAACCATTGCCTTTGAAGTGTTCGTTCATGCTTGCCTCTTCAGGATGCGTTGCACCTGTGCTGCGTGCCAGTCGCCACCCATTGCCGTGGGGATCCCGTCGGCATTCAGACGTTTGGCTATCGAGGCCATCCCAAGACCTGCGGATCGCAATTGCAGGATTGTCGGTACAACCCCCCTGTTCCGTTCGCCAGCCTTTCTGCTGTTAGCCACAGCGCCTTTCTGTTGTGCCTGGACGGTGAGGTTCTCGGGCTTGCCCAGCTTCACCCCCCTAGCCTTTAATGCACGAAGTGCGGCCTTGGTTCGATCACTGATCCTGCGGGCCTCCTCTTCGTCGATGATGGCGCGGAACTGGACTTCCAGTGTGGTCATGTTAGGTCGATCAGATACCACCACAGGCACAGACTCGAATATCGAGAGTGCCTTGGTTGCCTTGCGTGCCAGCCGGCACTGAGACTTGACAATCAGGCTCGAACCTCGCGTTCGCTTTGTTTTCATAATTGCTTTCATTAATTCAGGGCGATCGTTGTCGGTTCCTGATTCAATTTCAACAAATTCGGCGATGATTGCCAACCCGTTACGTGTGGCGTAGTCGAGCACGGCGGCCTTCTGCGCTTCCATGCCCAGGCCGCTGTCGCCCTGCTCTGTTGTTGAAACTCGATAATATGCGACCAGCTTGGTGATTGCAGTCGTCATGACTGTTTGCTCCTGATAACAGTGAAGAATCTTAACCGAACCAATTATAACACCTCTTCAACGGTCATTCAAGACCTGTTATAAACTTGTTTCTTCTCTGCTTCGCCTCCTGTTCTGTCCCTGTTATCTCCACTCAAATATTGTCGTAAACCGTTTCTGATAACGCCTGTTACGTATTCATCTGTGGCCCTGTTCCGGATATAATGTATGCACAAAGGAGCCACATCATGGCAGAACCGATCATTCGTTTTGGGAAACACAACGGCAAACCGATCTCGGAGGTGCCGACGCCGTACCTTGAGTGGCTCAGTCGTGAGAACGAGGACGGCACGCCCAGATGCCAGTCGAGCTGGTTTCGTGGCGAGGTGATCGCCGAGATCGCCCGGCGAACTGGTGGCAATGCCCACGAGCCCGTAGAGGCTCGCCATGCTCACGACCCCGTAGAGTCGCGCCACGAGCCCGTGAGAGTTCACCATGACGCCCCGCCCGGGTCTGCCCAGTGGATAAACCAGCCTAAGCCTAACGTGGATATGCAGCGTCTGTTCACCGCGATTGCCCAGATCAACAGCAAGCTGGACAGCGTCCTTGTCCGTCTGGGTGATCCTGTCTCTTCCGATGAGGCGTTCTGATGCGAGAACCGATGCAGACGACAGCCGGAACCATGCGCCCAGGTTTGGCCAGCCGTCCTGTCCTGCCCGAGCAGACCCGGGGCGAAAGGCGGGAGTTTGATCCGGATGCCATCAGGGAAAGACTGATCGCGGCGTCCATCTTTGAGGTCGCCGATGCTCTGGACGCAACAGCCGACGAGCTTTGCCGTGGTCTGGCGTGGGCCATTGATCGCATCGCCGGGCGAACCGACGATATCGCCTGCCCCCAGTGCGGGCGTTTCTCCGAGTGCAATCGCAGTGCTGGCAACAGGTTCCCCCCGTGCTGCAGCAGGATGTGCGCCGATCTGTTCACGGCCCATGCCTGATTCCTGGTCGGGTGGCAGGCTAGAATGACGTTGAACTGGTGGTAAATTCAACCCCGTTCGCTCACAACTCTGACGGAGCCGACGCTGTGTTTCACGCTAGTTACAGGATCTAGCCAGGCCCCAGAACTGTTCGTTTCTTCGGATTCCCAAGAATACATGAAGTCTTTTTCGTGGGATGTGTTCTAGTAGGGTGAACGAGAAGTAATAGGAATTCTTAAAAAGGTTGTCTGCCCCACAGACG
>Ga0208720_1000301_pt1 | contig 13116 bp, 8 predicted proteins | sample LakMenEpi20Apr10_FD_150716 | JGI IMG/M metagenome (GOLD analysis project Ga0208720, IMG submission 150716) | Freshwater microbial communities from Lake Mendota, WI - 20APR2010 deep hole epilimnion (SPAdes) | ecosystem: Environmental > Aquatic > Freshwater > Lake > Epilimnion/Euphotic zone ...
CTTCTGCGAACCGGGGGCTAGCGCCCGGCGGCTAGATTCATACATCCCGGTAATTAATCTTCTGCGAACCGGGGGCTAGATTCATACATCCCGGTAATTAATCTTCTGCGAACCGGGGGCTAGCGCCCGGCGGCTAGATTCAAACCAAAAAACCGATGGCTATCGCCTCTTACCTAGCCGGTCTTGGCGCTAGCCCCGGTTAATTGGTTTTAAAAACCGGAAGTTATTCTAGGCCTGATCCTAAGTGATTGGGCTCCGGAGGAGACATCTATTACCAGGCATGTCCTCTGGACATCCATAAACCCTGAACCAGTGATCTTTTGGGCAAACCCTAAACCAGTGATCTTTTGGGCTCCAGAGGAGACATTTACTAATCGCCTGTTTATTCAACACGCTCGAGCACTTTGGTTGACTCCACGTGCCCTTCCAGATCGCCCTTGCGAAACCAGGTCGGCTTCATCTTGCCGGGGCTGAAAAGATGCTCGGCCTGATCCGTATAATGCGGCGATGTCGGGTCGTCGCTTTGTCCGTAGGGTGTCACGCTCCAACTTTGTACGCCACCGGGCTTGAACTGAACAATCTGCACCCAGTTCTGGCCAGCCCTTCCCGTATAGGTTTTGCCTTCATTGTTGCTGGAAATGGCCCTCAAAGTCTGGTCACCCGCGCCCGAATCGCCGCCTGAGATGGGCCACGACCGACCTCCTCGCCGCACTCGGTGAACCTCCCCATAAGGCACTTCAAATGTCCCGTGATTTGTCTTGAGCCGGGCAACAGCCTCGGCAAACGCGTCGATGCGGGCTTCGGCCGTGCTTTTTTCGTCCAGCCTGCGTTCCTGAGCCACAGTGCGCAGAGCCCGATACAGAGTCGCTCCCACGCTCTTCTGGTCCATCATGCCATCCCAGATTACCAGCTTATCCATCGCCTGACGCAGCTCCTTTGGCTCAACTCCCTTTCTGGGCTTGCTCAGGTCTACGGCTCCGGCGGCTTCGCGTATCTGAGTTTGCCAGACTTCACAGCGATCCGCATGAATGTCCATGGCGATGGCCTTGGCCTGGTCAATTGTGAGCTTCGGATGAGCGTCCAGCAGTTCAACAGCCCTGCGACCTCGACTGTTGCTTGTGTTGGGGGCGGTATCGTAGAGGTACTGAGGATAGGCTGAAAGGTCGAGACCAAGGTTTCTGGCCATGGTGTCAGGGCCGATGTTGCAATTCTGCATGTAGCCGGTTTTCGGGTTCAGTAATTGGACCAAATCCTTCAAGGGATGGATCCCAAGCCACTCCGACTTGCTCGTGTTGCCCGGAACAGGCTTCGAAAAGTCGTAGCCCTTTGGACGAATCGGCACCCGGCCAGTGCGAACATAGCGGATATTCCCCTCAACATCAGAATACATGACATTCTGTTCCATGAACTGATTCATGCCCACGGCGGAGTCGAATTCGTTGAGATTGCGGGCGATCATCATCCGGAAGAACTGAGTGACAACATCAATCTCATTCAAATAAGGGGTCGCCATGGCATAGGCCCGGTTGCCCTCGCGCTTGAGAATCGGCCCGTGGTGACTCCGGTGGATGGTTCGCACCACGTCGGGGTGGCCCTTGACGGCGATTGTCACCGTTTCCGAGGTCATTTCCCGCCACTGGCCATCGTAGAGATAACGCAAGGGATTGGCTGGATCAACCTCTTCGACATAAATATCGGTCGTGTCAGGACCTCCAGTAGTGCAAGCCCAGCCCGTGAAAGCGTTATGCCCCAGACCCAGAAGGGGCGTGCCGACTGGCCCGAAGCCTGAGATGTCGTGCTGGCCAGCATGCAGGCGATATTCAAAGAACCGGAACGGCCCATCCCAGCCCACGTGAGGGTCGATCAGCAGAATCGAGGCCCCATCCGCCGTACGTTCAGGCCGAACGGCCCATTGGTTACTGAAAAGCTTGAATTCAGAGCGGGCATCCAGATCACGATTGGCGCGGCCCACAGGCCAGTTGAAGATCAGTTCACGCATCGAGGCGGCGATCATCCAGGGCTGCATCTCCAGGGCATTGGCCGGTTTTTTAGCGGGATGATCTTTCAAATAGGCACGCACACCAGCCTGATAACTCTCACACATCTGACGAATTTCAAGAGGGAGCTCTGGATACCGTCGCTGGCTCACGGCAACGTGTCCGGCAATGTACTGCTTGAAGTCATCTTCAACAGACGCGGGCCCATTCACTTCAGAGGCTCGTCCGATGGCCAGCCTGTAGTTGGCAAAAATCTGTTCCAGCCGATCCTCAGCCTGGGCATATCCAAGAGCATAGGCTCCATCCGCCAGATTTGAGGCGAAAACGTGAGGTACGCCCCAGATGTCGCGCTGAATGGTGATTTGGGCGGCTTGAATGAGCTTGGTCGGAATCAGAGCCAGGATCGCCAGAGCTATCAAAAAAAGCCAGGTTTGAATGGCTGAGCGAAAGGGCATGGAGAGATTCTTTCAGATGAATGCATGGAATCCGTGACTTTCATCCTTTATAACCTGAACATGTGTGAACATGCAAGGAGCTCTGGGATTTTTTTTCGGAGCGATCAGGATCGGAACGGCGATACCGTTCAGAAGCGTATTTCTGTCGGCACGCCACCCTGACCGGACGGGATTTTGATCCCTTGATTTGAGTCGGTTTTCAAATCGAATCCAAACCCCGCCATGTCGGGGGACTTGCCCTATATCAGCCTGTGATCTATTTCTATGGGTTGGTGGATTTCTGCCAAAAATCAACAAGCCTTGAATCTCAGGGTTGAGGTTCGTGAAGCATTTGTTATATAATGATTATCCAAACTGTCGATAAGTTGGGTAAACAATGTCGGGGTCATCAACAAGGTCCTTTTTGGTGGGAATCGAAGCCAGATTTACTTCAAAACTCGGATAATCCATCGTTGATCAGGAATTAGCAAAATGTCTGAAGTTCGATCAAATCAAAGCCGTGGGCGAACAAAAACAAAAGGGCGACGTCCTGAATCGGTCATGCGATTCAAACTTTTTGGTTGGTCGTTCGTCGCTCGTCCACCCCGACTGAGATATCTCGGCTTCACAATCGCTGCATCATTGCCGGCAATTCTGGGAATGGTTTCGGCGATTGCTGCCATGGCGGGCATGGTGAATGAGTCCAAAGATCGGACGGTGGCAAGCTATCGCGAAACGATTGTCAGTCAACCTTCAAATGGAAGTCTGCCCAAGCTGGTTTATGAACGAGTCATTGCTTTTACCCCCTCAGATGTGGATGTTTGGGAGAGCTACCTGAACACGCTTGACAAACTTGGGGAAAACGATCGTGCGTCTGGGATTCTCAGCAATTTGGCACCCGATGATGGAAAGGGTGATCCTCGATTCCATCTGAAATTGGCCAGGCGGCTTCAGACTCAGAACCAACTCTCGAGCAAGTCGAATTTTCTGATCGAGAAGCACCTGAAAATCGCCACCGAAAATGCGACCGGCGATCTTGCGGTTCAGGCCAGACGCCAACTCTCACTTTATCAGCTGGTGAAAGGCGACCGCGAAACGGCATTTAACACCTTGGCGCCAATCATGATGGAGAATCCTGTGGCTGGCTCTGAGGCCCTTTGGATTGCCTGGACATCCGGCCTGGAGATGGACATCAGCGCGCCTGGAAAAGTTATGGCCCGGCTGGATCGTGATCTGCGTGGATCATCGGTTCCGTCGAACGACAATGCTGTTGCTAAAATGCGTCTCATGAGCATCTTGAATCAAGAATCAGCCGCGCGGGAATGGCTTGGAACTCAGCGCAATATCAAGCCGGAAGATCGCCAGTTGATTGAATCGGAAGTCTCTGAGATGGTGTTGATTGCGTCGATCATCCGATCGGGGGAGTCTAAAACGCCAGATTGGTCGAAGCTCGAGCCCTTGCTGGCCCGCGACCCGAATCACCCGATGTGGTCACGGCTTGCAGTCGCACTTTGGGCTGCCCCGCCAAAACCTGAGAATGAAGCGGCGAGGATCTGGGTGCAGAAGCGGCTCGATGAGGGGACCAGCGCTGATACGATTTTGAGGTATTCGATTCTTGCCAGTTCTTCCAAATACAATACAACAGGCACGAAGGCTGAGGATTCGAAGGTTTTGAGGGGTCTTTATCGCAAACTTCTGGCCACTCAGCCAGACGATGTGATTGCTCTGAACAATCTCTCGATGCTGATCTACAAATATGAGCCCGACCATCTTGACGAAGCCCTTCAATATGCCAGCCGTGCGGCAAAGCTGGCTCCAAGGGTTCCCGCCGTGCGTGATACTGTGGGCGAGATTCTGGCACGCCAGGGCCGGTGGGATGAGGCATTGCCGATCCTTGAGAGTTGTATCAGCGATCTGCCGGAGGAGTGGAACTTGCATAACACACTGGCCCAGATTTATGATAAAAAAGGTCTTAAGGATCGTGCTGCGGCACATAAATCAGCGCTCGAACGGATCAAGCGGCCCCTCGATGCAGCAAATTATGATAAGCTACCGCAGCCTAAAGCCGTGATCCCTCTGAGGAATCCAACGCCTGTTGGCTCATGACCCATGAGGATCATTTCATCGTACTTATCGCTTCGTTCGGGATTGGTCCTGCAAATGGGAATGGAATGGAACTGAAATGAACCGTCGCGACGATGATGACGATTTCTCATGGGATCAGGCCAAATCTGGCTCGTCGTTTTTTCAGGGTATCAAGAGCAGTTTGCAGCGTTGGCAATTCGAGCGCAAGAGAGCCTCTGCCGAACGAAAAGCTATGGATTCGTTTCTAAAAGAGCAGAAGGCCAAAACGGTTGATCCGGAGCGTCAATCCTCAAGCGTATCCAGCAACCGCAATTCCAGTGGTTTTGAAAGCTCGGCTGCCGATGGCCGGTTGGTGAAGGTGGGCGAGCAATTCGGACCTCAGAAACTCACGTTTTTACAGAAGCTTAAACGGGATCGCGAGTTGCGTCGCGAAATTCTCGCCGAGCGGCGCAGTAGCGATGCCGCCTTGGAGACCCGATCGGTTGCGACTCCAAATCGAGTTTCAAAATCAGAGTTTGGTGTGGGCGGCGACAGGCAGGCCTATGGTGATAATCTTGGCGGCCCACCAGTGAAGTCGGTCAATTCGATTCTCAAGGCGCTTGTTCAAAAACTTGTGAAAGCCCGAATCCCTCAATGGGCGATGGCCACCTTGCCTGCGATCGTGATCTTTAACTGGGCGATTATTCCGGGAGTCACGAACAGCGAAGATCGTTATGCAGCAACCTCGACAAAGCTTCAAACTAAATTGCCGGCTTTCGTTGAGGCTGGTCAATGGAAAGAAGCCGATCTGACTGCTCACCGCATTCTTGGATCAAATCTTTCTAAAATTGATGACGTTTTCGCTTATTACGAGACCCTTAACGGGATGAAGGAGCCGATCAAGGCCTGGAATTTCCTGGTCTCTCAGGAAGAGACTCAAAAGGAACTCGACCGTGGGAATTATTTCTTTCGGTTCGCCGAGAAGATTCTCAACATGCAGAATCTCAATCCAACTCTGATCAATCAGGCGGTTGCGAAACTGACAGAAGCCTTGAAGAATCCGTTGTTGCCCGCAAACGAGATCAAGGCTCGTCAGTTCCTATCGCGGATCATAGCCAGTCGGGGCGACCTTGAAACCGCTTACAAAATTCTTGAGCCGGTTCAGTCACAAAATGTGGTGATTGCTTCCGAAGTGCTTTGGCTGAAATGGAATTTGAGTGAATCGAATGTCATTCTCAACATCCAGGGGAATGCCAGACGATTGCTGGACGAGCTTGATCGTCAAATTGCGAAATCCGAGTCGATTGACGACACCATGATCGGCTGCCGCTCCAGACTATTGATGATGATGGATCAGGAGCCCGCCCTGCGAGGCTGGATCGCCGCTTTGCCAAAGCTCGGCAATGAAGAGAAAGTAAGGTGGAGCAAGGAGATCGACCAACTCTCGCTTGCAGCTGAAATCAAGCGAAAGCCGATTCGCGAGGACTACGTCTGGCAAAAGCTGCTGCCTCTGATTGAATTGGATGCAAATAACATGCTCTGGGGCCGAATTGCCACCACACTTTGGGCGTCCCCAAAATCGGATAAGAATGCCGAGGCGTTTCAATGGGTCCAAAAGCACATTGAGAGCGGCAAGGCCAGCGCCGACTTCATGCGCCAAGCCTCGATGTCGGCTCACATGCAGGCGCGCTGGGACTTGGCCAGGCCGATTTATCGCAAAATCGTCGAGCAGAATCCCGATGACATGGCCTCTACAAATAATCTGGCTGGAGTGCTTTACAAGTTCCCGCCTTATGAATATGAAGAGGCGTTGAAACTGATCGACAAGGTGGTCGCAAAGATGCCTGACAATTTGGGTATCCTTGAGACCAAGGGGCAAATTCTCGCCAGGATGGGTCGCCTTGACGAATCCAAGGTGATCCTCGAAAAGTGCCTGCCCCTGCTGCCCAACGAATGGAACCTGCATAACACCCTGGCCCAGATCTACGAAATCGAGGGCCAGAAATCGCGGGCCCAAGCCCACCGCGACCGTCTGGCAAGCCTTAGAAAGCCATCCAACGCACCATTGGTTGAGAGTATTCGCGATGGTGCTGGCTCAGCAAGGTAAACATGGCTCATGCCGGATATCGGGGTGGTCTTCTCCAGCACTATCGTTTTTGGGCCAAAGGCCCTTAATTCTAGAGCCCAGGCCAACGGCCTGGGAATTTGCGAGGCCCCATAAATTGCATGCGGCCTGAAGGGCCGCGACACCCGAAATCAGGATGAATCGGGCCGTAATCTATTGGATGATAATTGTTTACACGATAACTTGGTCGCCATGTACAAAGGCGCAATCGTGGCCCTTCAGGCCACAAGCGACTTTTTGGGCCGTACCAATTCCCAGGCCGCTGGCCTGGGCTGTAGAATCGTGGCCCTTCAGGCCAAAACCCAAACCTTTTGATGAAAAAGAGTTAAGTTGTGAATCCGGAATCAGAGCCCAGCAATCCAGTCATATAAATACGAACACCCTCAATGCCTCATCCCGGAATCCAGCATGAGCCATAAACATTAATCAAGCCCAATCTCGCCATGTCAGGGGAGATGGCCTACAGAGAACAAATCAACGCCTATGATTTTCTCCATGGCTTGCCACACAGAGCTTTTCATATGATGATGGTGCTAAGGGCTATCAGAATAAATGGGCCAATCGGGATGATTTCTCGAATCCCACCATCTGGCTTTGACCGAATTTGACTGGCCTAAGCAAATAAAATCTCGCAAAAGGGATCCATCACATATGCAACGCTCACATCGGACTCCACTCTGCCTGACAGCCTTACTGATCGTTAACCTGGCGGGTTGCGACGAGCCTCGCACCGCCACGCCCAGCGAAAAAGCTGCCATGGCGAAGGCCAAAGAGAACGAAAAGAATGCCGTCAAGCCACGAGAAATTCTTGGCAAGACAACCACCGATATTCGTAATCAAGAGACTGAAGTCGCTAAAGGTGCAGTCGTTGCAAAGAATTCCGAAGCGGTTCGCAAAGAGGCTTTTTCGCCCTCAAAGCAGTACATCAGCGCGATTGATCGTGTGGCCGGCCTTCATATTAAACATGCCGTTGACCTCTATCAGGCCGAGACCGGAGCGTATCCGAAAGATTACGACGAGTTCATGAAAAACGTGATCAAAAAAGGCCAGCCCGACGAAATTCGCCTGCCGCAACTGCCTTACTACCAAGAGTATAGCTATGATGCAGCCAGTCATGACCTGATCGTTCTGGAATACCCGGATCGCAAGGCTGCCATGGAAAAACAGGCCCGCTGAGTGTTCGCTCAAGGCCCATCTGTTAAAAAAGCCTTTCGTACACTTGACCGACCACTGTATGATGAAATATGACGCGTTGGTACGAATATCATTCCATCATCAGCCACAACCCATGAGCAACCAACCATGAGCGACACGAACGAGACAGCCTCAGAAAGTCCAAATCCAGCCGACAAAATTCGTGCAGAGGCGGAAGCGATCATCCATCAAGGTGGCCCGATTCGCGAACGAATCAGTCAGCTTGTCGCCCGTGCCGCAGAACAGGCCCAGCACAGCGGTCAAGGGCTGGTAGGTCTGGCCCAGTCGGTGATGGACGCCACGGTTTCCGCCGTCAATCAATCCGTTCCGAGCGACCCAAACAACACGCTTCGCCAGGTGATCGACGGCCTCGGAGATGGAGTTTCCAAAGCCGCACTGGCCACCAAACTGGCCGTGACGGAATCTCTCAACAGCAGCAAGTCATTTGCTAACGAAGACTTGCAGAAAGTAGTTGGCGACGTCAAAACGCTTAAGGAAATGTATCTGCAAACGGTGACCGACGCTCTTGGGAAGCTGAAGGATCTCACAGGAACGCAGCTTTCCGACCTCCAAAAGCACGCTGTTTCCGCTCAGCAGACCGTGATGCCAGCGTTGCAATCGGCGTTCGAAGCTGCTTACAGCCACCCGGTGGAGCTGAGCAAACAGTCGGTTCAAGCCGGCCTGGAGCTATCAAAGCACTCCGTCGGAGGCTTGTTTTCCGCAGTCGGAAGACTGCTCCAGGACGCTGGCCAGAGGATCCAAGCCGATGCGCCTGAAGAAGTTCAGACGACTGAGAAAAAATCAGGCGTCTGATTGAGATATCAAGTCAGGGTAGGGTAGGGGGAGGGTCAGCAGATCCTCCCCTACTACCGATTTTCATGATCGTTTATTTACAAACTTCGGCAACGGCGGCGGCCAATCCCTGAGCGGATCGATCCACGTGCCGCACGATACCCTCTTTATCGACCACCATATTTGACGGCAAGTATCGCACACCCAATGTTTTGGCGTAATCTTTTTCGCCGGTATCGCTGATCAGGCTCTTCCACAGAAGGTTGCGCTCTACCAGAAATCGGCGGATATCCACGGCCAGTTCGGCGGGCGGTTCGGCGTTCTCGCGAAGTCTGTCCACGTTAATCGTAACCACCTCAAGCCCTTTGCTTTTATGAGCTTCGGTCATGTCAGCGATATCATCCAGCTGATCTTCGCTGACTTCATCCCAGGTGGCCCAAAACACAATCAGAACTGGCTTGCCCTTCAATGCGGCCATGTCGAATGGGCGGCCATCGACATCCATGCCCTTCAAACTGGCCACTGGTTTGCCAATCCGCTCAAGTGAAACCTTTTCGCCGGCCAGATAATCAATCAGATCTTCAGACTTGCTTGTTGCAGTCATCGTCTCGATCGCCTTTCGGGCCAAGTCATAACGACCGGCGTCGACGATGGTTCGCAGATAGACTTCCACAAGTCCAAGCTGGACATGAACGGGCACGATCAGATCTTCATCCTTGGGCTGGGCGGTGGCTGTGAAGAGTTTTTGGACACTTGCAAGCGACTCTTCCAAGGCGCCCCGACGCGCTTCGGCAATGATGTGGGTGGCCTCGGCAAGCGCCCTGATATCAAGTGGTAAGTCTTTTATCAGTAGGACTTTTTCAGCGGTTTTTTCAGCTTGACTGAAAAGCTCTTCGTCGACAACGGTATCGAAGTAAAGTCGCCAAAGTTCGTTGGATTCTTCGCCCTGCTTTTTGCCAGCCAGGGTCGCGATGCTCTCCAGCCTCTTGAATTCAGCGGCTGAGATCTCCGCTTGAAAGGTGGCCTCGATTGCTTCCAGGCTTGCTTCCACTTCACCCGTTTTCGCCGCTGGCGGAGGGGCTTGGGCCATCGCCGGCAAGGGGGCTGAATGGATGCCTGAAACACCCATCAAGAGGACGACCCAAGTCTTAATTTTTAATGATGATACGTGAATCATAGCCGTTCACCTCCTTGACACTGTTGGGGATCAGGATTTCGCTGGTCCAAAGAAAGGCTAACCAACGACATGCAACCTAGTTTACCAAAATTGGCAAATTCGAAGAGTCGGTTTTTTGAGAGATTGATTTATACCGCTCTCGTTCGGAAATCTGGAGTTTGAGTCTGAGATTTCGGGCAGAGCCTGACGTTGATTCATAATCTCTGAATGAACAACATGTTATGTAGGCCCTGTCCCCTGACATGGCGGGTTTTTGTATTGTTTTATGAGAGATGCAAGTCGTTTTTATATAATATGTTACGCGCGTATTGACTGAAAGGTCCAAAACCCGCCCGGTCAGGGGACCGGGCCTACATATGGTCCAAACTTCCGGTTTTTGGGTAATTGGGCTCCAGCGGAGACAGCTATTAATAGGTATGTCCGAAGGACATCCATAAACTTGGGAAGCGTTATCTTTTGGGCTCCAGCGGAGACACCTATTAATAGGTATGTCCGAAGGACATCAACAGCCCAAGCTTGACGCATGCCTCGGTTGGTTTTTGGGTGATTGGGCTCCAGCGGAGACACCTATTAATAGGCATGTCCGAAGGACATCCATAAACCTGGAAAGCGATATCTTTTGGGCTCCAGCGGAGACAGCTATTAACAGGCATGTCCGAAGGACATCCTTGAGTCTAGCCTCGGTTGGTTTTGAAACCGGAAGTTTTATTCGGCCTGATCCTAAGGATTATGAATCGCCATTTCAGGATCAGATAGCTCTCGAAATTCAAATAAAAAAGGGCGCGTCCAAGACGCGCCCTTTTTTTGAATACCGTCTCAAAATCAGTCGACTTCGTCTTCGATGTCGAGATTCTGTCCGAAGCTGGAGGCAGCTGTGCGGCGAACTGACAGGCCAGACCTGGCAGGTACCGAAGGAGCGGCTTCACGACGGGCAGGTGCGGCAGCAGGTGGAGCGAAAGCGGTGAGGCGTTCTCCAGCCTGATTCACAATGGCCGAGAGGACGGCTGACGGTGCATAGCCAATGCTCAGGCGTACCATAGGTTTGCCACAAGATTCGCTGACACGGGCCAGTTCGTCGCGGGCACGTTCGGCGGCCTTGGGGGCCACCATGACCAGAACGACATCCGGGTTCATGATATCTGCCTTGAGGGCAGGCATATCTTCAGGCCCGTGAAGGGTGAACCAGATCAGGTCTTTGAGACCGAGGGTGGACTGCAATGCACGTCGGGCTGGTTCGCGAGCTTCCCCACTGACCAGCACGATGGACCGGCCACGCAGGCGTTCGTGAATCACGGCTGAGGAATCAAGCTCAGGCGTTTCCACTTCGACAGGCGGCTTCGTGCGAAGACTTTGAGCCACCGATCGTGGTGCAGGGGCAGGCGGTGCAGGAGGAGGTTCCGGAGCGATCGGACGCGGGCGGGCCAATGGTGCCTTGGGAGCAGCAGGGGCAACGGATGCATCATCGACATCGGCATTGGCGTCGCGGTCTTCAATGGCCGCTTCAATGTAATCCCACACCTTGCGGCAGCTGTCAGGCACGTCCACATCGGCAGGAATCGACTCGGCAATGTGCAGAAGCGGGTTGATCAAGTCAGGGTGGCTTGGTGACATGCCCACCGTGACGAGTTCTTCCACAATCTGGAACACGGTTTCCCACTTCGGCTTGGCCAGGTCGGCTGGAAGGTGTGCCACCTGACTGGTCTCATAAGCCAGCTTGCGAACAAGCGACTTGATGGCGGCGCTGGTGCGGCGCGATTCATCAAGCTGCTGCTCAATGCGCGTGACGGCTTCATGGATCATGATCCAATCGCTTGGATCGGCTGGATCGTCAAGACGCATGTAGCGGGAGAGATAAATCCGCTCCACTTGTGTGATCCGGCGGAGCCATTGATAGGCTTCCATTTGATCCTGATCGTCGCGATCATAAATCTGGCGGACAACCATACGCAATGCGGATTGCGATTGGGCCATGTATGTCAGGGCTTGCTTGACAAGGTCAGGCTGCTTGTGACGGTCAGGCATGACCTCTTTGACCAGTGCAACCGACTCGGCCAGCGTCTCGAAACAGCCAGCCAGAGTTTCCATCTGGTGCTGATCGGTCAGGCGAGGGCCAAATGGATCGTTCATCCACATATAGCAATTGGCAAGCGCCTTGGCACGGTGTACCAGGCTCTGATCATTCGGCTGGATTTCGCGACGGAAATCGGCGCCGGCATGGATTCGGCGTTCGCGGGTCCAGGCCCAGCGCACACCTTCAGCCTTCAATCGGGCCCGCTCTGAGATCAGATTCAGGTCAATCGTATCAGGCCCAAATGCACGCCGTGCAGCTTCGGCTGACATCGGCGTTTCCGCACCACCCCAGGCGGCTGGAGCAGGCTCGGCGGCCGGACGATAATATTCGGTTTCGTAATCGCTGTAACGAGCCTCAGGTGCTGCCGGAGCGGCTGCTGTGACTCGCGAAGCTGGTACATAACCACCGGATGCGTAAGGTGTTTCCTTAGCACGTGCTGCATAACCGCCAGTCAGTGGAGCTGTTGAAACCGGCGCACCACCTTCTGTCGACTTCAAAATGGCCAGGGCAGATTGACGAACCAGACCTGCAAGTTCTGGGTCGCGACGCATTTGGCTTGATAACCGCAACCAAAGCTGCCTTACAGATTCAATCAATTCTTCCGATTCACGATCAGACATTTCTAACTCCCAACACCTAAAATATCGACAACCGTAACAATCCGGTTACCTTCATCCAGGCGAATATTGCAATGCATGAACTAGATTTTACTACCCCACACCCATTAGTAATATTGCACAAGTCATTACCCGTTTCAAGAGGTATTTGTGAAAAACCAATAAATTTTTAGCTTTACGAGTGTCATACAAGAAAATTGCTTCTGGAAATCAGCCCATTACAGGACATTATTGACACCTCGAAATCCAAAGGGCCTCAATACACAGTCGCTATACTAGTGCTGCTCTTTGTCATATGTAAAAGACTTCCTGTGTCACAGTATCGGGATAACGCTGTATCCGAACTTCACGAATTCGCTATAAGATGATTTGAACTAGAGTTTTATGATGGTTTATAGACTGCTCGATCCTGACTGGCTCAATTGCTTTACACTCTTTGGATACACTCAGATAATCTCGCTAATCCAGATGCATTGCATACATGAATTCCAGCACATCATGACAAATTCGTTCATTGTGCCTGAATCGAGACTCTTGATCGCCCCTACAGCGCATTGAGATTCAGAATTGTGATCGGATTTCCTCAACACTGTTCTGGTTTATCCGGGGACTATGAACAAGGATTGTCTCATCTGATTCTGGCTC
>Ga0208720_1000302_pt1 | contig 13100 bp, 6 predicted proteins | sample LakMenEpi20Apr10_FD_150716 | JGI IMG/M metagenome (GOLD analysis project Ga0208720, IMG submission 150716) | Freshwater microbial communities from Lake Mendota, WI - 20APR2010 deep hole epilimnion (SPAdes) | ecosystem: Environmental > Aquatic > Freshwater > Lake > Epilimnion/Euphotic zone ...
AGAAGTAAGCGAAGCAAAAGGAGAAGAAGAAGTAAACGCAGTAAAGGAAGAAGAAGAAGCAGGAGAAGAAGAAGATGTAAACGCAGTAAATGAAGAAGACGAAGAAGAAGAAGAGGACGAAGAAGGAGGAGAAGAAGATGCAGTAATCAAAGAACAAGAAGAAGAAGAAGCATTTAGCGAAGGTTTTGATAACATAGGAGAAGGAAAAACTCAAACAATTGCAGTACCACCTATTGCAAGTCCAGAAGAAGAAACCGAAGGCGAAGAAACCGAAGGCGAAGACGAAGAAGAAGACGAAGATGAAACAGAAGCAGAAGCAGAAGAAGAGGAAACAGAGGAAACAGAGGAAGAAGAAGAAAGTCCAGATCTTGAAGAAGAGGAAGCACCGCCGCCTATTAATAAAGAAAAGAATAATTTATATTTAGCCTCATTATTTAGAGAGAATATAAATAAAATAGACATTGACAAAACAGAATTAGAAGGATTAGCAAGCGACGTTAATACAAAAACCGATTTAAAATATTATTTAAATGCTTTAGAATTATTAAATTCCAAGGAGTTAAAAAATCCGCTAAATAGTAATTACAAATATTTATATCCGCATCATGACGACGAATTTTTCAATATTAAAATAGCGCACAACAAAGAGCTCATGGAAAATAAGATAAAAGTAAATATTGAAGCAGACTTTGAAAAGCAAGCAAATGAAATATGTAATAAGGACTTTGAATTAGCGCCATATCAAAAATTTATAAAAAACTTTTTATCAATACATACACCATATAATGGACTATTATTATATCATGGACTAGGAACAGGAAAAACATGCTCGGCAATAGGTGTAGCAGAAGAAACCAGAAAATATTTACAATATATGGGGTATAATGACAGAATTATTATTGTAGCCTCTCCAAATGTTCAAGAAAACTTTTATTTACAATTATTTGACGAAAATAAATTAGAATTAGTCAATGGTTATTGGACTATTAATAATTGCGCTGGTCAAAATATATTAAATGAAATTAATATATTGCAAAAAAATTTATCACGTGAAAAAGTGATAAAAATAGTGAAAAACATTATATCAAATTATTATTTATTTATGGGTTACACACAGTTTGGTAATCTAATAATGAAAAAATCCAATATAACAAGTCAATTTGCAGACGACGATCCAAATAATAGCAAAAGAAAAATGCTGATTAAAAAGAAATTGCAAAAATATTTCAATAATAGATTAATAATTATTGACGAAATACATAATATACGCCAATCTAAAGATAACAGCAACAAATTAGTGTCCAACGAATTAATGAATTTGGTTAAAAATGTTAGCAACTTAAAGCTATTATTTATGTCTGCAACACCGATGTTTAATGACTTTAAAGAAATAATATTTTTAATAAATATTTTAAATATAAATGATAATAGATCAAAAATAGAGCTTAAAGACGTGTTTAACAGTGATGGCACTTTTGTAGTAAACAGTAAAGGTGAAGAAGTGGGGCTTGAATTATTTAGGAGAAAGATAAACGGCTATGTTAGCTATGTAAAAGGCGATAATCCGTTAAGTTTTCCATTTAGAATATTGCCTAATGATTTTTCGGAAACTAAAAGTATATTTAATAATACATATCCGGAATTAAAGCTTAACGGAAACAGTTTAACTGAAAAAATAGAATTATTTGATATATATGTAAATAGTATATCACCTTATCAAGAATATGTTTATAATATAGTCCTTAAAAATAACATATCAAAATTTGATGAAGACAAAATTAATGCAATGGAAACCTTTGGATATACGTTACTACAAAAACCATTAGAAGCGTTAAACATGGTATTTCCTAATGCTAAATTGGAGAGCTATTTTGATGACAAAATGAAACTTTATAATAATAATATTCAGGATGTTATTAAGAATATTAATCTAGAAGAAATAAACAATCTTGTAAATATTAGAGACTGTGTCGGAAAAATGGGGATAAATAATATAATGAGTTATCAAGAAAGTCAGGCACCAAAATCAAGATACGGCTATAAATATAAAAATGACTTTACTAGTGGAACTAATAAAACAAATATATATGATTATAATGTTATAGAAAAATATAGTGCTAAAATTAAATCAATATTGGATGCACTATACAATTCGCAAGGTCCGCTAATTATATATTCGCAATTTATTGACTCGGGTTTAATACCGCTAGCGTTGGCACTGGAGACGGCCGGATTTACTCGCTATGGATCAAATAGATCTTTATTTGCTAATCCGCCTAGCGAAGAATTAGATGTAAATAGTTATAAGAAGAAGTCGGAAATGGCACCAGGACAGCGTTTTAGAGGCGCAAAATACGTTATAATTAGTGGAAACAGCAATATATCTCCCGATATATTGGGCGATTTAAAGGCTTGTACCGACACAAATAATATTAATGGTGAAATAGTGAAAGTAATACTTTTATCGGCCGCAGGAAGTGAAGGGTTGGATTTTAAATATATTAGACAAATACACATTTTAGAGCCGTGGTATAATATAAACAGGATTGAGCAAATTATTGGTAGAGCTATTAGAACATGTAGCCATAAAGATCTCCCACTTATTCAGCGCAATGTCCAAATTTATATGCATGCTACAATGTTAAGTAATAATAGTGAAGCCGTTGATTTATTTATTTACAGGAAAGCAGAAGAAAAAGCCAAAGTAATTGGAACTGTTACGCGTGTATTAAAAGAGCATAGTGTAGATTGTTTACTTAATTACGAGCAGCAAAAATTTGACGAGAAATTTATTAATAAAGAATTAGCTATTACGCTTTCAAATAACTCTACAATAAATTATAGTATAGGTGACAAGGCATATAGTGCATTATGCGATTATATGGCCGAATGCAGATATTCATGTAAGCCATCTATAGAAGACTATAAAAAGGTTTACAACGAAGACCCGCTAATAAATAGTTCAAGTTATAATGATAATTATTTGAAAACAAATAATGAAGTTATTATAAAGCTATTGAGAGATTTATACAAAGAGCATTACTTTTATGAAAAAGTTGATCTTATTAAACAAATTACATCATTTAAAGAATATCCATTAGAGCATATAAACAATGCTCTAGATGAGTTAGTTAATAATGAATATACATATATTAGCGATAAATACAATAACATGGGAAAATTAATAAATATTGGATCTATGTATATTTTTCAACCAACAAATCTGAATAATGATGCTACTATTTTTGAGCGCACCAGCGCACTAATTAACAAGCCGAGCGAGCTTAAATTTAGCATTCCGGAAACATTTGAATTACAAGAAGAAGACAAAAAAATAAATCAAGCAAAATCCAATGGTCCTAATCCTAATCCTATTTCAAATAGTACAAAAGAAAAAACGGCGCCATTGATTAAGCTTTATAGTAATAACGATTTAACCAATTTATCCAGTGCCAATAAAGAGGCAGTTAAATCGTATATTGCAGACTTAGAAACTAATTATAAATATATAATTAGTAACATTCAACCAATAAAAGGGGCTAAATCTATTAAAGATAATAAGTATGTTTATTACGGTAAAATAATGGATATATTACGAGAGAAAAAAGCAATAACTCATGACGAAATTGATAAAATAGCGATTAATATATTGCTAGACGATTTAGATTATAATAAAACTGTGTTGCTTGTTATTTATTTGTTAAATGGAAGCTATAATGAAGAAAGTGCGTTTAATAAAAAATTATTGGCTTATTATAGTTCAAAAATTATGAAAACAGCTAATGGCAAGTCAAAGGCATTATTAATACCAAATAAAAGCGAGTATAGAGATTATACTTTATATATAATTAAAAACGTAAACACACATGAAAAATCGCAATCTTCGGGAATTATTTTAGTAATTGGCGAATTTGAGGACTATAATGATTTTGATAAAGTCGTCGAAAGTAATAAAATAATAACTGAAGATTATGCGGGAGTTTTAGGAATATTATATCCAAATAAAAAAATAACAAAAGAATTGGTTACTGAATTTAAAATAAAATATGCTACAAATAAAGGCGCTCGATGCGATCAAGCAGGAAAAGCAAATACTGAAAAAATCTTTACCATTTTGGATGTTCATGAAGATGTGATCAACTCACTAAAATCATTAAACCAGCATTATTTTTGCGCTGCTCAAGAAATATATTTTCGGTTATACGATATTCGGAGATTTGATAAAAAGCGGTGGTTTATAAATCTCTCTGATGCAATAATAAATAAGTTATAAGTTACAACAAAATATAATATTTACAACAAAATATAATATTTACAACAAAATATAATATTTACAACAAAACATAATATTTACAAAAATAATATTTACAAAAATATTATATTTACAAAAATAATATATAGATAAAATCTTAAGATTTAATATATAGATTAATTATTTATATAAATTGAAATAATTTATAAAGATTAAATTATTAATATATATATTAATACAATATGTCTAAAATACAAAATCGGAAATCTCTTCCTACTAAAACAATTTTAGATAATTCGCATATATTTATGCGTTCTTTATTAACACAGAAAATTGTGTTAAATTATAATGAAATAAATAATGACATTTATAATATTTTAGAAGCAAAGATTAAAAATTTTAATGAAAATAAATGTATTAAAGAAGGGTTTATTAAAAATAACAGTGTTAAGTTGTTGACATATTCAAGTGGTGAATTATTTGGAAATAAAGTATTGTTTGAATGTGTGTTTGAATGTTTAATTACAAATCCGGTCGAATCAACTCTAATCAATTGTGTTGCTAAATCGTTAACAAAAGTAGGGGTTCGTGCTGAATTAGAGCTAGAAGACGGATCAAGTCCATATATTATTTTTATAGCTCGTGATCATCACTATAATAACGAAATGTTTTCACAAATAAAAGAAAACGATATTTTACAAGTTAGAATATTAGGACAGCGCTATGAATTAAATGATAAATTTATTAGTATAATTGCCGAATTAATAAGTATCAATAATTATGAAACCTTGAAAGCCGATTTAAAAGACGTAGGCATAAATCAAGACACATTGAAAGATGATAGCAAATTAAAAATTAAGGTTCCCAAAACTCTTGTAGAAAATATTAAGAATTATAGTTTATAGTTTATAGTTTATAGTTTATAGTTTATAAGAAAAAGATTTATTGTATTATTATTGTATTATTATTGTATTATTATTGTATTATTATTTTTTTATATTAAAAAGTATTTAATAACTTTATTTAATAGCTATTAAATACATGATTAATTTAAATGAAAGTATTACTATGAAAACAAATTTAATTGATTGCGGGACTAATGATAACAGCGACGCTATAATACAATCAAATGATTTAATTAAGTTATGTAAAGCAATTGAATTGCTTGAACATTTTCATCATATTGAAATAGGTAAAATATTAAAATTAAATAATGTTTATTTAAATGAGAATAGCAATGGTATTTTCGTTAATTTAAACAAAATATCATATAAAACATATAATGAAATTTGTAATTATATTGATTTTATTAAAAAACAAGAAAGCGAAATTAATAAAGATGAAAAATTGAAAAGAAATTTGCAAACAACTTATTTTAAAGATAATAAAGACAAATAGTACTATTTTATTAAATGTTAGCTATTAACAAGGAAGAGTTATTAAGAGCTATTGATTTAGATGACTTAAAACAATATATGTTATATACATTGAATTATGGAGAAAAAGGAGAAAAGGAGGGAGATAAAGGAGAAAAGGAGGGAGATAAAGGAGAAAAGGAGGGAGATAAAGGAGAAAAGGAAGAATTACCAATTTTGAATGTACCCAAAAATCAAATACAAATAAAATATACAAAAAAGTATAGCAAATATAATGAACCGGCCAAGATTAATAATTCCAAACATTATGCTGATAAATTATTTTGGATATTTTATAAACTAGTAAATAATTTTAATGACATTGATTTAGAAAATATTAATGCATTCAAAGTCATGAAAGACTTTAAGATTGAATGTGTAGAGAAAGTGAGGCTTCAAAAAAATATTTTGAAAGAATTTAAAATACAAAGAATGGTTGTAGAAGACGATTTAACAAATAATGATAAAATATGTTTTAAAACGTTTCATGCATTATGTGTATTATATTTAATAAATGTAATTGTTATTCGCGATAATAATACTTATTGTATTTTATGCACAAATGATGATGAGAAAGTTATTAATTTAAAAAATTATAAGTTATTGCAAATTTCAAATGTGAAAATGAGCGCATCATTTAACGATTTTGACGTGCAATTAATTAATAATTATAGCGAAACGCAATTACAAGCTATTTTAAAAAATTATTATAATATTGAAAACATCGAAAAACCAATTAAAGCATTTAGTAGTTATAATTTAGACGATTTAACAACCATAGCTAGTAAATTAAATATTACAATATATGATGAGCATGGTAAAAAGAAGAAAAAGCAAGATATATACGAGACACTATTAAAGAAACTAACTTAAACTGTGGCTTAAGTCTTTAAATCCTTTTTTTATATATATTTAATGTTGTGTTTTAACATATTTTTTTACATTATTTAACAAAATTAAACAAAATTAAACAAAATTAAACAAAATTAAACAAAATTAAACAAAATTGAACAAAATTAAACAAAATTAAACAAAATTGATATTATTTATTATAATAGTAATAAATAATAAATAATAAATAATATTATATATCAATTATGAGTAAAAGCAGAGCAACTACAAATATGAAAGATCCTAAATCAAAAGAAGAGCTTAATGATGAATTAAGCATCAAATTTTTGAAATATATTGAAATATATTTATCAAGTTATAGTCGATTTCCTGAAAATATACACCCCGAATTTGAGGTACGATTTGGAACAAAAAAAATTAAAAATATAAACAAAGTGGATTTTTATAATATTATTAAAAGCCTACTTAACTATGATTTTAAATTAAATAATGAAAATTATCAGTTAAAAATCATGAATTCAAGTAATTTATCTAATATTAGAGCACAAATAACAGGACTGCCAAATATTCAAAGCTATTGTAGGTTAAATAATTTTTCCGGAATAGTGGATGAAAACAATATTTCATTTGTCCAAAAAGAATATTTCAAAAATGACAAAGATCAGTTATATCCCTTGGATTTTGATGACTACAATTTTCGCGTATGTTATCAAGTAGAGCAAAACTTTGCTTTAACAAATAGTACTATTGAGGAATTAAAAGATAAATGGAATTCTATTAAAAAGGTGTTTAGATATATTAAGCGCTATGAATATGCACACCCACAACTACCATTTTTAGTTCATTGTAGTATTGTGAAAACATCTAAAGCATATGACGGTAAATTTATTGAACAATACAATATTAAAGACTCCGATGTCTTTAATTCGTTCGAACATTTTGAAATAGAGATTGAATTAAATAATGAATTTGTTAGCGCACAAAAGTTGGTTGCTAGTAAGGAATTTTTATATATTAATTTGCGAAAAGTTATTAAATATATTTTAATTGGACTACAAGACACCAATTACCCTGTAACAATTAGCGAACTTAATAATATGTCTCATGCATATTTGAAATTAATAAAAGGCTCCGACTATAAAGAGCATATGACTATTAACGTTAAAGATCACATTGGTCCTTCATCGTCTACTTTGCAAATGATAAATTTACTGCCCGAAACAGAAATAAACGATAGTAATAGTTCTATTCCAAATATTAGAAATAATTATACTGTAACAGATAAGGCGGACGGAACTAGAAAATTATTGTATATTTCGCCTGATGGACGCTTATATTTTATTCCTAATACAGTAAATTTACAATTTACGGGATGCTATACTGAGAAAAAAGAGCTTTTTAATAGCATTATAGATGGCGAACATGTTTTACATAATAAAAAAGGCGAATTTATAAATATGTATGCTTGCTTCGATATATATTATTTAGGCGGAAAAAATGTTACAGGGCTACCATTTATTAAATTGCATAAAGTAGCAGTTATGGCAGATGCTAACACTAATAAAGAAGATAAAACTAACAAAGAAGATAAAGAAGATAAAGAAGATAAAGAAGGTAAAACTAAAAGCATTAAAGAAGATCAGCTTGCACATCGTCTTAATATATTAAGTAGTGCAATTAAAATAATCGAACTAAAATCAGTTACAAACAATCCAAATATACATATGAAAATAGTTGTCAAGAAATTTTACGGCACTGATATATTTGATGGTTGTGCTACAATTTTAAATAATATTAAAGAAGGATTATATGAATATAATACGGATGGATTGATTTTTACACCTGCAAACACAGGTGTTTCAAGCACTCAAACGGGTATTCTTGCACCCAATTATAAAAATACGTGGACACAATCATTTAAATGGAAACCACCCGAATACAATACTATTGATTTCCTAGTAAAATTTAAAAAAAATGAGTTTGGAGCAAATTATATAGGCACATTAAATAGCGACGGCCAAGATTTGACATCATACAACCAAATTAAAAGCTATTATACATTAATCTTAAATGTTGGATTTGACGAAAAAAAACACGGATACATAAACCCTTATAATGATATTATCAATAATAATATTAAGCGTTCTATGCTTGATAGTTATGCCAATAGCTATAAACCTGCGCGATTTTATCCCACTAATCCCAATGATGTAAATGCAGGCTTATGCAATATAATGGGAAAACTTGACGATTCCAATAATCTCAAGATTTATACTCTTGAAGGCGAGGAAATCGAAGACAATACTATTGTTGAGTTTGCTTATAATGTTGACAAACCCGATTTCTGGAAATGGGAACCTCTCCGTATTCGTTCCGATAAAACTAGCGAATTGCGATCTGGAGGTAAAAATTTCGGGAATGCTTATCATGTGGCTAATGCAAATTGGCAATCAATACACAATCCTGTTAGCGAAGCAATCTTAACAACAGGAAACGGAGTAACAATAAATAATGACGAAGATGTTTATTATAATAAAATGTCTAACAAGTCCGAAACAAAGTCGCTACGTGATTTTCACAATTTATATATTAAAAATATGTTGATTAATAAAGTATCAAAATCCGGTTATTCGCTAATAGATTATGCAGTCGGTAAAGGCGGCGACTTACCTAAATGGGTAGCGGCTAATCTTTATTTTGTTTTAGGTATAGATGTTAGTAAAGACAATATTGAAAATAGATTAGATGGCGTATGTGCTCGCTATTTGAATTATGCGCAAAAGTTGAATGTTATTCCAAAGGCGCTGTTTTTACATGGAAATAGTGTATTAAATATTAAAGAAGGATCGGCGTTTTACGATGATAAATCGAAACAAATTATAAAGGCTCTTTTTGGAGAGGGAACAAAAAATGAAGTATTATTAGGAAAAGGAGTATATTCAAATTATGGTATTGCTAAAAACGGGTTTAATGTTAGTTCAATTCAGTTTGCTATTCATTATATGTTTGAAAATGAAGCAAAATTGAACGGTTTTATTAATAATGTAAAAGAATGTACTGCATTAGAGGGTTATTTTATTGGAACATGTTATGATGGGCATAAAATTTTCAATATGTTAAATTCTTATAAAAATGACGAATCTGTTAGTATATTTAAAAATGAAAGAAAAATATGGGAGCTCACTAAAAAATATGAATATAATGATTTTATAGATGACGAAACATGTTTAGGTTATGGTATTGATATTTTTCAAGAAACAATTAACAAAACATTTAGAGAATATTTAGTAAATTACAAATATTTTGTGAGAATTATGGAAAATAACGGATTTGTGTTATTAACTGAAAGTGAATATAAGCAGCTAAATTTACCTGATAGCATGGGTAATTTTGAGCAATTGTATAATTTTATGAAAATGGAAGTTGAGAAAAATCCATATTTAGCGAAGAAATTGGGTAGTGCATTAGAATTAAGCAGCGAAGAGAAGCAAATATCATTTTTAAATAATTACTTTATATTCAAAAAAATAAGAAATGTCGAATACAATTCGGATGAGCTAGTAAGTAAAAAGCAAAATATTAAGGAGCGCGAGGCTCTAGATAATTCCATGAAAGAATTTGATGAAGTTGATAAAAACGTGGAAACTAGTGTAAAGGAAACTATTGATTTAAAATCTAAAAAGTTGGCTGAAAAATATTTGCAAGAAAATCAAGTTTTAGAAGAGAAAGTTGTAGAAACCAAGAAGCCTGCTGTTAAAATCAAGTTATCAGTTGAAGAGAAAGCAAAATTGGTAGAGCAAACTAAAAAACTTAAGCTTGAAGAAAAATTAAGAAGTCAAAAGGAAAAGCAAACATTAAAAGAAGTTGAGAAAACTAAAAAAGCTGAAACAAAGCAAGCTGAAACTAAGCAAGCTGAAACAAAGAAAACAACGAAAGCCGCCGCATAATAATTAACCTAGCATAAATATGTTTATTTTTTTATTTTTAATATGTTTTTTAATAATAATATTAATAATAAAGCTGCGCAGCTTATAATTATTTATAATGTTTATATATTTTTTTATAATTATATAAACATTATAATCTAGTATATGTTAGTAGAAAAAACATAATCATGACATATATTAACTTACCTAACTTAAACAATTTAAATTTAGATTTCAATATTATATATAAAAACGACAAATCACTACCTGAAAAGACCATACACAATAAAGATCTTTTATTATGCAACTCATTACACCATTATTTACTTATATTAAAACAATCTATAGACGAATATTACGAATATTGGGATATTATGAAAAAAATTACTAATCCATACGAATATATACATACAATAGTTCCAAATCATAAATTGTCGCTATGCAAATATAAACCATTATCGCGATCCTTTTTTAAAATGATAGAAATGATAAATACATTTGACTTTTTAAATGATAGAAATCCTATACAAACTTTTCATTTGGCAGAAGGTCCTGGTGGCTTTATTGAAGCTTTCAATTATAAAAGAAAAAATCCAAACGACGTTTATTATGGCATGACTTTAATAAATGATAATACTAATATTCCATCATGGAAAAAAGCATCGCATATATTAAATTCCAATAAAAACATTAAGTTGGAATATGGTGCTTCTAAAAATGGCGACCTTTTTCTAAAAGAAAATTTGCTGTATTGTAATAAGAAATATGCTAAGTCTATGGACTATATAACAGGTGATGGCGGTTTTGATTTTTCGTCCGATTTTAATAATCAAGAAGAAATATCCTTTAAACTAATATTGTCGCAAATATTTTATGCGTTAATTATGCAGAAAAAAGGCGGCCACTTTGTTATTAAAATATTTGACATATTTAAAATAAAAACTATTGAAGTAATATACTTATTGTGTAATTTATATGAAAATGTGTTTATATTTAAACCCAATACAAGCCGGAGCGCTAATTCGGAGAAATATATAATTTGTAGAAATTATAAAAATAATAATAAAAGAATAATTTCAAATATTATAGAAAATTTTGATATTTTAATTAATCAAGTTGAAACTATATATAGTTTATTTAATATAAACTTTAATCAATTATTTATTACTAAATTACAAGAAATCAATGCTATATATGGTCAGCAACAATTAGAAAATATCAAAAATACTCTTGGTTTAATACGGGAATTAAAAATATTGAATATTGAATATAATTTACTTAATTACAATAATTATAATGGAATTTTGAAATATTTGAATATTTCAAATAAAATATATTTGCAAAGTTGTGATATTATAAGAAATAGTGATGCTAATCATGCTAATGCTAATCATGATATAAGTAATACTAATACTACAAATAATGCTAATACTACAAATAATGCTAATACTACAAATAATGCTAATACTACAATTAATGCTAATACTGTTAATGTTAATGCAATTAATGAAGAGGTTATTTTAGATATTGATTTAGTAGAGTTTGATCATATTATAGATGATAGTTATATTAAAACATTTAAAGAATATAATATAAGCGCTAAAGAGGTTCTCATAAATAAGTTTTTTAATAAATTAAATATGTTAATAAATATTAACATGCAAAAATCAATAAATTGGTGCAAAAAACACAACTTTACTGTAAATAAAGAATTTTTAATTGAATAAACATTTTTATTTCAATATGTTAATTCGTTTGCGACGTATATGCGCTTTGTCATTTATACATCCATAACATAATGGTGAATTCAAAATTTTAGTTAATTCGTTACATTCATCTAATGGCATACCGGGTGGACATTTATTATTGTAAGATTTGGTTTTTGGACAATCTCCGCAATCATATTTTAACGATGCTATACGAGCACTAGATGTTATAGGTCCTTGTGTTTGGTATTTTTTATTAGATGGATTAAACTTAATAGCGCACGCAGTGCCATTATAACAATTCATACCTAGCCCGCCATTAGCAACAGTATTAAGAGGCAGATTTTGAGTAAATGATTTATTGTTTTTATATAAGAGCTCTCTATGTGATGAAGCATAGTCTGTTGAAAGTCTTGTATTGGCTCTTTTAATTACTAATGCAGACGGATGTAACGATGAACATATTACTTTATTTAAAGCAGGATCATAAATTTTGTCGCTATTTAATGTTTTACAATCGTTATCATTTTGTATATATGTTATTGAAGCATTATTTGTTTGATTTTGTGTTATATTATGTGTTACTATGTTATTTCCAGGCTTGTCCATGCTTCCTATAAAAGAAATATTGCTAAATATGTTTTCTTTAGATGTTATATCTGAATATTGCTTCCTATAATGCCTAATAGGATTAGCATGAAACTTATATTTTTTGACTGGACACTCTTCTTTCCATGGAACATTATTATTATTATTGTCTGGTACTTCATTTTTAACATTTTTAGGAATAATTGTTACATTATTATTTGAAGCCGCCTTCCATGGTATGTTTGGTTGTATTTGATTAAAAAATAATTTCATATGTATTATAATATATTATAATATATTATAATATATTATAAAACTTCTAATAATATTAATATATTATAAAATAAATGAAAAGTAAAAA
>Ga0208720_1000303_pt1 | contig 13083 bp, 11 predicted proteins | sample LakMenEpi20Apr10_FD_150716 | JGI IMG/M metagenome (GOLD analysis project Ga0208720, IMG submission 150716) | Freshwater microbial communities from Lake Mendota, WI - 20APR2010 deep hole epilimnion (SPAdes) | ecosystem: Environmental > Aquatic > Freshwater > Lake > Epilimnion/Euphotic zone ...
GTTTTAGTGGCTACAAATGTAAGACATCGGCCAGTCGGAAGCCCTTGCAAAACAAAGCGTTAAGTGCGAAAAACGGGCTTTTTCTTGTGAAAAGTACGGACTAGTCAGTTGTCGGATCAGCCTTGGGTCGGGCTTGCCCCCCACCCTCTGTGGTTTCAGCCAGACGTCCTAAGGCAATCTGAGCCACTGCGAGGCACCCTGCCACCTGTGGGCGGGGTTGGTATGGTCGGTTCTGAATCCTCAATAGAAAGCTCATTACATCAGATGAGAAGTCGTATCAGATCCGTTTTCATCTCTTCACTTGCGGCCGATCAGGCCGCCATGTCTGTCAATCAATGGGAGTCTGCACCAATGAAGAAACGCTCGTTCCGGCACTTGGCCGCCCAGTTGGCCCTGTGTGTGGGGGCCTGGCTTTGCCTGATGCTGGCCCTGGCCCAATCGCATGGGTCCAATGCCGCTGAGATCTACCTACTTGCCGATGTGACGCCGGTGAAGTCAGCAACATATAAAACGCAATTTGGTAAAGTTGATTCCACCACGGGTGTATTTACCCAGATCGCTGCCAATGTTTCAAACGGTCTTTTGATCGGAAACCCGACCTGGAACCCGACCGCGAACGCGTTTTATGTGACTTCGCAACCATCGGGCTCCATCACAACCCTGAACATGCTGGACACCAGCGGCACGCTTTCCGGCTCGATTGGGACTCTGGCAGCGGATATGGTTTTTGGCATGGCCTATAACACGGCGGACAGCTCGCTTTATGCATATTCAAAGAGGACTGTCACTTGGCCTAACACTGTCTTTAACTATTCCAATATAGACCCTGCCACAGGTGCTTCAACGGTTCTGACAACGCCACTGACAAGTTCGGGGACGACGCAGACCGGCAATTTCGCGATTCATCAAGGCACGCTTTACTCAAGCCAAACGAGAGTCGGCGGCGCAGGTCAATTTGGCAGCTTTGGTTTTACGGCGGGTTCCAACTATCAGCAGATCGGTTCGAACAACAGCAATTTTGCCTACATGTCGCTGGCTTCGGACGGCAGCACGCTTTTCGGAGTTAAACAAGCTGGCAGCTCGTTCAAACTCTTTACGATTAATCCCGCCACGGGGGCACTCGACGCAGGGATTGATATCACTGGCATGTCGGGTGGGAACAGCCAATTGCTTGGGGTCGGCGCGATCAGCGTTCCCGAGCCTGGCACCAGCATTCTGGCCCTGATTGGCGCGGCCTTGCTGGCAGCCAAAGCCAGGCTGCGGCGCCGGCGGGCGCAATTGGCCTGAACCTGGTCAGGCCATGCCGCCAACCATGAATAAAACGTCCTGGGCCAAGTGGTTAAAGATCACGGCCCCAATTGTCACCGGCGTTTTTTACCGTCGGTGTTCTTACAACACCCCGCCCGCTATGGGCGGGGGTTGGTTTGGTTTGTCAGTCAAGTCTCTATAGCAAAGAGCAATGCACCGATGAGAAATCTTCTCAGTTCCCTGTTCGTTGATTCCAACAATGTTCGTCACACATCCTCCATGAAGGAGACTGCTTCCATGATTCGTTCCACACGTCTGGTCCAAATGGCCCTGAGTTTGATGGTTCTGCTGGCCTTCGCCGCACCATTGCCAGCGGTTGATATGCTTTACGTCGCGCTGGCCAACGACACCATCGTCTCTTACGACACCACAGGCAATGTTGGCTCAACGATCGCCGCCAGCGTGGCCACCTTCGCCAGCTCTAATCTGAGCGGCGTAAAAGGACTGGTGTTCGATTCCTCTAGCAACCTCTACGCGGCGAATAATGGCGGCACTTACGTCAACACCATCAGCAAATTCAATTCGTCGGGTGCATACCTCAGCAATATCATCGGGAATCTGACCAGCCCAGCCGGTCTGGCGTTCGATATCTCGGGCAACCTCTACGCCGCGAATTTCACCGCCAACACCATCAGCAAGTTCAATTCGTCGGGTGCATACGTCAGCAATATCAGCGGGAATCTGAACGGCCCACAAGGCCTGGCGTGCGATATCTCGGGCAACCTCTACGTCGCGAATAACAATAACAACACCATCAGCAAGTTCAATTCGTCGGGTGCATACGTCAGCAGTATCAGCGGGAATCTGAACGGCCCACTCGGCCTGGCGTTCGATATCTCGGGCAACCTCTACGCCGCGAATGCCAACAACAGCACAATCAGCAAGTTTAATTCGTCGGACGGATACCTCATCAGTATCAGCGGGAATCTTAACGTCCCATACAGCCTGGCGTTCGATTCCTCGGGCAACCTCTACGCCGCGAATTTCGGCGATAGCACCATCAGCAAGTTCAATTCGTCGGGCACCTTTCTGACATCCTGGAGCACAGGGTCAGCAAAACCACAATTCCTCGCCTTCAAGCCCGTAAGCGTCCCCGAGCCTTCCACATATGCCATGGCCGCCATCGCCACCGGCGTGATGGCCGCTGTGGCACGCCGTCGCAAAGCTGCCAAAATCTAATTTGGTCGAAATGCAAGCCTGGAAAGAACAGCCTGCCAGGCTGTTAAAACATGGTCTCGAACGGGCTGGTTATTCCCACCAACCCCACCCGGCCCGTTCGAGTTTTCTACGCGGTTCTGGTTCTTAAATCAGCCTGCCCAGCTTGGGCCGGTGTTGGTTTGGTTGCTTCGTTTGTTCCTCAATCTTCCCATGAAAGGGATATTCACCATGAGATTTCATCTCAAGTCGATCGTAGCCGTATTTGCCTTGATTGTTGCCGCCAGCCCGATGGCCGGGGCAGTGGATCTGATTACGAATGGCGTGTTTGAGAATGGTACAGTTGGCCAGATTGGAGTGGATGGCTCTCTTGCAGGTTGGGTGTCAGCGGCAATTCCCAGCGGCGGTTTCCCGCTCAATTTCAATCTTAGTTCAAACTTGGCTCAGTCTGGGTTTTCTGCTACTTTTGGGATGCCACCTATCACAGACACTCAGATATTGGCCGGCCCGGATAATGGGAACAACAATGGGCTTTCACAGAGCCCCGACGGCGGTAATTTCTTCGGTGCCCAGGTTGGGAGCTTTGTTGGCCCGTTTTCGCAAACCGTAGGCGGCCTGACGCCGGGCACCGATTATGAACTCAGTTTTTATTGGGCCGAGGCGAATTTGACAGGAAATTCTGCGCCCACAACCTCAGCCTGGAGCATTTCCTTCGGTAGTGAATCGGGCAGCACAGTTGGCACGCAAATCGCTTCAAACGGCTTTAATGGTTGGCTGAATTACACTCAGACCTTCACGGCCTCAATCGCAAGCCAGGTTTTGTCGTTCAGCCCGACCGGGACAGGCACCGGCGGTTTTGCTCTGCTTGACGGTGTGAGCTTACGTGATGCGACCATTCCAGTCCCCGAGCCTTCCACATATGCTCTGGCCGCCATCGCTTCAGGCGTAATGGCAGTTCTGGCACGTCGTCGGAATTCGAAATTGGTGAAGTCAGTCTCGGTTTAAAAACCGGGCCGGTTTGTGGTTGTCTTTGGCAACCATTTTACCGGCCACTTGAACTGGTGCGTTATGGTCCAATAACTGCGTGGGTATTGGTTCGGTCTAGTCTGGATAAAGTCTGATTGGGGAATAAACAGTAATGCGATTGCAACTTGCCACGGCAGCAGCCTTCATCGGTTTGATAGCATCCCAGATTCATGCCGCACAAGCGGTAGATATATACTCGAATCTGGGTACTCCAGATTCCAGTTCCAATGCAGCGATTGGATACAACAGTGTTGCCAATTTCGATGTCACCTATGCGCAAGGTTTTACGACCGGCGCAAATCTTTATCTACTGGATTCAGTGGATCTGCCACTGGGCGTGACGGGCGCTGGCAACGGCTCACCCAAACTCCAGATCTACTCGAATAATGCGGGAACGCCTGGAACAGATTTAGGCGTGACGTTCACGAATCCGACATTCGGCGCTCAGTCGCTTTACAACTTTTCACTGGCCACACCATTTGCATTGTCGGCCAGCACAAGTTACTGGATGGTTTTGTCAGACACAACCGCCGGAACTCAGACCAAATTCAACTGGTATTATACCGACACCTTCAGCTCTCCCACAGCCAAGAACGGCTCAGGCGTTAGCTTTCTGGGTGGAGCAAGGTCTAATAATGGCGGAGCGTTATGGTCGACCAACAACGGCTTTGCCCAGACAGGCATCACGCTCAATGCCACAGCCGTTCCCGAGCCAACAACCTATGCATTGGCAGCAATTGCAACAGGCGTGATGGCAATAGTAGCCCGCCGCCGCAAGGCTCGGAAGGTTGATTGCATTTAAAATGTCGGCTCAGGCCGCGATTCATGATCGGTGGGCCAGACTGGCTGATGTCTCGCTTTTGGCGGTTCATTAGGTTCCTTTGATTTGATTGCCTGACAAAACAACCCCGCGCGGGTGCGATTGCGACATCCACCACCTGTCCACCGCCCCGCGCGAGGCCATTTACAAAACACCTGTTCGGGCTCGGCGATTTATGGACTGGTTCAGGGTTTATGGATGTCCAGAGGACATGCCTGGTGCCGCCCGCCTACCAAACAATCTTGACTTGACGGAGCACTAGTTGGCTAACACTGTGTTGGTCAGTTTTTAAAACTGGAGGCCATTTTCGGCCAGTTCTTTCGTCGTTCCCAAGCATCGTATTGACTTTCGGGTTGGACACTTCGCCCTTGGGCGTGTAAACTCGCCATATATCTCATGTCGATCTTTTCCGATCTTTTGCAGGATACCGAAAACGTGCGCTGGACGCAGACCATCATCCCGACCCTCAAAGAAGTCCCTTCGGACGCCGTTGTTCCAAGCCACAAGCTATTGGTCAGGGCCGGCTTCATCCGCCAACTCGGCTCAGGGGCATATACTTATCTCCCGTTCGGCCTTCGGAGTCTGCGTAAAGCCGAAGCGATTATTCGTGAGGAGATGAACCGTTCTGGCGCGATCGAAATCCTGATGCCAGCCCTCCAGCCAATCGAGCTTTGGAAAGAGACCGGTCGCTATGAGACGTTCGGGAATCTCCTCATGCAGCTCAAGCTTTCCGGCGACAGGCACGTTGCCCTTGGACCGACCCACGAAGAGGTTGTGACCGATCTGGCCCGTGACTTGATCAACAGTTATCGCCAGTTGCCGATCACTCTCTATCAGATTCAGACCAAGTTTCGCGATGAGCCCCGCCCCCGCTTCGGAGTTCTGCGGACCCGCGAATTTTTGATGAAAGACGCCTATTCGTTCAGCAAGGATGTCGATCAGCTCAACGATGCCTACGACTCCATGTACGAAGCCTATTGCCGAATCTTTGACCGATGTGGCGTACCTTATGTGATTGTCGAGGCTGAATCAGGCCCGATCGGCGGCGACAGCTCCCATGAATTCATGGTCCCAAGCTCAACCGGCGAAGACAAAATCATTCAAGATCCAATCTCCGGCTACGCAGCCAATCAGGAACGTGCGGAAATCGGTGCCATCGCCTGGCCAGCTCCTACCGATCCAAACGCGCCTGCTGCCGAGAAAAAATCAACACCTCACAAACGCACCATTCAGGAAGTGGCCGAGTTTCTAGGCGTGAAGCCGGAAGAAACAGCCAAGCTACTCGTCTTCAGTGCAGACGAAAAAGTGGTGGGAATTCTGATTCGTGGTGACCATGAAGCCAACGAAGCCAAGGTGCGACGAGCCTTCGGAGCGCAAAGCCTGGAACTTGCCACAGCCGAGCAGATCCTTAAAGCCACGGGTGCCCCGATGGGCTTCCTGGGCCCGATCGACTCCAAAATTCCGCTCCTGATCGACCCTTCCGCAGCCGCCATGCCACTCGCCGTGGTGGGTGGAAATGAAGTGGACGTTCACTATGTGAATGTGGTCCCAGGCCGCGACTTCCCTCTCTCAAACGTGGTGGATGTGCGTAACGCTGAGGCGGGCGACCCTAGCCCCAAAGGCGGGGCACCGATGATCGTGACCCAGGGCATTGAAATCGGACACGTTTTCAAGCTCGGCACGAAGTATTCTGCCGCCATGAATGCCAACTATCTCGACGAAAACGGCAAGCAGCAGAACCTGATCATGGGCTGTTATGGGATCGGCGTGAACCGGATTCTGGCGGCTGCTGTGGAAGCGTCTTATGATGAAAACGGGATCATCTGGCCGATGCCGATTGCTCCTTATGAAGTGGTTGTGATTCCTCTGGCTGTGAACAAGCCTGAAATCATGGAACTGGCGAACAAGTTTGCTGAGGCACTCACCGCCGCCGGAGCCGATGTCATCATCGACGACCGCGACCAGCGTCCCGGCTTCAAGTTCAAAGATGCTGACCTGATCGGTTTCCCTTTGCGAGTGGTCATTGGCGAGAAAGGTGTCGCTGCAGACACCATTGAAGTCAAGTGGAGAGCCGGCGGCGAATCGTTCACCGTTCCTGTGGCAGATGGGCCAGCCCAGGTGGCTGCAAAATGGCGTGAGCGTCATGATGCCCATTTGGCAATCTGCAAGAGCAAGGAAGCCAGTCGAGCTGTTAAGGGTCGATCATGAACGGCTCCTGGAAAGACCTCCCAAAGGCCGCCAAACGTATGTTCGTCCTGTTCGGGATCCTCTCACTCTGGACCGTTGCGGGTCCAGGGTTGGTTGGCCTGAGCCTGAAGATGGGAAATGACGATCGGTGGCCGCCGGAAAACGCGCTGGAATGGCTCGGCGTGATGATTGGGATCGGCGGCTTCATTTTCCTCATGCTGGCTACGGTGATCAGTGGATTGATCTATAAAAAGACCCTTCCTAAGATCAAAGGCCATCATCTTGAAGCGGCCGGTACAAAACCGAATCCCCCTGATCGCGTCTGACGAAATTCAAGAAAGAGTGATCAGATGTCTTCAAGAGCACCGGCAAAGCGTCATCGAGCAGCAGGCCCGACGATCGTTCACCGCCGCGATTCTGTCGATATCACCGTCCACACCGGCTTCGGCTGGGATGCGATCGCTCTCGGCCTGTTTTCCGGACTGATTTCCGCACGACTGCTCTGGCCAAGCGAAGATGCCAACGAAGGCACTGGCCTTTACTGGTGCCTCTGGGTGATCGTGGCCGCTCTGGGCTTCTGCGCTGTCCGCATCAAACGCGATGACTTCCAATTCCGATTTCATCTCGCTGATGCCGCCGTCTGTCTACTGGTTCTGGTCGTGATGCTCTCCACAGGCCGTGCGCTCGATCATCGACCTGCAACCAACCTCTGCTGGGAATGGGCCGCCATAGGACTGACCTATCTGCTCTACAGGCAAATTCCGCGAAATGCCGATGAATCCACAGGGCTGATCTGGTCGCAAATCGTGATGGTCACAGCTCTGGCCTGTTACGGAATCTTTCAAACGACAGTGGAATTTTCTGAAGTCCGCAATGCGTATAACGCCAATCCGGAACGCACCTTGATGAGCCTTGGGATCGACCCCAACTCATCGAGCCGTAAAGCATTTGAAGATCGTCTATTAGGCTCAAACGAGCCGATGTCGACCTTCGCTCTGGCAAACTCACTCGCCGGAGTTTTGGTAGGCCCGCTAGTCATCCTTTTTGGTCTCTTATTCGACCAGCTTCTAAAGCCCAATCAAAGTCTTGGTACGAAACTGGCCAGAATCATCCCGCTTTTCATTCTCCAAAGCCTGATCGGGCTTTGCCTACTTTGGACCAAAAGCCGCAGCGCATGGCTTGGTTTAATTGCTGGGATCGGTGTCACAAGCCTTTTTCTACTTCGTAAAACTCGCCTGAAATACGTCGTGAAAATCATTGTTCCATTTGGATTTATCGCGATTGCATTATTCCTGGCCGGTTTGGCATCCGGACGGATGGATTTGCTGGTCCTCACTGAAAGCGTCAAAAGCCTGCGATATCGGGTAGAATACTGGGTGGCCACCTGGGACGTAATCCGTCAGGGCTCCAACTGGCTCTGGGGCATTGGTCCAGCAAATTTTGCTTATCGCTATATGCAGTTCAAACTGCCTGAGGCAAGTGAAGAAATAAGCGATCCACACAACGTTTTTCTCGAGCTTTGGGTCACGGCCGGAATCTTTGCATTGATATTATTCGGAGCAGCCTCAGCATTTTTCTTATGGACTGTCAGCAAGTCCAAATCTGAAGAGGAAGAGTCTGCTCAAACGGATTATGAAACCACGGCGGCCAGCCGAAATATCTGGAAACTGGCAGGCGTTTCCGTCTCAGCCTTCCTGATTGCACCTGTTTTAGGCGGCTGGAATTTATTTCAGGAAGACCTGCTCAGACGATGGCTTGTATTAAGCCTGAGCTGGCTCTTTGCATGGTTCATCTCCGGATCAATCATCAAGCACTGCTCCATAAAAAGCGAACATCTTGGAGCCGCATTTGTCTCGATCCTGATCACCTGGCTGGCTGCTGGAGGGATTGGATTCCCAAGCGTGGCCCTTGGTTTCTGGCTCTTGATGGCCATCGGATTGAATCTGGCCGACGATCGCTGGCTTATCGCACCGACAAAAGTAGTATTTGACAATAAAGCATTACGATTTTTGCCAGTGGCCGCCTGCGTGGCCGTTTTTGGTGGATTTATCGGCGCCACTGTTCCGTTCTGGAAAGCCGAAAGTGCCAATGCCATTGCAACAGAATTGCTTGTGGGCCCTGCCCCAAAGATTTCAGCCGCTCGTCAACAATTATTATTGGCAATTGAAGCCGACCCCAAAGACTCGGACGCTTACGTAAAACTGGCAGAGCTGGAATATCAGAACTGGCTTTCGGAAGGCTCTAAGCCAGAAGCATTTGAATCCGCCTGGAAAAAGATCGAATTCGCATATCAAAGTGCATTGTCATTACCCAGAAACCCCATTGCCGTCTCGATCTGGCGACGTCAGGCCGGTTTTATCGCCATGATGATTCGCCAATCTGGTGACAGAATTCCACCAGTCCAGCAAATTGCTCTGACAGCTCAGCGTGCAAAGTGTTTACGCACAGCGTCCACGCTCTATCCAACCAGCGCCCCGATCTTTGCCGAACTGGCGGAAGTGGATTCAGGACTTGGCCTGATCGATCCTGCCAAAATCGAGGCCCGCAAGGCTTTGGAATTGTCAGACATCACGCCTCATGCGGATAAAAAACTTGACCCGGTGATCCAGCGAAAGCTGAAAACAATCCTCAGTCAATAACTTCCTGATTCCTCAATCGTATGAACTTGCAATGCAACAAAGATTGAAAAAATATAAATTATGAATACTCCGGCAATACAACCTCTGCAATTTGGCCCTCGACAAAGATTTCGAAACCCCTCCGTAAAAATCATCAGGCTCACCGTTCAGCTTGTTTTTATCATCGCAATTTTTATGCAAGTTTCTCGTCCTGAATTCTGGGTATCATTATTTGGTGATAAAATCCAGAAAGATGCGTCTGGCTCAACCCCTGGAACGGCATTAATCGATCCATCGCAAATGCCCGGCCTGCCTTCAGGCATGGTCCTCCTAACGCAGCAGAAATCTGAAAAGCCTGACGATTCTGATCAGAAAATTCTGTCTCCAACTCTCAAGAACTCTCCAACAAATAAAAACCCAGATCAAACCGGCCCGATTCGGACCCCGACTGAAGATCTGCCGTTCCTGCTCGAAACGCTCACCGACCTCGATCGCGACCTCCCACCTGCCCTTTATTACCACTTCCTTGATAAGGCCCGCACAGCGCCGGTGGAGCAACTCATCGCCGATGCTCGCCGGGATGTCACCTTCAGCCACCTCTACCGTGACCCTCGTGAAGATCCGAAAAAATATCGTGGCCAGTTGGTTCAGGTCGAAGGAACTGTCCGCAGAGCTTTGGCGTTTGATGTTCCTCCGAACGCTTATGGACTGACCAAGCGCTATGAGCTTTGGATTTTCACAGAAGATTCCGGAAAATTCCCGTGGGTGGTCGAACTCAGCGAACTTCCTCCCGGATTCCCGCTCGGCTCAGAGATTCAAGAGAAAGTCGAATCGGCAGGATTTTTCCTGAAATTATGGGCTTACCGAGCTCAGGACGGATTCCGGTCGGCCCCTCTTCTGTTGGGCCATGGCCTGAACTGGCGAAGGACGGAGTTGGTCAGGGCCAGGTTTGAGCGTCAGTTCGCGTGGGCGATGGGATTGTTCCTGAGCATTTTCTTGATCATCCTGATTTATCGGCTGAGAAGTTGGAGACTGGATGATCAATTATTGAGGCAAAACAAGTCTTTGATTGAACTTACGAACCGTACAGGAGAGTTGCCTGACAAGCTCGACCTGACCTCAGGGGTGTTTCCTGAACGGGAATTCGACTATATTGTCCATGAAGATGGCTCGCAGTCAGTTCAAATCAACCACAATGATGAGGACGGTTGATTGGTGAGCCACGTTGAAATCCCTCACCTCTCATCGCTTCAAGGATCCCGAAAATGAGTCGTCCCGTACGCGTGGCTGTTAGCGGTGCCAATGGCAATATTGGCTATGCTTTGATCTTCCGTTTAGCCTCTGGTCAGATCTTCGGGCCAAACACGCCCGTCAGCCTGCGACTGCTGGAAGTCAGCCAGTTCCTGCCAAACCTCGGCGGAACGATCATGGAACTGGAAGACTGCGCATTCCCAACCCTTTCTGATGTCAAGGCTTCCGACAAAGCTGAAGAAGCTTTCGGAGATGCCGACTGGGTGATTCTGGTGGGCGGAATGCCACGTAAAGATGGGATGACCCGCGCCGACCTGATCCGCGCCAACGGCCCAATCTTCACCGGCCAAGGCAAGGCCATTAACGAATCCGCCAGCGCCGATGCCCGCGTTCTCGTCGTCGCTAACCCTTGCAATACAAACTGTTTAATCGCCAGAAGTCATGCACCTCGGATCAAGCCTGAAAATTGGTTTGCCATGACCCGCCTCGACCAGAACCGGGCCTCCAGCCTTCTGGCTGACAAAGCCGGTGTGAACGTGGGCCAAGTCACCCGGATGAACATCTGGGGCAACCATTCAGACACCCAATATCCTGACTACAAAAACGCCCTCATCGGTGGAAAGCCAGTCACTGAAGTGATTTCTGATCACTCCTGGCTTGAAGAAACTTTCATCCCCACCGTGGCCAAACGTGGCAGTGCCGTGATCAAAGCCCGTGGGGCGAGTTCCGCCGCATCGGCCGCAAACGCTGCTCTGGGCCATGTTCATAGTGCTGTAAACCCAACCGCTGCAGGCGATTGCTTCTCAGCCGGCGTTGTCTCCAATGGCGAGTATGGCGTTCCGAGTGGCTTGATCTACTCCATGCCTTTATTCTCAGCCGACGGCAAGACTTACAAGGTTCTGACCGACTTCACGATCGACGATGCCGCAAGGGCCCGGATCGACTCCAGCGCAGCTGAACTGGTCAGTGAGCGGGACGTGGTGAAGGATCTGCTTGGGCCAGCCGTCTGACCCCAAGACGTGAGCTTGATAAATCATTAAAAAGGCGGATGTTGTGACATCCACACTCCGCCTTTTTTTCTGGTTCTGACACATCAAAAATTATCCGAAGTGAACTGACAAGTCATGATTTACCGCCGATTTGGTCGAACAGAACTGCAAATGCCTGTCTTTTCGTGTGGTGGAATGCGATATCAGCATTCGTGGAAAGATGAGGAAGCTGAAGGCATTACGAACGAGGGTCAGGCGAATCTGGAAGCCACGATCCGGCGATCTGTCGAGTTGGGTATCAACCACATTGAAACAGCGCGTGGCTATGGAACATCCGAGCTCCAGTTGGGCCGGATTCTACCAAAATTTGATCGCGAAAAGATCATCGTACAAACCAAGGTGGCCCCTTGCGAATCCGCTGAAGAATTCCGCAAGACATTCGACCACAGTATGGGTCTGTTGCAGTTGGATCACGTGGAACTGCTTGGCCTGCATGGACTTAACAACCAAGAGTTCTTCGATTGGTCGATGCGTCCAGGCGGGTGTATGGACGAGGCTGAAAAGCTCCGCAAAGAGGGCCGGGTCAAGCACATCGGATTCTCCACCCACGGCCCACTGGACGTGATTGTCAAAGCCATCGAATCCGGCCGCTTTGATTACGTAAACCTTCACTACTACTGGATCTATCAGAATAATTGGGCCGCTGTTGAGGCCGCCACACGTCAGGACATGGGCGTGTTTATCATCAGCCCATCCGATAAAGGCGGGATGCTTTATCAGCCCACCGAGAAGCTGGTCAATCTGTGCAAACCCTTGTCACCCATGGTTTTCAACGACCTCTTCTGCCTCTCTCATCCGCAGATCCACACATTATCAGTGGGAGCGGCCAAGCCGTCCGACTTTGACGAGCATGTTCAGGGCTTGAAGTACCTTGACGATGCCGAAAAAGTCTTGGCACCGATCCTGGAGAAACTCAACGAAGCCTATGCTGAAGCTCTTGGTGGGGAATGGCTTACGAACTGGCAGAAGGGTTTGCCGAAGTGGGAAGAAACGCCCGGTGAAATCAATCTGCCGATTGTGATCTGGCTCTGGAATCTGCTGAAGGCATTTGACCTGACCGATTACGCCAGAATGCGTTACAACCTTCTGGGCAATGGCGGGCACTGGTTCCCAGGCTTAAACGCTGAAAAGCTCGCTGAGGTGGAGACAAAACTCTACGAAAAAATTGCCGGCTATGCGTATCGCGACAAAGCGATCGCAATTTTGAAAGAGATGCACGAACTGGTTGGTGGAGAGGCCGTCAAGCGACTCTCTGAAAGCGATTAATCGAAGCAGCCTGCCATAATACGTACCCTCAGGTCAGTGGCCTGAGGGCACCTCACGTTGTATATATAATTCCTAATCACGCTCAGAAGCGTTTATCTGTATCAATACGCATGTAAAGCATTACATAGACATGATTTGCATCGCTATGAATAATAAAGCCAAAGCCCGCCATGTCAGGGGACATGGCCTACATAACATGTTGCCTATTCAAGGATTAAGAATCGCCGTTAGGCACCGATTGAAATCTCAGACTAAAACTCCAGATTTCAGAATGACAGGGGTATTTATTGATTTGGGTTCATCTAGCCAGTCTTGGCGCTAGCCCCAGTTGCCTTGGATTCATCTAGCCGGTCTTGGCGCTAGCCCCGGTTCGATTGGATTTATCTAGCCGGTCTTGGCGCTA
>Ga0208720_1000304_pt1 | contig 13047 bp, 11 predicted proteins | sample LakMenEpi20Apr10_FD_150716 | JGI IMG/M metagenome (GOLD analysis project Ga0208720, IMG submission 150716) | Freshwater microbial communities from Lake Mendota, WI - 20APR2010 deep hole epilimnion (SPAdes) | ecosystem: Environmental > Aquatic > Freshwater > Lake > Epilimnion/Euphotic zone ...
GTTTAGGGCTCCGGAGGAGACTCCTATTAATAGACATGTCCGAAGGACATCAATACAATTCAAAAACACCTCGGTTTAGGGCTCCGGAGGAGACTCCTAAATTCCCGGACGCTCGGCCCTTGCTGACTCTGCGTGTCAGCCTCGATGGGATTCATACCATTGATATCTGCAAAACCTTACTGCCAAACATTTTAAATCGATATTACGAAACGGGATCCTCTCGATTGGATTGGATTGGATTGGATTGGATTTACCTAGCCGGGCTTGGCGCTAGCCCCGGTTCGATTGAATATGCGGAACCGGGGCTAGCGCTAAGACCGGCTAGGTAGAGGGTGGGATTCATCCCACCCCTACGTTGCAACTGCTTTTCATCAAATCGGTTAAAGCAATAATACGAAACGGGATTGTCTCCATCGTATCAGTTGCTCAGGTGATAAAACCCTAGCCCGAGGATGAAGTAAACGCTGAGGATCATGTACCCTTCAAGCCAGTGTGATTCACCGTCGTAAGTGAATGCCCGGGTCACGCTGACGGCCATCAATATGGAGACCACTTCGTAACTCGTGAAGTTTAAATCCATCTTTTCGCCAATCATTACGCTGAATAGAACCAGCACCGGCGCCACCAATAATGCAACCTGTGTGGCTGACCCCATCGTGGCCTGAATGGCGAGATCCATCTTGCCCTTCTTGGCAAATGAAATGGCATTCAGATATTCGCCAATATTTCCGCCCAGTGAGAGTAAAATCACACCGGTGAAAATGTCTGAAAATCCAAACTGGGCAGACATTGGAGTGAGTGCATCTGTCAAAACTTCACTCACAAGGGCAATTAAAATGGCAAAAAATGCCAGTCGGCTCACCGCTGATAGAATCGAGACTTTCGGGCGTTCCTCAACCTCGGTTTCTGATGGATGAGTCTGGCCACCATCCATCAAGGCTTCCATCGAATCCTCTTTGACAGACTTATAAAAGCCCTTGTGCGTGACAAGGCTGAAAAACAAGCTTAAGAGATATAGCAAGAGCAACAAGGCAGAGATCTCGACTGAGATCGACTCCACAGCTTTCTGGGTCGTGAGATTGAAAATGGCAGGGATAATCAGTCCGCAGGTTGCCAGCATGACCAGCGACGAATTGATCCGTGCGGCACGCTTATTAAAAAAGACGACATCCGATTTCAGGCTGGCCGCCAGAATGGCACAACCGAGGCCGAATAAAAGGTTGCCGATGATCGAGCCGGAAAGAGAGGCTTTGACCACGTTGGTCAGGCCCTTGGAAAGTGCAAGCATGGAAACCACGATTTCAGGAAGGTTTCCCATCAAGCCCAGCAGGATCCCGCCGGCCTGTTCGCCCAAGTGAGTAGAGAGGTCTTCTGTGGCGAGCTTTAATTGCTCGGCAATCAGGAAAATCCCAATCAGCGAGATCAAAAACTCCAGGCTTGGAGCGATCTCAAACTGAGAAAGACTCAATGTCAATCCAATCAAAGCCCAGCGGATCAGGTAAATGAGGTGGATCATGGTCGAAAGCCTCCAAGCTTTTGATAATGACTGTTGGGCAAGATGGCGATCTGTAATCGTGACGTTTCATTCATCCGAATGTTTATTCGTCAATTCGGCAGGTGGGAACCGGCCTTCCATATCATCCAGAAAACGCCTCAGAACGTCCAACCCGGTTTCGTGGCCTTTGGGAAAATAGTTTTGAAGTTTATCAGACACCTTACGAAATAATTGGGGCCAAAGCCTTAGCCCGCCTGCCAGAATCAACGGTGTCCCTGGCCCTGGAAAGATCCAGAAAATCAGGCCACTGGCCATCACTGCCGCAGCCGCTTCAGGCGAGAGACGTTTAAGTCGGGCCTGAATATCGGCTGGAAGGGAGTCGAATCGTGGGTCGTCCGTGAGATTTTGAGTCATGTCTGATTCGAGATTCAAGCCGGTCTTTCCAGGCTGACTTGGGAATGATCCTGAACCGGGCTAATGCTGCCCGGGTATCGACGATTCAGATCATCTTCAAACCGCCCCAGTATCTGGAACACGGAATCGTGAGCCGTAGGGAACTTATGGCGGAACCGCTCTTCAATCGGCTTGAAAGTTCTGGGCCAGATCGCCAGCCCGCCTGCCAGAATGAATGGGATGCCTGGGCCGGGGAGCGGGATTCCGAGGATGCCGATGATGATCAGCATCAATGCCACTTCCGGCGGCAAGGTTTTGGCCTGAAACGGTGACGGATCTGATGGACGATTTTCAGAGTGGCTCATGAGTGCTTGCTTTCCGTCGATTCTGCCTGGCCTGGATACCGGTGTTCAAGGTCGTTCATGAATCGGTCCAACCAATGTGCTCCGCCGGCATGCGATTTCGGGAACTTGCGGGCCATCCACTGATCGGCTGGTCGAAACGCCTTGGGCCAGAGCGATAATCCACCGGCAATGATCAAGGGTGTCCCAAATGGGCCTGGAAAGATCAAGCCCACAATGCCGATCCCGATGATCAGAAAGCCGATCTCGGGAGGGAGCTGCTCGAGTCGTTCCGTGTGAGTCGGGCCGTGATCGGTCGATGGTGTCGGTTCAAGAGTTGCCGGCAGTTGGGACACGCGTGTAACTCCTCTGTATTTGAGACTTTTGACGCGTCCTGCGCTGAATGGACCAGATCCCGGCGTTGGTCAGGATCACAGTCGCAAGGCTGGTAAAGCCCATGGTGAATGCACCCGTCACGGCCACCACGTTCGGTATGAGAGCCATCCGGCGGATGTTTTTCTGCTCTTTGGCCTGCACTGTGACAAGATCAAACAGACGGTTCCATGCAGGATCGCCGGCACGAGTCAGGCTGACGGCACTGGCGGGATTGATTTTCGAGTCGAGTTCCGAACTGGTGGAAAGTGCCAGATCAGAGGCCTTGGCCGTGTTTGGGAACCGCGAGGCATCGCCCACCCAGCCGATCATGGTCAGACCACGTTCGCGCAGGAGGTGGAACAGGCGGACTCGGTCCACATCGTTCAAAAGTGGCGGAATGCCTTGAAGGGTCAGGGTTTGATCCTGATTGACGAGGTCGATACGAGTCGGGCTGTGGATCTCAGCCAGAATCTGACCTGGTAAAACCGGGGCAAACTTTGACGAGGTCGCGGATTCGATCACCCAGACTTGAATCTCATGAGCGTTTAGGACAGCCGAAGCGTTGCGGATCAGGAAGCCTTCGTGGAGGGCATCTCCACCGAGCCTCAGCTGGTCGAGCCCTTCACCAAGTCCCACACCGGTGGAATAATCGGGCCTCATCACAGCCACCGCCGTACCGATTCCGCCCGTGGCCAGGCCCAAACCGGCGAGGGCAAGGGTGGGCAGAACGGTTTTTTCGGCAAATCGCTGGCCATGCTTGTTTAAGGCAGTTTCGCCACGATTGGTGCCTGAGTTGTTTAAGATTTCGGCTCTCAGCCGGGCCATGCGAGTCTCAGGGCCAGTGTGGCGAACCTTCATGCGAACATGTCCACGGGTCACATGACCGCCGGCAAAGAGCTGATTGTCAGGCGTTTCGCCGAAGCCGCTGAAGGTGTCCTCGACTTCTCCATCGCCGTCGATCCATTCACCATCGGCAGGAATCACGGCCGGTGCGGTGAGTTCGAGAACGTCGTTGATCTGAATTTTGCCAATAGGCATGACTCTGGTCAAACCATTCGACTGGCTGACTGTGGCCGAACCCGTGGGCAGGGTGAGTTGGCCAAGCCATTCGCGGCGGGCTGTGGAAAGCATTCTGGCATACTGATTCTGCCAGTATCGGGCCAGAACAGTCATCAGGGCTGATGCTGTCAGAGCCCCTCCAGCAAGCGTTCCGAGGATAATCAAAGTGGTCAGCAAGGGCAGGCCGAGCGTGCCCTTGCCGATGTCCTTGAAACTACGAACAATCATTCGCCAATTCAGATAGACAATCAACACGGCCGGAACAGGCCAGACCACGGGATTGAACCACTGAGCCGTGGCGGCCAGAGCCAGTGTCATGGCCGGTAGGGCGATTCCGGCTTTGGGATAGGGCAGGTGAAGGGCGAGGGCTGATGCTTCCGAGCTGACCTGTTCGAGCGACTGGAGGATTTTCGAACGGTCGAGCGACTGGCCGGGAATAGCGGATATGGAGAGCATTCCGTGGCGTTTGTCGATGGTGAACTTGCTGATCTCTCCATAGGTTTCGAGGAGCGACTGAGTCAGTCCAGCCAGTTCCTGATCATGATGCAAAGCCGGTTGACGGAGTACGATCCTGGACGGCGAATCTTCCAGAACCTGCCACGTGGTCAGGAGATGGCCTTCCCGTGCCACTGTAAAAGAACCCGTCGGAGCTTCATCCCAGATCGCCACAGGGGCATGGGATTGAACGAGTTCCAAGCGTGAATCAGCCAGTGCCTGAGTGATCTGGTTAAGCACGAGAGGGGTGGTTAAAAAGCCATCCGCCAGGTGGACTGTGAGCTTCTGAAAATTACGGTCAATGTCACAAGTTTTGACGGCTGGGGAGCGAAAGAGCCGCTCGATGAGATTTTTGAGACCCTTGCGATCGTTCGAATCCGTGCCGGCGGACCAACTAAAAAGCTGGCTTGAGTGGATGTAAAGGGCAGGGCCAGTCCACTCGATCCGCGAAATGACTGGACTTTGCCCGTCCGCCGTTTCTGGAAATGCAAGAAAGCCCATGATGGAACGGCTTGGTTCCACCTGAGCTGTATCCTGCCGGGAGTGAGTGGGGTCGGTGACCGTTGCCATGATTGCTGGAGCAGGCGAATCCGTTGAAGGATCGACAAGTTCTTAGGCAGGAGACGAATCCGTTCCCTGATCAAGACCTGTCAGAACTCTCCCGATGCGAATCATCAGGAGATCCTGTTCATTTCATTAGAGGGCCAAATCTTCGGCGATCTGATGGATCATATCCCTGGCCTGGTTGCGGTGCGTCTCTGTGACCAGCTGACGGGCCGCAAAACCAAGTTCAGCATAGACTTCCATGAGCTCTCTGGTCTCATGGAAGTGGACATAGAAGGCCACTCCCATGGGTCCGCGAAGGGCTAAAACGGGATCTTTAGGGTGCCATTTCATCTCAACTCCTGAGGGGAGCATTTGACGCTTCGATTCAAACAATTGAAGAATCTCGGCTTTGAGCTGGTCATCCAGAGTCCGTTTCAGTGGCCTCTCATACAGTTTTTCTTTCGAAGCCATGAATCAGCCTCATTTCGCGCTCAAGCTCTTGCTCGGCACGGATATGCTTGAGTTGTCGCAGCGGGGCCATCCCGTTGGCAAGTGCTGCAATGGCCGTCACGTTGTTCATCAGAACGCTGGTCATGACACCGAAGCCCAGGGTGAACGCACCGACGATGCACAAGGCGTTGGGGATGATGATCATCGTCCAGCTACGCTTGATGTTATGGTCGAGGCTGCGGGCAATGTCCCGCACGTCCAGAAGCTTCGTCAGCCCTTCTTCCATGAACACAATATTGGCTGTGTCCGTGGCAATCGTGCTGGCACCACGCAGAGAGATGGAAACGTTGGCCTTTTTCAGAGCGATCGAATCGTTGATCCCGTCGCCCACAAAGCAGACCTTGCGACCTTCCTTCTGAAGTTTTTCGACATAATCGGCTTTGTCCTGAGGCAAAACCTGAGCAAAATAGCGGTCCATGCCCAAAGATTCCGCCAGTTTCCGGGTCGGCGTTTCGTGGTCGCCCGAAATGATCGCCAGGTGCTTGATCCCACGCTTCCTCAAACCAGCGATGATTTCAATCACCTCTGGCCTGATCGCAGCCTGAAGCTCAATCGCTCCACCCAGGTGGTCGTCTACACCCACCATGACCATCGTATTCCCATCACCGTGGGCTGAATCCTGAGCCACCTTCATATCATCGGGAATCGGGATGTTTTCCATCGTCATAAATCGAGGGCTGCCAACGCGAATCGTCTTGCCGTCGATCTTCACGGTGATCCCGAAGCCCATGGTGTACTGGGAGTCGTCCACCGTTGGCATCGTCAGGTTCATCTCTTCGAACTTGTGCAGAATGGCCTTGGCAATCGGGTGCGAGAATCGGTTCTCGGCAGCAGCCGCCCAGGTCATGATCTGCTCAACGGAATAGCCATCCGTCGAATAAATCCGGCCCACTTCCGGGCGTTCCCGTGTCAGGGTCCCGGTCTTATCGAACAGGAAGGTGTCCACTTCGTTCATCTGTTCAAGGGCTCGTCCGTCCTTGATCAAAATCCCCTTTTGGGCAGCCAAAGCCAGGTTCGACAAAAGGGCCAGAGGAGCGGCCATCCGAATCCCGGTCCCGAAGTCGCTGTTGAGAACCGCAATGGCACCGGCTGGTCCCAATGTGGCCAGGGCTGTCGCACCAATAGCCAGAGTTGGGACAACCGCTTTGTCCGCAAGAGCTTCGCCTTTGTTTTGGGAAGTCAGTTTGTAGCCGGCTGTGTCGTTGAGAATCTTGCCGATCTTGGCTGAAGCCGTTTCGGTTCCAGAATTCTCGACAGCAATTTCGATTTTTCCAGCCACCAAAACGGTCGAGGCAAAGACGCGGTCGCCAGGCCCCTTTTCAGCCGGTGTGGATTCACCGGTCAGGGCATGCTGGTCGATCATTGAAATCCCGGAATGCACAATGCCGTCCACAGGCACGGTTTCGCCGGTGTTGACCACGACGATGTCGCCGGACTTGAGCTTCTCAAGTGCCACTTGCACTTCCACTCCATCTTTCAGCAGCCAGACGAATCGTGGCTGTTTGCCGAAGACGTTCATGAGCAGCTTCTTGGAGTCGTCCTGAGTCTTCTTGACCAGCAGTCGGCCCAGCGAGAGACACCAGCACAGAACGGCACCGGCGAAGATCGAACCAGTGAGCATACATCCCACAACCACAATGGCATCAAGCACATCCACGCCTAAACGCTTCTCTTTGAAGAGCGTGACATAGGCCTCTTTGAATGTCGTGATCGAGCTGTAGGCAAAGACCAGTCCAGCGACCGGAAGTAAAACAGGCACCGAAAACTGGGCCAGGGCGGCAAGGAAAATCGAGCCAGTGGCGATCGGCAGTTGGAGGTCGAGTTTATCGAGCCGGGCGGGGACTTCTGCCTGAACAATGGCGTGGTCGAGCAATTCAAGCACTTGATCGCGCTTGATCTGACGAGGGTTGTAAGTCAGAGACAGCGTGGATGTTAGAGAGTTCGTCTTGTAGCTGTCCACACCGAGAACGCTCATAAGCTCGCGTTCAATGACCTGACAGACTTCCTTGCGACGATACAGCGACGAGTTGCGTAGTTTGAGCTTGCCAGGCTGATCCATCAGAATCGACCATGCGGTGACCAATTCACCATTCTTATTGAACGTAAGAATATGGTGACGCTCGGTTTTCTCACCTTCCGGCTTCGCCAGTTCAAGCTGGCCGAAGTGGGGGAATTCGTGAGGCCAGAGACGGTCCAGCCAATCAGGATTGGCAGCCGTTCCGTTCGATTTTGGAGGCATCATCGAATCGCGGCGCGAAGTGGTCGGGATCGGCTTCACTTCAGGCGGTTCTGCCAATAATGTCGCCGTGGATGCCATATCTAAAGTTTCCGCACCAGCAGCCGACTTTGCTTTACCGTTTTTGGACTGCTTTGAATTTTGAGCAGAAACATGATTTTCATGTCGGTGTGTATCGGCGACATGAGCCGGTTCAGCAACAGGTTCTGGCGCAGCAAGATGTGCGATCACTTGTTGAAGGACATGATCGGCATGATGTTTTGAATGATTGAAAGTGATCTCAGCACGGGCATTTCTGCCCCTGAGGTCGCGGCCTCGCACCGTCACACCGGTCACTTCGTGGGCCCGCATGACGCGTTCCACGAATTGGCGGGCACGGGAACCTGACAGATCACCAAAGAGGGTGTCACTGTAAACGTCAATGCGTCCCGCGGAGGGGAATCGAACTTGAATATCCATCGTGATCAATCCGAATCCTTGAAGGTTACGATCTGAACCAGCCGTTCTCCCGAAACGTCGGCAGGATTCAGTGTGAACTGCTATGAACTAGCGTTCCACGATTCCCTGGATGAACCATCAAGGCCAAAAGCCTGGATCCATCCTGCCCTGAATTGAGAACTTCTGATTCGGAAAGTTGCCTTCGATTCATGGATCAACCATGACTCAAATCAAGCAGCCTGAGTGGAATTCGTTGGAGCAGTCACAGGGATATCCGTTGCGGCTTTTTTCACCGCTTCGGCCATCCTTCGAGCAGCACTCACACCAGCAGCCACGCCGGATGCACCGGCCTCAGCTACGTTTGGAGCGTTCTGAAGGAACTGATCCACTGTCTCGGCCAACTTTCGTCCCATCTCCGAACCCGACTCACCCGATCCCGCTTTGGATTGATCCAGCAACGGTTCCAAGTGACGCTTCAACCAGGGATATGCGGCTACTGCGGCCACACCAGCCGCGAGTCCGCCCGCAAAAAATATCGCTTCCGAACGTGTAACAGGCATTCCTTCGCCCTCCCACATTCGGCGAAATCGGGGAAATGATCCCCGACATCGCCATTTGTTATTCGAAGCTGGAACCGACTTTGTTCAAATCGATTCCGATAAAGCTCTGATCGCCGGATCCTCGACAATCAACTGCACCTACGACCAATCACTTGGTCAAAGACTTGTCACGCATGCTCGAAACGGCGTCGCGAGCAGCATGTGAGCCGTCCACCAGGCCGTTTACCAAAGCATTGTTCTTGGGAATGAACTGGCCGACGAAAACCGTCGGGAAGACCACGCCGTAGCTCACTGCATAGCTTGTCGTGTAAGCCATGCGTGAAAGGAACATGCTCACTCGTGGAACGGCCCCACGAGCCGATTCCGCTGCGTCCGTCACGCCTGAACGTGCGGCTTCAACGGCATTTGCCATCGCCTGAGCCACGCCGGCCAACGGATCTGAATTTGTTGCTGTCGTTGCGTCTGACATGATAGGTCGCTCCTGTTAGGGAATAAGATCGGTCTAGGGGAAATATATCCTGTAGAAAATGTAGGCGGTTTAATTCTATCAAAAAAAGGCTCAGGTTTAAACCGGTTGTAGCGGCTAATGACGACATGCAAAAGCCTTACAATCCTTAGATTCGCTTCAATTGGATTCCGATGAGTGACCACGACAATTGGTTTTTCACAACTTCAGTCTATCATTCCTGATTATCGACAAGTTCCACTCAACCGCTTCAATCTGATTTTTCTAGACAAGATTTCGTCGTCTTCGTTCAAGAAATTCCAATCGCCATGTCTCTTGTGACGGATCCCATTTCAAGCGACAATATTTCTGACCCCCCAGAACATTTCCCAGCTCTCTCCATCCCGGATCGCCTTCACCATGTCCATCCATCGACGCGATTTCGCCCGAATTGCTGCCTCTCTATATGGTTACCAAGCCTGCACCAGTTTTTCCTGCGCCGCTGACGATGGCTGGATCGACCTCATTGGAGGCTCGGCTCATGCCCTCGACGCGTTCAACAATCCTCGTGGATATTGGAAACAGGCCGAGTCGGTCACCCTCGACCCATCCAGCCCGAAGCAACTCAAATGGACTGAAACCACTGCCAACACAGGTATTTGGGTCAATGGTACGAGCGGCAGGACGAACAATCTTGTGACCAACCAAAAATTTGGCGATCTCGAAGTGAAGCTCGATTTCAATGTCCCCAAAGGATCCAACTCAGGCATCAAACTTCAGGGCCTTTATGAGATCCAAATCTATGACTCATTTGGAGTTACAAAAGAGAAGTTCGACGCCTCGGGCATGGGCGGTGTCTATCCCAGGGCCGAGCTTCTGCCGCGCTATCACCACATTGACAAAGGCTATCCAGCCAAAGTGAATCCATCCGCCGAGCCCGGCCAGTGGCAGTCCATGCACATCCTCTTCCGGGCCCCGAAGTTCGATGCCGAGGGCAAAAAAACCGCCTCAGCCAAGTTCGAAAAAGTCGTGATCAACGGCCAGACCATCCACGAAAATCTGACCGTGCCCACTCCGACAGGTCACGCCTACGTTCTTCCGGAAGTCCCTCTGGGACCAATCTTTCTGCAAGGCGATCACGGCCCTGTGGCCTTTCGCAATGTGAAGGTCAAGCCATTGGAAAATCGCCCAGTCTCCTGACCTTTCTGGTATGATCAACCACTTGAGAACCGCAATCTACCCCTTCGGAGCGACCTGACCATGACTGCCAGTGCAACTGAATCCACCTTGGAATTCCCCCAGCAACGACGCTTATTCATTGGTGGACAATGGGTTGAAGCCATTGGCGGTGGTCACCTGGATGTGATCAATCCGGCAGATGAATCGGTCATTACGTCAGTCGCCCACGGCCGCCGTGCCGATGCCGATCGGGCCGTGGCTGAAGCCGTGAAAACCTTCCCAACCTGGAAGTCATTAACAGCTTACGACCGCGCCAAGATTCTAAAAAAGACCGCCGAACTCATCCGCGAACGTGCCGACGCACTCGCCCGAACCATGACCATGGAGCAGGGCAAACCTGTCCCTGAAGCTCGTGCCGAGGTCATGCAAACAGCCGATACCTTTGAATGGTTCGCAGAAGAAGCCAAGCGTTCTTACGGCCGAATCATTCCGAATTCCGTGATCAACAAACGACATATGGCGATATCGCACCCTGTGGGTGTGGTCGGAACGATCACTCCATGGAATTTCCCGATGGCTCTCGCCAGTCGGAAGATCGCTCCAGCTCTGGCCGTGGGCTGCACGGTGGTAAGCCGCCCGGCTGACCAAACGCCCCTCTCTCTGATTGGCTTGTTTGAATGTCTTGAGGCTGCTGGACTTCCAGCCGGTGTGGCGAATCTTTACATCGGTTCGAGCCGTGAATTTGCGGACGCTCTTTTTGAAGAACACGCCGTTCGCAAGATCAGCTTCACGGGCTCTACCGAGGTTGGCAAAGAGTTGATCCGCCGATCGGCCGACCACGTCAAACGGATGAGCATGGAACTGGGCGGCCACGCGCCTTTGATTGTCTTCCCTGACGCCGATGTGGCCCAGGTGGCCCAAGCCGCCGTGATTGGCAAGTTTCGGAACAATGGGCAAGTTTGTATCAGCCCATCGCGATTCTTTATTCACGAGAAGATTGCCAAAGAGTTCACGGAAATTGCCGTGGAAATCGCTCGTAACCTGAAGATGGGCAATGGCTTGGATGCTGGCACACAGGTCGGCCCGATGTTTGAGGCCAAGGCCATCGCCAAGGCTCAGGAACTGGTGGACGATGCCAAGGCTCACGGAGCATCGATCCTGACCGGCGGCTGCCGATCGTCCAAATTCGACCGCGGCTTTTACTATGAGCCGACAGTTCTGGCAAATGTCGATAAGTCGATGCGGATCCTCAATGAAGAGCCATTCGCGCCTGTCATGCCACTTCTGAGCTTTGGGAGTCTTGAGGAAGTGATTGCGGCTGCGAACAACACGCCTTATGGTCTTGCAGCGTATGTTTTTACCAACGATTTAACCACAGCCACACGGATGGCGGAAGGCTTGGAAGCCGGGATCATTGGGATCAACGACCCAGTCCCTGCCACCCCACAATGCCCATTCGGCGGAATGAAAGAATCCGGCCTTGGTCGCGAGCTTGGTGTGGAAGGTCTCGAAAGCTATCTCGAAACGAAGTACGTTTCGATCGGCCTCAGGGGCTGATTTCAAGCGGGCTGGGGCATATGGCCACCATCGGCCATGATGACCCCCGCCCTTATATTCATTCGGCCTCCGGAGGAGGCAGCTATTAATAGCAATGTCCGAAGGACATCAAGATAAACAACGCGAGATTTCATTGGCCTCCGGAGGAGGCAGCTATTAATAGCAATGTTCAAAAAATAAACGTGAAACCCTCTTGGTACTAAGCCATTAGCACAGCACCAAGAGCAATGGTTCTAACCAATCCCAGATCATTTATCGCTTCTTCTTACCCTTCTTACCGCCCTTGATCCGACCCTGTGAATTGACCTTGGGGGGTTGCGGTTTGGCTCGTCCGCCTTCAAATTTTCGTCTTGGGTGCGGGCCTTCGTCCGGCTTCCTTGGCCCTGGTCTACCACCGCCCATCGGTGGAGCAATCGTTCGTCTGACGAACGGAACCAGCGGATCCCACTTGATGTCGGCAGGAATCAGGTACAGTTCTCGTCGCTCAATATCAATGTCCGCCACTCGCAGACGGGTCCGGTCTCCAAGTCGATATTTCTTGCCACCTCGCTTGGCAATGATCGACCGGCTGGCCTCTTCATAATACCAGAGCGAATCAGCTCCGAGATTATCGATCCGAACCAGCCCATCCACTGGCCATTCCACAAGTTGTGCGTAGAACCCGTAGTCTTCCACACCCGTAATGATCGACTCAAAAACCTCGCCCACGTGGTCCTGAAGGTGTAGTAGAATCTTGAGCTTGATCAGCTCGCGCTCAGCAGCCGCCGCCTTCCGCTCCGTGCGGGTGCACTCCTCCCCAATCGCGACCAGTTCGTCATAGTCTGAGAACGGCTTTTTGCCCCGAATCAGGTCGAGAATCTGACGGTGCGAGACCAGGTCGGGATAGCGCCTGATCGGGCTCGTAAAGTGACAGTAATCCTTACTGGCCAAGGCATAGTGGCTGATCTCTTCAGGCGTGTAAGTCGCCTGCTTCAGGCTTCTCAAAAGGGCATAGTGAATGGCGTGCTGCTCTGGCTTCCCAGCCGTCTCTTTGAGCAATTTCTGAAGCTCAAACCGGTTCTCCGGATCTTCCACATGATACCCAACCTCTTTCGCGAACTCCGCAAGCGCATTCAGCTTAAGGGGATCCGGGTTCGGGTGGGCACGTCTCAGGAACGGAACCTCTGCTTGTGTGATCTGGCGGGCGACCGCTTCGTTGGCTGAAAGCATGAACTCTTCGATCACCTGGTGACTGTCGTCGTTCACCACCAACTGAGCACCCTTGGCATGTCCATCATCATCCAGAGTGAGCTGAATTTCAGGCAGGTTCAGCTCAAGCGCTCCACGACGGAACCGCCGCTCGCGTAAGATCATGGCCAGCCTGTGCATACGTCCCAAAAGCTGGCGAACATCGTCGGCCACTTCCAAGCCAGTCACAG
>Ga0208720_1000305_pt1 | contig 12987 bp, 7 predicted proteins | sample LakMenEpi20Apr10_FD_150716 | JGI IMG/M metagenome (GOLD analysis project Ga0208720, IMG submission 150716) | Freshwater microbial communities from Lake Mendota, WI - 20APR2010 deep hole epilimnion (SPAdes) | ecosystem: Environmental > Aquatic > Freshwater > Lake > Epilimnion/Euphotic zone ...
CAGCAACCCCCCCCCTCTGACGATCTCCCAGGAATCCCACGATGTCGCTTCCCAAAATCCGAACAGTCGGGATCGCAATTCTCTTGGTTGCGCTCGGTTCGATCGCACCTGCGGATGAGCTGATCCCGTTGCGTGCAGGGCCGGTCTCGATCCTGTTTGATGCTGAGAATGTCTTTCTTCGCTACCTTCGGGTCGGTCCTCATGAAGTCTTGCGCGGGATCAATGCCCCGATTCGTAATCAGAAATGGTCTACGGTTGCACCCAAAGTTTCGAATCTGAAGGTGGAAACGGCTGAGGGCGGCTTTCGAGTGACTTTTGATGTGGCTTGCGCTGAGGATGACCTCGACTTCCGCTGGAAAGGCTCGATCACTGGGAACAATAAAGGTGTGGTTGAGTTCGGATTTGATGGCGAGGCTCACTCGACCTTCAAACGCAATCGCATCGGATTCTGCGTACTTCATCCTGCCACTGCCTCCGGTCAGCCATGGATGATTGAGACAATTGATGGAATGCAATCAGCTGGCTCATTTCCGAAGTTGATTTCGCCGCATCAGCCTGCGAAGAATGTGAAGGCGATCACCCACGAAGTGGCACTTGGAATTCAAGCCAGAGTGGAATTCGAGGGCGATACTTTTGAGATGGAAGACCAGCGCAACTGGACAGATGCATCATTTAAAACCTATTGCACCCCGTTGGAAATTCCGTATCCAGTAGAGGTTCTCAAAGGCACGAAAATCAGGCAGAGGGTGAAAATCAGCCTGACTGGTGATCTTCCAGCCGACCAGTCGTCAGCATCGGGCGTGGTTTTGAATCTGAGTCAGAAAAGTTCGACGTTGCCCCTGATTGGGCTTCAAATGTCAGGCGAGGTGAAGAATCTGACGGACTTGCAGGTGGAGCGGCTCAAGGCTTTGAAACTCGATCACCTTCGTGTCGATCTGGCGATTTCTGGAAAGTCGTTTATCGAGGACCTTCGCCGAGCCACGTTTGAGGCCAAAGCCTTGGGCGTCAAGCTTCACATTGGTCTCAATTTTGGTGAGACTCCGGCATTCGACAAATTCCTTGAGGAAATCAAGATACTTCGCCCCCCGGTGGATTATTTGCTGGTGACTGATGCCGATCCCAACCAATTTTCGAAGTTTTATGCGGATCTTAAGATTGCATTTGGCCATGGGACGAAAGTTGGTATCAGCAGGACGACAAATTTTGTCGACCTGAACCGGACACGGCCTGTCCATAAGTCGATTGAGGCCTTAGGTTTCGCCATCAACCCCCAAATTCATGCTTTCGATCATGCTTCGATGGTCGAGACACTGCCGATTCATGCCGATGTCGTAAACAGTTCGAGGGGGATTGGAAATTACCCGCAAGTGATTGGGCCGATTACATTAAGACCGCAGCTGGTCGATGGGAAAGTCGCTCCTGGTGGTCCTCCAGCTGGCCGCTTTCCAACTTATGTTGACATACGTCAGGGCACAGACTTTACAGCGGCATGGACACTCGGAAGCCTGAAATATCTTTCAGATGCGAATGCAAATTCTGCGACTTTTTTCGAAACGATTGGCTGGAACGGAATCATGGATGCCGACGATGTGAAGTCGCGACCAGAGGGCTGGCCCTCTCGCCCTGGCGAACTGTTTCCTGTTTATGAACTCCTTCGCGAGATTGGTGAATTCGCAGGCGGGACTGTGCGGCAGGTGGATTCATCAGATACACTTGCAGCAGTTGGAATTGCATTGCATCAAAAGGGGCGTTTGCGAGTGATGATTGCCAATTTGAGCGGCAAGCCACAGACGGTCACACTGAGAGGGATCAGCAGCGATCCCGGCAACGCACTTTCACCGTCCAACGGTGTGGTCAAGATCAGTCTGCGGCCATATGAGATCGCCCGAATCGATCAATCTGCGGAATAATTCGATGTTTTCAGATGCACTCATATCTGCCATGCAGAACCAGCAAACAGACCTATTCAGAGGAACGATTGACAGATGAAAACGCGAGCTTTAAAACGCTTCAGGGCCAAACTAGCGGCAGGTGATCCGGTTTACGGGCTATGGGTGACTCTTGAATCGGCAAGTATTACGGACATGGCTGTCTCTCTCGGCTTTGACTGGGTGGTGATCGACGCAGAGCATGGGCACCTTGATTGGAAAGAGATCAACGAGCACATCAGGGCATGCTTGAGGAGTGACACTGTCGTCCTTGTAAGACTTGCTGAGCGGAGCACGGCTCTGACAAAGCGAGCTCTTGATATCGGAGCCGATGGGGTGGTGATCCCGTGGGTTTCCACAGTGGAGCAGGTTCAGGAAGCGATTCGCGATTGCCGGTATCCTCCAGAAGGACGCCGAGGAATCGGTGGAGAGCGAGCGACAGTCTGGGGCCAATGTCTCGATCAGCATACGTCTGAGTCCAATGAGAATGTTCTCGTGGTTCCGTTGATCGAAAGCGTCGAGGCCATGGCCCATGTCGAGGCCATGTGCAAGGTGGATGGAACCGAGGTTTTCTTTTTCGGCCCTGCGGATTTCTCGGCGTCGGCTGGCTTTCGTGGTCAATGGGAAGGGCCTGGTATTGCGGAAAAGATCCTTGGTTTGAAGGATTTGATCCGTGCATCTGGAAAATTCTGTGGAGTGCTGACCACCTCGATTGAAAACATCGCTGAGCGAGGTGAACAAGGCTTTCATATGCTCGGAGTCGGTAGCGATTCTGGCTTGTTACTTCGATCGCTTCATCAGACTCTGGAAGCTGCGGGACGTGACCGAATGCCTGCTCCGAGTCTTGATCCAGCGGATGGGAGAGCAATCAGGCGTCCGCTTGCTGAGCCTCCCAAGAGCATGTCTCCAGATCGCCATGAAGTCATTACGACTCGCTCGAATTGCAACAGGATCGAACTCGAAACGGGCGTTGTGATGGAGGCCATGGTTGGCCATTTCAACACCGCTCGAGGCCTGACCACAGGGATTGTCACGATCGAGCCTAAGGCGTTGCTCAAATATCATACGCATCCGTGCAGTGAGTCGATTACGGTTCTCGAAGGCGAGGCCGAGATTTCTGTCGAGGGGCGTGTGTATCGCCTTGGCCCTCTGGATAATATCACGATTCCGAGATGGCTTCCCCATCAGGCCCGTAATCCGAACTCAGTCAACTCAGCCAGACTCCATGTCGCACTGGCGATGAGCCAGCCAGCACGAGAATTGGTCACACGTCCTTTCGGCGAAGCTGAAATGGCGAATGATTCCACAGGCACGCCCGGGTTTGAGCGAGTCACACGATTTTCGACCGCTGAACGTGTTCGAGGGGTCGGGCCTGGAGCTGAGTTTATCGACTATTTCAATGCATCGCTGATCCCCGGAATTGAAATGAGTGGCGGGTTTGCACGATTTGGCCCGGGTGGTCGACTTCCGGATCACATCCACGACTTTGACGAGTCCATCTGTATCATACGTGGCGATGCAAGCTGTCTGGTCGAAGAAAACAAGTACTCGCTCAACGATTGTTCGACCGCAATGGTTCCGCGCGGCCGGGTCCACTATTTCGTCAACGAGTCTGCCAGTCAGATGGACATGATCTGGGTCTATGCAGGCCCTATGCCAGAACGAATTCTGATCGCTCCAGGCTTCAAACGTTCTTGATCACGATCTGTCGGTAAGCAAAATGCAATCGAAGGAATACCTGATGGAAATCTCAAAAAACAAAGTCTTTCGAGTTGCACTGACCGCCGATTTCTACGACGAAGCCGGTGAGCCTCGTTACAAGGACTTCGGCCTCGATACGTTCGACGGACACAGCCACGTCGTTGTATCGAAATTCGCTGAACATCATGGGGAAATTAAATTTGAGCAATTGGCAGGTTGCAACGCCGCTCTGGTTCTGACTCCGAGGGTGACTGCCGATTCGCTCTCCAATTCAGAAGAACTTCTGGCAATCAGTCGATTCGGAGTTGGCTACGACTCGGTCGATGTAGACGCCTGTACGCTGAACAATGTCTTGCTGACAATCACTCCCGGAGCGGTCAACCGGCCCGTTGCGGAAGCCACAATCGGCTGGATGCTTGCACTGTCGCACAGGATTCTGGCAAAGGACAGGCTCGTTCGAACAGGACGCTGGAACGATCGTAGCCAATACATGGGATGCGAATTACGCGACAGGACCCTGGGCGTGATTGGCCTTGGTGGGATCGGCAGGAACCTTGTTTCGCTGCTTCAGGGATTTGGGATGCGTCAGCCGATTGCATTTGACCCCATCGCCGGCCCAGAAGTCTTTGTGGAGTCAGGCGTGCGGCAGGTGAGCCTCCATGAGCTGATGCAGGAGGCGGATTTTGTCTCTCTACACTGTCCTTTAAACGACCAGACGAAAGGACTTATCGGCGCCTCTGAATTAAACTTAATGAAACCGGGTGCTTACCTCCTGAATCTGGCAAGAGGCGGAATCGTAGACGAAGACTCGCTTTATGAAGTTCTCTCGACTGGTCGGATCGCCGGAGCTGCGCTCGACTGTTTCGCTGAGGAACCTGTCATTAAACCGCACCGATTCGGCGAGCTCGAAAACGTCCTTCTTGCGCCTCACTGCATCGCCTGGACCGATGAACTGTTTCGCGATATTGGCCGGTCCGCATGTCAGAGTCTTCTTGCATTGTCAATCGGTAAGCGACCGGTGGGCGTTGTGAATCCTGAAGTGCTGGATAAACCTGAATTTCTGGAAAAGTGGAGACGTATTTGTGGGCTTGATGTGACTTTTTTAATGATTTAATATCATGGAATTGAAATCAACCGACGTGTGCATCCGCAAAATACGAGATGATTTGCAAATTCATTCATCCAGAGAATACAAATCATGAATTCCGCTACATATGTTGTTTCAACGATGGACACCAAAGGTGTGGAGCTTGCTTTTGTGGCGAATGCGCTGAAGATGGCTGGAGTGATCGTAAAAATGGTTGATGCAGGAACACTTGGCCCACCCACGATCGCTCCAGATATCTCAAGAGAAGAGCTTTTGCACGCCAGGTACGGCCAGGATTTTATCCTGAACTCGATCGACCGTGGTACGGCGATTTCTGAAATGGCGGAGGCACTCCGGGCTTTTCTCGTGAACGAATGCACTGCTGGGCGAGTTCAGGGCGTGATTGGTCTGGGCGGGAGTGGCGGAACGTCCTTGATCACCACGGCGATGCGTGCTCTGCCGATCGGGCTTCCGAAACTGATGGTTTCCACGGTCGCCAGTGGGAATGTGGCTCCTTATGTTGATTGCAGCGACATTACGATGATGTATTCCGTGGTCGATATCGCTGGCCTGAATGCGGTCTCTGAAGTCATTCTTGGAAATGCAGCCGCAGCCATGGCAGGCATGGTTAAACAGCCTTTACATAAGCGATCATCGCGAAGGGCTCTGGGCATGACCATGTTTGGTGTCACCACACCGTGCGTCACCCGGGTTCGTGAGCAACTCGAATCCGAAGGTTTTGACTGCCTCGTGTTTCATGCAACAGGGGCAGGCGGGAGGGCGATGGAGCAGCTTGTCGCTTCAGGTTTGATTTCAGGAGTTCTTGATATTACGACAACGGAAGTCGCTGACGAACTTGTCGGAGGTGTATTTCCAGCTGGACCTCATCGGTTCGAGAAATTGATTCAAAGCCGTGTTCCACTCGTACTCAGCCTTGGCGCACTCGATATGGTCAATTTTGGAGCATTTGACACGGTTCCGCCTCAGTTTCACGATCGAAAGTTCCATAAACACAACGCTCAGGTCACTTTAATGCGGACCAATGTGGATGAGAATCGCCGAATGGGGGCCTGGATTGCCGAGAAGTTGAATCAATCCACTGCTCCGGTTCGAATTCTTATTCCTGAAAAGGGAGTTTCGCTGATCGACCTTCCTGGACAACCGTTTTATGATCCCGAGGCCGATAAAGGGCTGTTTGATTCTCTTGAAAAAGCGCTGATAGCAACTCCCGATCGACAATTGATTCGGCTGCCTTACGATATCAATGCTCCGGAATTTGCGGACGCACTGTTGAAGAATTTTCATGAATTGCTGACACTGTGACGAATCAGAGGTCGGCTTGGAAAAACATTCAATCAGGATTCGAGAAGCAAGATGCCGCAAACAAGGGACGAAATTCTGGCTCGATTAAGGGCCAAGATTGCCAATAATCAGCCCATTATTGGTGGTGGAGCCGGGACTGGAATCAGCGCCAAGTGCGAAGAATCCGGCGGGATCGACCTGATCGTCATTTACAACTCAGGGCGATATCGCATGGCCGGTCGTGGTTCCCTATCAGGACTGATGCCTTATGGAAACGCCAACGAAATCGTGAAAGAAATGGCCCGCGAGGTACTAACCACGGTCATCAACACACCTGTGATCGCTGGTGTCTGTGGTACGGATCCGTTCATGTTGCGCGACCATTTTCTGAAAGAATTGATGGCGATGGGATTCGCCGGTATCCAGAACTTCCCGACCGTTGGACTGATTGACGGCACGTTTCGGGCGAATCTGGAAGAGACTGGAATGGGATTTGGGCTTGAAATTGATTGCATTTCCGCAGCCCATGAACTTGGAATGTTAACCACTCCGTATGTATTTGACGAAGATCAGGCCAAGGCCATGACTCGTGCGGGTGCCGACATTCTGGTGGCCCATATGGGGCTGACAACGGGCGGTTCGATCGGTGCGGAGACGGCAACAACACTTGACGATTGTGTTGTAAAAATCAGTGCTTTAACCGAGGCCGCAAGAAGTGTAAGAAAGGATGTGATTGTTCTGTGTCATGGAGGCCCGATTGCAATGCCTGCGGATGCTCAATACATTTTGAACCGCTGCGATATTCACGGCTTTTATGGAGCCAGTTCAATGGAACGCCTGCCAACTGAATCTGCGATAAAACAGCAGGTTGCTGAATTTATGAGACTCTCCATGCCGGGCTGATTCTTGCCGGGGCTTACATCAGACTAGGCGAATGTGAGCCCCGTTTGAACGTTTCAGATACAACTGTGGGGGTATTTTGAATCTGGCGAATAAAACCAGACGCCTGGTGATTGCAAAATGAAGAACTCAGTCAGTCCTAGAACTTGAACTGACTTGCCAGATGGTTCCAGAGTATTTCATGGATTCGGGGGTAATTTAGTGACCAATTCTTGACTGTCCTAAAATCTTGTCAATCGGAGGCTTTACAAACCTGAGTATAGATGTGAGAATAAATTAGTAGTCAAACCTCTTGTACGACATGCCCTCAAACTGTACAAGCGTCCCCCCTCCCAGGTTCATCCTGCTACAGCCCATCAAGAACGAGTTCTCTATGAAAAACCTCTCCGGCTATGGCTATATGATTACAGCGATCCTGCTGGTCATGGGCGAACCGGCTTTGGTGGCTGATGACAGAGCCGATTTTTTCGAATCTAAGATACGTCCAGTTCTGGTTGGGACATGCTTTCGATGTCATGGCGACACAAAGACTTCAGGTGACTTGCGGCTTGATTCGCGATCAGACATGCTCAAGGGCGGGGAGTCAGGGCCAGCCATAGTACCGGGAGATCCTGGGGCGAGTTTGTTGATTCGAGCGATTCAGAGGCTGGAAGATGTCTCGGCGATGCCTCCTGGAAAGGATAAAGCACTCAGACCAGATCAGGTAGAGGACTTTGTGACATGGGTACGAACGGGAGCGGAGTGGCCAGAGAAGTCGGCGAAATTCGAGACCAGCAGACACTGGGCCTTTGAACCGCTTGGCAAGGTAATGATCCCGGAAGTTCGGAACAAGGCGTGGGTTCGGAATCCGATCGATGCTTTTGTGCTGGCGAAACAGGAGTCGAAAGGGCTTCAGCCTGGAGGCCAATCCGATAAACTGGCACTGATTCGCCGGGCCACGTTTGACTTGACGGGGCTCCCAGCTGCTCCATCTGAGATTGACGCCTTTCTGGCAGACTCATCGGCCTCAGCATTTGATAAGGTGGTGGATCGACTGCTGAAATCTCCAGCTTATGGAGAACGTTGGGGCAGGCATTGGCTTGATGTGGTTCGATATGCCGACACTGCAGGCGAGACAGCCGATTATCCCGTACCGCTTGCCTGGCGATATCGCAATTATGTCATCAATTCTTTTAATGCCGATAAGCCTTATGACGAATTTGTGCGTGAGCAGATTGCTGGAGACATTCTTGCAGAGCAGGGCGGCCCTGAAAACTATGCGGAACGCGTTACTGCAACAGGCTATCTGGCGATTTCGCGGCGATTCGGATTTGATTCTGAGAATTATCACCACCTGACCATTCAGGATACGATCGACACCGTCGGACAAAGTGTGCTTGGGCTGAGCCTTGGCTGTGCAAGATGTCATGACCACAAGTTTGACCCGGTTTCAGTAAAAGATTATTACGGCCTTTACGGAATATTTGACAGCACCCGATACGCATTTCCGGGCTCTGAGCAGAAGCAAAAAGTTCGCTCCATGCTTCCTCTGGTATCGCGAGCGGAATCTGGGCAGAAATGGCGGGAATACCGTGAAAAGATCGCTGCATTGTCGGGCCAGATTGGCGATCAGAATTCGATGGGATCTGGAGCGATTCTTCGAAGTCTATTCGAAATCGACGGCGATTTCGAGCTTCAGGCACCAGCCGCTGGTGGAAGCAACGGAGTACTTGTTTCCCCATGGTTATATGAAGGGCAGGTGGCCTTGACATCTGCGGCACAAAGTCCTTATCGCAACTTTTATTCCACAGGGAAGGTGGGAGTCAGCCTGCCTGAAGGTGTGACCACCTATAAAATTCGACAAGCGATTTATCCGAAACATGATGGTCAAAAAAGCGGGCCGTTTTATTTGAATCTGGACTTTCGCATGGGTCCAAGGAAAATGGCTGATGCCAACGGCAAGCATGGGTTTCAGCTTGGTGATGCCAGTGGGAAACCGGTGGTCGAACTATTATTTGCGGCAGAATCATTATCACTTCGAACAGGAAATGTCGAAAAACTGGTGGCTCCGCTAAAATCATCGGAATGGTACAATCTGCAGTTAAAAATCGACTTAAAACAACGGACGGTTTCATTAAAGGTTGGAGTTCCCGGATCGGTTTCGGAAGTCTTGAATCAGCCGATTCCGAGTGGAAATGCTTCAGCCATAGAACTTTTGGAGTTCCGTTCCGAGGGCTCATCAGGGGCGAAGTGGTCTTCCATGGAATTTGATAACCTCGGCCTTCAGGAACAGCCGATTCCGAATGTCTCGAAAGAAATTCCTGGAATGGCCAATCAGGCGGGCAGGATCGATGTCGGCGGATTGCAATCGCGTTTAAAGCTGCTCTCCGGAATCGATGGCGATTGTGAAATGCAAGTGAAGGGGTCACCTCCATCTGCGCCTTGGAATTCTGGGCCCAACAGTGTTGTCAAAATTTCAGACAAATCCCAAAGCCCGTTCCAGAATATTTATCCAATGGGAACCCTGGGGCTTCAGATGCCTAACCGCTCTGAATACGACGGACTTGGAATGAGTTTAACCACTCCAAAAACAGACGATCAGGGGCGGCTCCATATTGCATTTGATTTTCGATGTGCTTCGACTGCAGCCGGTGGAGGTGGTTCCTGGAGATATTACATTGGACATGGGCCGGGGAATTCGGCGGCTGTGGAATTGTATTTCAATGGAACCAGTTTTTTCCAGAGAAGTGGTGATGCCAGAGAGGCAGTTGCGCCGATTCAAGTGGGCCAGTGGTACCAAGTTCAGATCATTTTAAATACACGCGAGAAAACTTACACGGGTTCGATTTCTTCCGCCAGTTCGAAGAGCGAATTCAAGGGTAAAACGTCGACAGGTTGGGATGGGGTCACGGATTACACTTTCGTGGATAGTTATGGTCATTTGGGCGGTGTGAGGCCGGCGCTTGACTTCGATAATTTTACCGTTGGCGAGAGGGCTTTGCCCGCCCTGAGCGAGCGACGCGTGGAGATGGCTCAAGGGGCTGACAAGGGACGTCGAGCAGAGGTTTCCGAGATTCGCAAGAAACTTGCTGAACAAGAGTTACGAGTCAATCGACTCAGGCAGGAATTGGCGAAGGTGGTTGTCGAAGGCCCGGTGGCCATGACTTATGGAGTGGTCGAGGGGACTCCTCACAATGCGAAGATTCAGGTTAGGGGCGAACCAGACAAGCCTGGGCCGGAGGTTCCAAGAAGCTTTGTGAAGGTCTTGGGCGGAGAGACTCTGCCTCCAGCAGCGAAGGGAAGTGGTCGTCTGGAACTCGCCTATTGGCTGACTCGAGCAGATAATCCTTTGACAGCACGTGTCATGGCGAATCGGATTTGGCAATATCATTTTGGTCGTGGGCTTGTGGGGACACCGAATGACTTTGGTCTAAGGGGTTTACCACCTTCGCATCCGGAGTTGCTTGATTATCTTGCGAGCGAGTTCATTCGAAGTGGCTGGTCAATGAAGGCCATGCACAAGCGGATCATGCTTAGCGCCACGTATCAGGAATCGACAATTTCCGCAGATTCAGCCACGACTGATGCCATTGGAGATACATCCGATCTTTACCTGAATTTTACCAGGCGTCGATTGAGTGCCGAGGAAATTCGCGATGCGATTTTGGCCGTCAGTGGAGAGCTTGATCGAACACCTGGTCAGGAGCATCCATTTCCGGCCCCTAACACTTGGGGGTTCTCCCAGCACGGCCCCTTCAGCGCGGCTTACGATCACAATAAACGCAGCGTTTATTTGATGACCCAGCGATTGAAGCGTCATCCATTTCTTGGCCTTTTTGATGGTGCGGATCCGAATACGACCACAGCATCGCGATTGGTCACCACGGTTCCGACACAAGCCCTGTTTTTTCTGAACGATGCTTTTGTTCATGAAAAGTCAGAGAAATGGGCTTCGCGACTCATCAAGGAGCAAAGCGAGACGGCTCGCCGGATTGACAAGGCCTGGAAGACTGCAATCGGCAGGGGCCCTTCATCCACGGAGGAGGCTGAAGCAGTGGCATTTCTTTCAGCCTATGGAGCTGAGTTGGGATCAAAGAATCTTGATCAAATTGAAATGCGTTCGCTTGCAGCCTATCTAAGAACGATTCTTGGCAGTAACGCGTTTTTATTTCTGGATTAACAGAGCATAAATCGACGTTGCAATTTCGAGCCCCACTTCCTAAACGGAGAGAATCATGCAAATCAAAAACGTATTCAACCCATCGCGTCGCGGGGTCGTGAGGTCTCTGGTTGGAGGCTCGATGCTGCTCCCGGGTATTGTTTCGGAGTTGCTCGCTGAAGATTCGCCCCGGTCGGAGAATCGTGATCCGCTTGCGCCTAAGCCTCCTCATTTTCCAGCCAAAGCCAAGCGGGTGATTTTTATTTATATGAGTGGAGGAGTCTCGCATGTGGACTCATGGGATCCTAAGCCCCAACTCATAAGTGGTTCTGGCAAAACGGTTTCGGTGAATGAGTTTCAAGGCCGCAAGGGGGATTATCAAATGTTCCTCAAGCCGCCCTCGTGGGATTTTAAATCACATGGACGATGCGGGACAGAGGTCAGTTCATTGTTTCCCCATATGGCGTCGTGCGTGGATGATCTTTGCGTGATTCGTTCGATGCAGTCGGATCATACGAATCATTATGAAGCGACTCTTGGAATTCATACGGGATCGTTCACATTTGCTCGTCCAAGTGCTGGTGCATGGGTGAGTTATGGCCTTGGGACGATGAACCAGAATCTCCCCTCGTTTGTGGTGATTGCGCCTCAGACTCCTTATGCAGGCGGCCAGGTTTGGGGTAGCGATTTTCTCCCTGGCTCGCATCAGGGCACTTTAGTCATGCCCGGTTCCAGCCCAGTGGCGAATATCCAGCGAAGGGCAGCGAGTTCGCGGCTTCAGGAGCTTGAGCTGGAGACGATGGAGCGGATGAATCGGAGACACCTCAGTGCGCATTCGAGCGACCCGATTCTGGCGTCTCGAATGAAGTCGTTTGAGACGGCATTTGGGATGCAGGCGGAGATGCCTGAGGTCTTTGATTTATCGAAGGAAACAGACAGTACGCATGCCATGTATGGGCTGGAACGTGGGAATACCAATGGGTTTGGATGGCAATGCCTCGTGGCACGGCGGCTTGCAGAGCGAGGGGTAAGGTTTGTCGAATTGATTGACGTCGGATCATCAAACAATTGGGACGCTCACGGAGACATGCAGACCCACGTGCCGTTAGCCAAAAATGTCGATAAACCTATTGCTGGCCTGATCAAGGATCTAAAACAGAGGGGTATGCTGGACGACACTCTGGTGGTCTGGACGACCGAATTCGGACGCACTCCATTCAACTCCGCTGCAAATGCAAAGGGCCGTGAGCATCACCACTGGGTATTTTCTTCGTGGATGGCGGGAGCTGGCCTGAAGGCTGGGATGACTTATGGCGAATCTGACGAACTGGGGATTCGGGTGGGTAAGGATCCAGTCCACATCCACGACTTCCACGCTACGATTTTACATTTGCTTGGCCTCGACCATACCCGATTGACATATCGAAACTCTGGCCGGGATTATCGGTTGACAGACGTTCATGGTCGGGTGGTCAAAGAGATTCTTGCATGATTCAAAAATGAAGAGCACGCCCTGCGGCAGGATTTTAAATACTCCGAACCGTAGGTTATTGACCTGCGGTTGTTTTTTCATTACGCGATAATCATACCTGGGGTTTGCTTGCGATCGTTGTATTGTACCTGTATGCCACTGTCATACAGTCCGTGCCGCTTGCTATGGAGGAATCGAATCGGATGATTTCTTCATGAATTCTTCATATATGTAAACGTGCCGTTAACATTTACTGCTTTACAAATTACAATTTTTTAAAGTTCGTCCCCAGAACAGTTTGTGTTTTTCTGTTAGATACGTACCTCACATCCATCTTGTTTACAGGAAGAAAGTTGCGTAAGTTTATCCTCATCGAACAGGACTCTGTTCACCCATATCGAGTGTCGTTCAACTCATCGCAAGAATCCTTGGATTCATCGACACTTACGCCATTGATCCA
>Ga0208720_1000306_pt1 | contig 12937 bp, 9 predicted proteins | sample LakMenEpi20Apr10_FD_150716 | JGI IMG/M metagenome (GOLD analysis project Ga0208720, IMG submission 150716) | Freshwater microbial communities from Lake Mendota, WI - 20APR2010 deep hole epilimnion (SPAdes) | ecosystem: Environmental > Aquatic > Freshwater > Lake > Epilimnion/Euphotic zone ...
TTCTCGAACTGAAACCAGCATGATGTTCATGATTCCAATACCACCAACAATCAAGCTGATAGCTGCAATTCCGGTTAGCAACAATCCAAGGGTGTCAGTGATTGAGCTAACCGCCGCAATCAAAGAAGCCTGGTTGGTTATTGTGTAACGAGCTTCGGTGTCGGCGCCTAGACCATAACGTTCTCTAAGCAAGCTATCGGCCGTAAGTTGCAGTGCATCAACTTGCTCTGGAGTGTTGGCCTGAATGACAATGCTAGAAACGTATGGATATTGGCTAAAGAGTTTTCTTGCTGAGTCCAGTGTTACATAGACTCTGCCGCTGGTTCCAAAGCCTGCCTGATCGTCCAGTACTCCAACCAATCTAAAGTCCTGGCCGTTTAGCTTTACGGTTTGGCCCAACATGTCAGCGGTTAGCCCAACATCGTTTGCTGCGTCAGCTCCAAAGACCACGTCTTTGGCTGTTTGCGCAAAAGAGCTACTCGATAGATAAGAACCCAGAGCAATTTCTGGCTTTACGGCCTGGAAGTATTCAGGAGATACTCCAACCAATCGAGCGTTTACTCTGGTGTCACCGGTTGCAATAGTTCCCTCGTTTTGCGACTGAACAAACATCACAGAAACGTTCTCGAGTTTGGCCAGGGCATTAGCGTCAAGCTCAGTCAAAGCATCTGGAGCCATGGCGGTGATGTTGAGCTGGTTAGTTCCTAAGGTCGCAAGCGACTTATTTATTCCCTGCGATGCTCCATCAACAATTGAAGTCAAGGCAACAATTGCGGCAACACCTATTACTACCCCGAGCATTGTCAATAAAGACCTGACCTTTGTGGCCCAAATTCTGTTTAGCGCTAAAGCTGCGGTTCCAAGTAATCTCACCGGATACCTCTTTCGTCGCGCTCTATCTGGCCATCTCGCAAAAACACTCTTCTTGGAGCACTGGCTGCGATCTCTAGATCGTGGGTAATCAAAACGATGGTTCTACCTTCTCTATGCAGGTCTTTCAATAAGTCAATTACCGCAGCACCGGTCTTGGAATCCAGCGCTCCGGTTGGCTCATCGGCTAAGACGATATCTGGGCTTGTTACCAGAGCTCTTGCAATGGCAACTCGTTGCTGCTGGCCACCAGAGAGGCGATTGCGGTCAAAATTTAGTCGGTCTCCAAGACCCAGCTTGGTCAGCATCTGTGATGCTGACTTCTTGGCTTGCTTGGAGCTGATGCCTTGATACAAAAGCGGAGCCATGACGTTTTCAATGGCTGTGGTGTTTGGAAGTAGCTGAAACTGCTGAAACACAAATCCAATTGCTTTCGAGCGAAGACTAGTTAGCGCGTTATCGGTTAGTTCGTTAGTTGGGTCTCCGGAAATCAATACTGTTCCGGCACTTGGTCTATCGAGGCAGCCAATTAGATTCATCATGGTGGACTTACCACTTCCAGATGGTCCAACTATGGCAACAAATTCACCGCGCTCGATTACTAGATCGACGCCATCTAAGGCAGTGGTGACCTGGTCGCCGACTAAGTAATCTCGGCGAACTTTGTCTAACCGAACAACTTCATTAGCCATTATTTCCGGCTCCGGGCGGAGGACCGAACTGTACTGGGCTTGGAACATCTCCTGCTATACCAATAACGACAAGATCTCCTGCTTCAAGGCCCGAAGTTATTTCGACCAGGCTGTCTCCACGGGTACCAAGTTTGACTTCGACTGTTGTAACGGTTTGATCTCCTGAGTCAGCAATGACCAAGATCTGTACCTCTGGTAACTCTCCTATGAGAGCACTAAATGGGACAGCAAGGACTGAAGATGATCGCTCCACTTCAATTTCCGCAGTTGCGCTCATGCCAAAGCGTGCTCCGGCTGGAATCTTGGTTACTTCAACCAAAACCTCGTACTGCTTTATACCGCTTACGGATCTTGCTACCTGACCGATAGAGATAACGTCACCTTCAAAAACGGCATTGATGGCATCTAGTTCGATGCTGGCTTTTTGCCCAATATCCACTAGGTCAGCGTCATACTCGCTGGCAAAAACAGAAACCACTGGGACAGCGCTTCCAACACTTACTACCTGTCCAGAAGTTCGTAGACCCTCAGAGGTGTCCACCGAGCGAACAATTCCATCGGCTATGGCAGTAACCTCAACCGTTTGTCCTAGTTGGGAGTTGTAACTAAAAAGTAGGTCTCCTTCGGAAACCGATTGACCCTCAGTTACTTCTATTTGATTGATTTCTAAGCTGATACCAAACTGGACAGGAACTACCTGCGATCCATTGGCGGAAACAAGAATTGGTTGCTGGCTTGGGCCATAGGCCAATAGCTGCGACTCGGCTAATTGACCATTAGCTGCAACGGTCTTCACAACAGCCGTTGGAGTTACCTCGTAGGTCTCATACTCTGTTTGCTCAGTAAGAGCCGGAATCGCTACTGAAGCGATAATCGCTATCAACACAGCGGCAGACCCCAATAGCCATATCCAACGTCGCTTTTTCATCTTTTAGTCTCCCAGAAACTCTTGCCGGGAGTTCAAGTCTCCCTCTAGCTACAATCTCTCACACATTCCCGTGAGTTACCTGTTAGTTAGCCGAGGGTTGCTGTGTATCCCCTGAGTTCTGTCTGTCGGCTCTATCAATAGGTCTAGCCTCAAGTTAACAGAAAGGTAAGTCAAATGACAAAATCAATAGCACTTATCCCAACACTGCTAATCACAACCGTGATCTTGGCAGGTTGTTCAGCTTCAGCGATGGAGGAACCAACAACAGCTCCAACAGAGTCAAGCGAATCCTCAATAGCCCCATCCGAAGAAACCGAAAACTCGGATTCGTTATTCAAAGATGTGATGACAGATAATGAAATTGTTCTAGCTGCACTCATGGGACCAGAGGGCGAATATGCTGCAGCAGCTAGCTATCTAGCAGTTCTAGATGAATACGGCTCGGTTGAGCCATACCAAAGTATCTACCAATCAGAACTTAGGCACATTGATGCTCTAATTCGGCAACTAGAAAAGGCTGGGGTAGTTGTTCCAGAAAACCCTTATCTAGGAAAAGTCACTATTCCAGACAATCTAGTTTCAATAGCAGAAGCTGAAGCAAGAGTTGAAGTACTAAATGTGGAAATGTATGATCTTTTGATTTCAAAGACTGAAAATACAAACCTGATCAAAGTTCTTGAAAACTTGAGAACAGCCTCCCTGGAATCTCATTTACCAGCCTTTGAGCTAGCAGCTCAAGGCGATGGAACTCTAACTACCGAGCAGATGTCGGGTAGATAGAGGTCAGTAGTTTCTAAAAGTTCACCGGATTAGCGATTTATGAGTTTCATAGATAACTAATCCGGTTGGACTCTAATCCTTAAGTGCTACGATTGTATAGAAAGACAGGAACGAGTATGTCAAAAGACCCATACAAGATTGTTAACTCAAAACCTAGCTGGGCTTCCAAGCTAGCCACGGGTGGCGTAGCCCTTGGAAGCGTAGCAACCGCGATAGTCATTACCGTGCCAGGTCTACCTGGGTATGAGACCCTTAGTCAGGCCTTCGGATCTGGTGCCCAACAAGAAGTAACCAACTCAAGCGGTTTAGGGCAGGGGTCGCAAAGTGACTCAACATCTCCGAGTGAAGTTTCAGGCCAAAACTCAACTGGTTCTTCAACCGTAGCTAGAGACCCCAAGCTATCCACGAGCACCAAAACACTGAGCTCAGCTACGTTGACCCTGCCTGGCATTAGTTCTGGAAACACTTCTTCGCCAACACCCTACTCAACAGTTTCCTCAAGCACAGGAGTCGGCGGCCAAGCCTCCGGGAATGTCTCTTCTCCAACTCCATCGGGATCTACCAGTGGGTATGAAGCAGATGAGTACGAAGAGGAAGACGAGTACGAAGAAGACGAAGCTGAGTACGAAGAAGAAGAAGACGACGACTAGACACGCTCGTTAAAACACTTATGTTTGCTAAGAATTTTGAGTGTATGGGGACGGTTTTCTCCTTCAAAGTTGCTGATTATCGCGAGACCAAAAGAGTAGAAGAAGACTGCGATAAAGCCTTTGAAATCCTCAATGAAGCAGATAACTTGTTCAGCCTCTATAAACTGACTTCAGAAATTTCAAAACTAAACCGCGGGGAAATCACCTGGGCTGAAGCTTCCCCCGTTCAGCGTGATGTGCGCTCCATGTGTCAAGAGTGGAAATCTGCAACATCGGGATTCTTTGATGCAGAACCGAGCCCAGGCAATTACGATCCGTCAGGACTTGTTAAAGCCTGGGCTACAAGAAACGCTGCAATGTATCTTGAGGCCAATGGTTACTTGGATTTCACAATTAATGCTGGAGGTGACATTTACCTTGGCCCTGAAGTACGAACTTCACCATTGACCCGGGTGGGTCTTTCAAACTACGTGTCAATAAGCTCGCCCGATGCTTCAACAAACTTTGTCCTCGAATTGGAAGGCTCTGGTTTTTTTGGAGTAGCAACGAGTGGTTCAGCGGAACGTGGAGATCACATTTGGTCGACAAAAGGTGCCAAAGCCGAAGATCAATTCCTACAGGTCTCTGTTGCAGCTATTGATTTGATTACAGCAGACATTTGGGCAACCGCAATAGTGGCAGGAGGACCTGAGGCGCTTATTGAATTTGAAAAGAATGTGCCTGCAACATCAGGCGTTGCCCTAGTGACTGACCAAAATGGCCGAATAAGTTCTACTGCTGGGTTCACAAGGTTGCTTGCGAGCTTGTCCTAAGATTTTCTAAAACTTAGCCAAGACATTTTCAACTGCTAACTTGAAAGCATCTGTTGTAAAAGTCGCCCCAGACACATTCCCATAATTTGTACCCTGGGTCTCAATTGTTGCAGCCGTGAGAATTAGGTACGCTTCGTCTCTTCCATTGGTCGCGTCACCTATAAGCACATTCACTGCAGAAATAACGCCGTCAGTTTTTGTCAACGAAATCTGGATATCTCCGTATTTATAGGCAATCACATCTGAAACAAGTGTCGTCTCTACTGGTGCTTGGGTTGGTGGGGTTACCACGGGTGACTGTGTTCCGGGTTCTGAGACTTGGGGGGTTGAAGTAGCTCCAGGCGTTGGCGCAAGCGAAGACCCGGTAGGCCCTGGCACCGGTATTTCAATTGCGCTCAATGTTGATAGCTCTCCAATTCGAAGCGCCACCGCCAGGGAGCTAGCGGCTACTAAAGACGCGACAATTGCTGTAGATTTTCTCACCAGGCAAACTCCTCAACATGTATTTGACTTTTTGGTATTGATAGCTTGCCAAGGGTTTTCAGAAGCGAATTGGTCCAAGGCGCGGGTCCGCAGATATAGATGTCCGACTCCAAAATATCGGGAGCTAATTCAGCAAGAAGAAGGTAGTCCGCCTTTGGTTTAGAGCTCTTTGATTGTTTTGGTAGCCAAGGAACATCCTTGTCCCTTGGCCCTGTCAGAAGATGAATGGCATGACCGCGTTGTTTGGATATTTCGAACAGTTCGTCCGCTAGTGCCGCTTCGTTTTCGGTGTTTGCGCGATAGAGGATTGTTAGATCCCCTGGCTTAGCGGCTAATTGCCTAGCCAGGGATCGAATCGGCGCAACACCAATACCGGCAGCCATAAGCGTTACCTTAGGCATACTCCGCTTGGCTTCAGTGAAGACTCCATACGGACCCTCAAGTACAATTTTTGTCCCGGGTTTGACCTTCTGAATGCGTTCGGTGAAGTCGCCTCTACTTCCAATAGTGAAACGAAGCCGCCCTTCACCAGCCGAATTTGAGGCGGAGAATGGGTGAGGTCTCCAGAAATCCTCTAAGGTCATGACTCGAACCATAAAGAATTGACCGCTTTGAAACTTGATTTTTCCTTTGTCAGTTCCAGCAATCGTAATTGAAACGGAGTTATTGCCGGAGGATTCAACGGAACCTACCGAAAAACCACGGGTCAAGGACAGCACTACTGGCCTAAGGCTCCTAAACCAGACCACGTTCACCAATGTGAATACATAGAGAGCCGCAAAGTAAGTACTGAGCCAAGGCTGGGAAAGAAATGTACTACCGAATGCAAACTGGTGAGGAATTGCTAGAAACACAGCCACATAAGAAAGAAGGTGTATTAGATACCAAAACTCGTAGCTGATGCGCTGCCTAGCTGCTGAAATCGAGGAGAGAGTGACAACAATCATGAGCAAGAAGCCCGCCAACGCCAAAAGCAGCTCTGGATAGTGCACCACTAGGTCGACAATCGAGGACCATATGTCAATACCGTTTTGTTGGGCCGATTGCATAACTGAAGTTACAGTGTGGATTACCAAGATGTATAGAAGTGGTTTCCCGAGACGCTTGTGCGCTCCAGTTAGCTTGTCAAGTCCAAAGACTGATTCAATCCACGGCACCCTAGCGACCAGGATTAGGTGCACTAGCAATAGTGAAGTTCCAACTAGAGCGCTTGCTCTATTGAAAAGGGCCATCCATTGCTCTAGAGAACTTAGACTCGCCGCACCTCCATCTGCCAACAGAGCCAGTACTGGTAACAGCACGATGGCAATCCCAAGCAGTTGAAGAGCTTCAGAGCTCCGCTGAAGGCGAAGCCTTTTTGCAGTCCCCAGCAACACTCCAGATTGAATTCTCTTCACTATTCAAGTATGTCGCTTTGTGACAGGACGACGGACGGATTCATTAGCTATAGCGGGCTATTCACAGGTACGTAGGACTAGGTCTTTGCTTTTGGTTTGGAGATTTGAGCTAACTCCTTTATAGACCCCACACTTGGCGCCTTCTCACCCCAGTTAGGGTATTAGTTAAGGTGGAACAATGAGTGATCTAGATTCAGTTGGCACCAAGGACAATTGGCGCTGCTGGTTGTGTGATGCGCCTGTGGACCCAGACGCTTCAGTCAACTCCGACCTGGGCCCAAGTGCCGATAGCTATCAGGACGCCAAGGGTAAAAAAGGAACCGCGGCAACAGAGCGCCTAGCACACAGAGCGTGCAATACCAAGCGAGGCAAGATTGCTCCGGTTATCTCCTGGTCCAATGATCTTTTGGTTTCTGACCCTGCGCCTATATTTGAAACAGTAGAGCGTCTGCTTAGAAAAGGTGGCCGCGAAGCAGTCGCTAGATGTCCTAGCGAATTAGACGCCGAGCAGGCCTCCAGTTGGTTATTGGATCGGCTTTCAAGGCTTGCTCCAGGAGTGGGGTTTGCAACAGAGATTTCTGCAGGCGGCGGACAGTACCTGATAAAGCTAAGCGTCGACTAAACGCTTCCATCGCTTAGGCCTTGAAGAACTTTCTTGGCACGTATTCTTAGCTCCGGTAAGTCACTCAAACGATTTAGGCCATTTACCTGTTGGCTCATTCGGTGGTTCTTGGAGAACTGCGCTTTGTGACGATCTAAGAAATCCCAATACAAAGTAGTGAACGGGCAAGCATCATCGCCAACTCGCTTCTTAGGGTCGTACTCACAACCCCTGCAGTACTGAGTCATGCGCGAGATGTATGCACCACCTGCTGCATAGGGCTTAGTCATAAGCCTTCCCCCATCGGCATGAACCCCCATGCCGATGATGTTTGGAACCATTACCCAATCCGCAGCATCGATGAATTGCTCACGCATCCAATCCAAAAACTGCTGTGGATTGGTTCCAGTAACAAGAGCAAGATTGCTAAGAATCATTAACCTTGGAATGTGATGAGTCCAGGCTCTAGTTTCAACTTGGGCAACTACTTGCTTGACGCAGTTCATTTTGGTCTTGGAGGAGTCAACAAACAGTGGCAAGAGTTCTTTCTTGGCAGCAAGTCCGTTGAGCTCTTTGTATTCGGGGCCTAGGAACCAATACATGCCGTTTATATACTCCCGCCAGCCAATGATCTGCCTAACGAAGGCCTCCACTGACTCAATTGGAGCTAAATCTTCGTCATACTTCTTTATAGCGGCCGAAATAACCTCATCGGCAGTCAATAGGCCGTTATTCAAGTAAGGACTCAATAGGGAATGGTGCAAAGACCAGTCATCCAAAGTGACGGCATCCTCATAAGGACCAAAGCCAGCTAAATGGTTATCCAAGAAGTTCTTTAGCTGCTTTAGAGCTCCTGCTCTAGTGGTCGCCCAGCTATCGGTTGGCTGATAGCCAAGTTCCTTGGCTACCTGGTTGTCTATCTCGTCTCTGGGATGAAGAAGTCTTTTAGGCCAGTTGTAGTTCTTAGGAGGAGGCAACCTGTTTTCGGCGTCGAAGTTCCACCTGCCCTCAACTGGTTTGTTCCCCTCAACTAATAAGTTCAGTCTGATTCTTTGAGCACGGTAGAAATTCTCCATTACAAAGCCCTTTTGGCTTTCGGCCCAGCTGGTGAACAATACTCTTGGGGTCAAAAAGAAGTCGTTATCAACAAACTGCACACCCAACTTTTTTAGCTGCGCATATTGCTTGTGTGAAGAAGGCTCCGCGCAAACAACCGGCAACTTTCCATACTCTGCTTGAGCTTTTTCAATACCTGCCTGGGTTGACTTGGCTTTGAAATACAAGACCTTGAAGCCCTTCGTTTCCAAAGTTGCAACAAAGTGCCTTGCCGAAGAAATCAAAAAGAACAGCCGTTCTTTATGCCAAGGCCGACCCTGGATCATTCGCTCGCTTTCGACCAGTAAAACTAGGTCGGTCTTGGCGTTTGCCTTCTTAAGAACGCCACGGTCGGTGTTTAGGTGATCAAAGGGAACAAGAAGTATGCGTTCAAAAGAATGCTTAGCGGTAGCGATGAGTTAGCCCCTGCACTTATCTGAGCAATACTTGACGTTCTCCCAGTCCTTGGCCCACTTCTTACGCCATTCGAATCCTCTGCCACAGCGAACGCAGACCTTAGGCTCAAATCCGTTTTTGGTCTTTGGGGTTGGACTCATGGCTCAAGCCTAATAAGGCAACCTCTGCTCAGGCCAGCAAGCTACGAGGAGATACCAAAGACACCTCGGCTTAGCTATATCTGTGATGGCGGAAGTTTCTGGCGTGGAATTATTCAATTTCTAACTGGCGATTCCGTCGCCTTCTGCGCACAAACATAACCCCGAACAGCGCTAGGCCGATAAGTAATGTCGCAAGCGCCAAGAACCCTGCCAGCCAAGAGGATGGGCTAACCGGCTCTACTTCCGAGTACTCCTCGCCGGCTGATCCTGAACCAGAATCAGGATCTTGCTCACTTGGATCGATGTCCGGGTTGGGTGAGATAGCGGCGCCTGGATTTGCTTCTGGTGTCTGATCTACTGAATTTGGAGTGTTGCCAGAGGGCTGAGGATCCACTACTGGAGCGTCGGCTGTTGTGAAGGTTGTGAATGCACCCAAGCTCTCACCGATTGCGTTACGAGCTATAACACTGACGGTGTAAGTTGTTGCGTCACTTAGACCACTAACGTTGCAAGAAAGTGAAGTTGTTGCAGAACAAACTACCTCTCCGTTAAGTAGCACATCGTAGTTCAAAATTGTACTTCCACCGTTGGAGGTAGGAGCACGCCATGAAATTACAGACGAATTGTTTCCTCCACTAACCGCGGTAACGCTTAGTGGAGCTGCAGGTACGCCGGCTGTTGTGAAGGTAGTGCTTGAAGCTGTACTCTCACCAATGTCGTTACGAGCAATAACGCTGACGTTGTAAGTGGTACCGTCAGCTAGGTTACTCAAGTCACAAGACATTGCGGTTATTGCGAGACAGGCAACTTCTTCATTCACTAGAACGTCATAGTTCCTTATTGCGCTACCACCGTTGAAGGAAGGGGTGCTCCAAGAAACGACAGAGGACTTATTCGAACCGCTTACTGCCGATACCGTTGTAGGGGAGGTTGGAGCTGTAGCGGCAACAACTAACTCTGGGTCCGAGGTAATTTCAACCTGAATGCTGCCATCCACGGTGGCTCGCTTCAACGGTGTTACTACCCCGTCAATGACCTGGTAAACCATGGCGCCAGCCCTAATTCCAGTGTTGGACAATGTCACTGTGATTGGTATTCGTGGGCCATCAACACCGTTTACAAAGTTTGTATCTGGAACAGTCGCGGTAGGTCCTGTTCCAAGAAGCCAAGAAACCACGATGGAGAAGAAGTAGTTGTTTTCCTGACCAATCAGCTGCTGCTGACGATATGCATCCTTGAAGTATCGAATCGAAATCACGGTGCCAGCGGGCAAGGCTCCGCCAGGTATCTCAATTCTGGCACTTGAGCCAGACGGGTTGTGAGTAATGGTTTGGTCGAGATCACTAACTGGGTTTGAAATAAAAGTGGTAGCCGTCTCTAGCGCGGCTTCGTCAACGCCATAGAAAGAGCTTTGTACCCAGCGCGCATAAAGGGTAGAAGTTGCGACCGGTTGATGTGAGTCCCCAGCAGCACCGACCATGTTTCCGCCAGTTAGGGAGTCGAACCAGCCTAGGAATCTAAAGTTTGGACGAGTTGGTGTTGGGAGGATGGTGCTAGTTCCCCTGGCAACAAGAGACTGTGAAGTTGGGGTAGGTCCGTTTTGCGCATCATAGGTAAGCGTGTAGTTTCCATCTACCCACTTCGCATACAGCACTCCGGTAGCTGTTGGCTGGTAGTTGGAAACTACCGATCCACCGGGAGTAGCAGACCAACCGGCAAACGTGTAGCCGTCTTTCACTTGGTTTCCCAGAGTTGGCAGTGTTAGATTCCCTGTTCCGACCGTGTACAAGGAATTTGCAACTGATGAACCGGTCGCACCTTGCCAGTCGTAAACAATGGTGTAAACGTTTGGCGTCCAAATTGCCTCAAATCCAAGCGCTTGGGAACCCACAGTAAAGTTTGATCCCTGGCTGTACTTCGTAACTCCGTTATCTGGACTCCAACCGGCGAAGGTGTATCCCGCGCGGGGACCAGGATCGGGCATGTTCAATAGTTTTCCAATTGTGCTTGGAATAATCGATACTCCAGCACTTCCACCTGCCGCGTTGAAGATGAACGAGTAAGGCTCCGCAGTCCATTTTGCATAGAACAGGTAATTGGTTTCAACAACGTTGACCTGTGATCCGGCTGCGCGAACTGTGCCAAGCTGATCAATCCAGCCACCGAAGATGTAACCCGGTCTAGTTGGTGCTCCGCGAAGTGTGATTAGTTCACCCGGAGTACACAGACCAGAAGTGTCACACTCGGCATCAACATCTGTTGTTTCAACATCTGAAACTGCCTTGGTTCCTCCACCGAATGAGTACCTAACATCCAATAGCTTCACCCATTGTGCAGTAAATACCGGAGCCGCTTCGGTCAGCACATATGTATCGCCCGATCGGTAGGTGGTTGTTCCATCACTCCAACCAAAGAATAGGTAACCGGTTCCGCTAACAGTAACCGTTTTACCTGCAAGGTTTGGAAGAGTTAAAGTCGAGCCAAACTTATCGGTTCGAGAGTCCGGGCTCGGCCAGCCAGTGACATCAAGACCGCTTGCAATGCCCTTGTTGAAGCTGTAGCTAATATCTTTCAGGTTCCAGATTGCAAACAGGTTCTCGTTATTCAAAGCGGCGAAGCTATAAGCAACAGCTGTCGAAGAGCCTTGAGTCTGCGACCAGCCACCAAAGTTGTAACCGGTTCTTGTGAAACCTGAGGAAGGAAGCGAAACAAGCGAGTTGCCGGAGGTGTAGCTAGTTGGCGCTCCAGTCAAACTTCCAGAGCCACCGTTTAGGTTGTAGGAAATTGTGTAAGTGTTTGCGGTCCACTTCGGGTAGAAGTTAACGTCTGCAGCCTGAACCTCAACGGTGTCTCCGGAGTTTAGCGCGGTTCCGGTTCCAGATGAGGAGGTTACCCATCCAACAAAGGTGTAGCCAGGCCTTACTAACACACCTGAGTTACCAAGTAGAGAAATGCTCTGGCCGATGTTGTAGTTTCTTGAATCAACTGGAACAGATCCTGAAAGAGCAGTGCCTGGGTTGTAAATAGCTCGGTAGTTGACCGGAGTCCACTTGGCGTAAATCGTGTGAGTAGTTATTGGTAGGTAGTTTCCGTTGTCTCTCAGGGTCACAGCCGCGGTCAAACCAAGGTCGGTATACCAACCAGCGAAGGTGTAAGCAGTTCGGGTTGGGATTGGAAGCGTAATTCCAGTTCTAGCAATGTCAGTCTCGTAAGTGGTGCTTGAGGGGGAATCTCCTCTGATTCCGCCGTTGTACTGATAGACCACGGTGTACGTGCCAGCTTTCCACCTTGCGTGCAAGGTGAAGTTATCGGTCTTGCCGTGAGTGTATGGGAAAGAAATAACTGTTCCGGTTTCAGTCAAAGACCAACCCAAGAAATCAAAACCTGCAAATGTAGGGTCGCTAGGTGCTGAGGCGATTGGTGAACCTGTAGTTGTAGTTCCAGAAATCGTTCCGCCAGAACCATCGTTTAGCTGGTAAGTAATATTGAGTGTATTCGCACTCCAAATCGCGTAAAGGGTAAATCCAGCAAGATCACCTGGAGCATACCCGCCGCTAGCGAAGCTAACAACCGAGCCGTTGGTGGTTCTGGACCAACCCAAAAGCGTATAACCGGCTCGGGTTGAAACCGGGGCAGAAGAAATAGATCCGCCAGTAAGCATTGAACCGTCAGGAACACTTGATCCGCCTTGGCTGTCGTAAACAATGGTGTTGCTGTTCGCACTCCAAATCGCGTAAAGGGTAAATCCAGAAATATCACTTGGAGCATATCCGCCGCTAGCGAAGCTAACAACCGAGCCGTCTGTTGTTCTGGACCAACCAGTTAAGGTGTAGCCGGCTCGGGTTGAAACCGGAGCAGATGCGATGGATCCGCCAGTAAGCATGGTTCCGTTGGCTACAGGTGTTCCACCCTGAGTGTCGTAGGTGATGATGTTCGAATTAGCGCTCCATTTAGCGTAAAGAGTGAAGTCATAGGTTTGGCCGTGAGCGTAAGAGAAGCTAATTGCTGAGCCAGTTAGCTCGCTGTTAGCAAACCAACCGGCGAAGCTGTATCCAGCGCGAGTTGGTTCGGT
>Ga0208720_1000307_pt1 | contig 12917 bp, 1 predicted proteins | sample LakMenEpi20Apr10_FD_150716 | JGI IMG/M metagenome (GOLD analysis project Ga0208720, IMG submission 150716) | Freshwater microbial communities from Lake Mendota, WI - 20APR2010 deep hole epilimnion (SPAdes) | ecosystem: Environmental > Aquatic > Freshwater > Lake > Epilimnion/Euphotic zone ...
ATTCACCGTCGTCCCCGAACCATCCACCATCGCGATGGGTCTGATCAGTGGGATTTCACTGGTGGCGACAGGTTTCTATCGTCGTCGACAAGTCAAAATGTCCAAATCAATCGTTTGATCTGTGGCAGATTTCTTCTAAAAACCAGCGAACTCTCATTCGCTGGTTCAAGGAATCAAAATCACAGGTCAAACCGATCACAAATTCGAATGTCTCTGACCAACTCTGTCGGTTGGTCGTTTCAGCCGGGATCAGTTGGTGGTTCGTTCAAGCCAGTCGGGTCTGTGACCCATACACCGCATTTCTCAATGAATCACGGTCGTATTGGATATGTATTTTCCTTCATGAGTTTGGTTGCACTAAGAGTGGATACCAGGAGTAATCATCAATGACCAGCTTCGAATCGAACCGTAACAATTCCGGCAATTTCTTTGGCCTTTCCAACGGCCGCAAACGCCGTCACGAATCCACCAAAAAGCCCCGATCAAGCAAAGCCCTTCAACAGTTCGTCCTCGAAAAGATGGAAGATCGCTGGCTCCCCACCGTCTCCTGGACAAACGCCTCTGGTGTCCTGACCTTCCTCTTCAGCTCCCCAGGAGACACCCTGGCCATCGGTACCACAGCCGTTTCAGGCTCGACCAATAGTTACACATTTTCGGGTACCAACCTCACAAGTAATACGACCACCAACGTTTCATCGGTGATTTTTCAGGACAACGCCGGTGGCAATCAGACCATCACGATCAACCAGGGCACCAGTACCATCGTGACGCCCCTGCTTTCAAACAGCATTGAAAGCATCATTCTGGATGGTTCAAACATCACCTCCAACCTCAGCTTTATTGGATCAGCAGCCACACTTTCCACCACCTCATCACTGAGTGTCCTGAGCAGGGCTTGCATCTCAAACTCATCATTCGTCCTGAATGGATCTCAACTTCAGATTCCGAATCTTTATGCCTCAAATTCCAGCGTCACGCTTATCGCCATCCGGAGCTCAACAGCCGTTACAGTGTCGGCTTTAAACAGCTCGACGGTGACGGTTGCAAGCGGACTTTTTAGTACATCGATATTGAATCAGAACGGTGGTGTGGCCACGGTTTCTGGAGGCTCAGCCCTCGGCACTCTGTACGTGACCGATGGAGCAACGGCAACAATTCAGACCGGTTCCATAGTCACTTCAGCCAACGTCAGTAACGGAACTGGTTCCAGTATTCTGATTGTTCAGCGTGCCGCCAATTCGCTCACGAATCTCAATTTATTGAGCGGCACGGCCACACTCAATGGTACCGTCACCACAGTCAATCAGACCGGTGGTTTATTACGTATCAGCGCACAGGATGCACCTGGTACAGGCGGTTCCGTCACAGGCTCACTCCAAATCACAAATGGAACAGCCGTGATCACGGATAACGCCGTGATCACTGGAACAACGTCCATCAATGGCCTCTCCACCGTCACCGTTCTGACTGGTGCAAACGGCACACCGAGCCTCAATTCCGACATCACGGTCAATAACGGTTCGTTAACGATATCCGATAACGTGATTCTTGGTCTTGGTCATGATATGATCCAGAATGATGGGGTGGTCACTCTGACCGGTGTCACGTTTAACAGCGCAGTCACCGAAAATGGAGGCTCACTTTTGATTCAAGGGGGCACGTTCACCAAGGGGCTGAATGTAGCAGGTGGAGTTTTCTCGGCAAACCTGACGACAATCTCTACAGGCTCTGCGAGCGTTGCAGCCCTGACAATAACCGGTGGCTCGACAACAGTCATTAACTCAACCTTCGACGTATCATCACAAGCTAATGCCAACGCAGTGGTTGTGAGTGGATCGCCTACCCTGGTCAATTTGGGTAATGGAACCAACCCAGGTAACAATACATTCAATATTGCCGGCACATCATCCCGTTATTTTATTTCCAATAATGATCCGAATCTTGCCGTTCAGGCCCAGGGTAATATCTGGACCAACAATGCAACCACCTACAGCGCATCCTCTGAACCATTTAAGGTCTCCAATTATCTACAAGGTGCCGCAAGTGGTATTTCAGGCACATATGGCCCAATTTATTTCAATGGGTCAAATCTTTATGTCGTGAATGATCAGCAAGGCGCGGGTCCAAACAATATTCAGTCGGCCATCGACTCTGCCGTTTCTGGCGAGACAGTCTATGTTCAGGGCGGTCTTCTGAACTATGATGAATCGATCGTAATTGGTAAATCTCTGACATTGGCAGGTGTGGATACAGGTGCGGGTCATCCTACACTGGCACCGAATGTGAATGGTGGGTCAGGATATGTGTTTTTCCTGCGTGATGATGTGTCAAATGCCACCCAGTTGAACACCATCAGCAATTTTAATGTCAATGGAACGACTATATTTGACCCAATAAACGATAAAGTTTTTGATGTTCAGTATTCCGTATCCGCGTTAAGTTGCCTGACTTTGTCAGGAAATATCGAAATCACAGGGTTTTCTTCATTAAATCCTTCAATGCTGAGTCTTTTAGGAGGAAAAGTGGACGTTTCCACATCCTCCACATTGAATATCAGTACTCAGGTTGCGGCCTCCGGACTCGATGCATCGTTCACCTTAACCAGCGGAAGCAACTTAAACGGACCTTTCCTGGCAACATCACCATCCGCGAACCAGTCTGTCACTCTTTCTGGAAATCTGATAGGCACATCACCCGCGCAATTTCTAGGTGGATCAGTCAACCTGACCGGTACCATTGATGGTCCTTCCGTCTTGTTGGACGGTTCGATTCTGACCATTTCAGGCGGAACGGTGACGAAGGACCTGGAAGTCCAGTCAGGCAATCTGGTCATGACCAGTGGATCATTGACGGGTTCCGTGCGCATTTTAGGTGGAAATGCAAATATCAGCGGTTCGACCATATCGACATCCACAAACGAGTCGAATGTCGCAAACAATGCGACTCTTTCGATCACCGGTGGCACGGTATTGATCACCAACACTTCGATCCTCGCCAGCAATACATCCATATCTCAGCGGAACGCCGTGTTGATCGATGGCACCGCCGCAGTTTTTAATGGAGCCGATTTAACACTTGCCAGTTCATGTATCACACTGGCGAGCACCAACAATATTTCCACAGCCGGTATCCGAACGATCGGCGGCGATAACACGTCCGCAGGTCTCTCGGCAATCACACTGACACTCGATCCCGGTGTGGTTGTCACAGGTGGTCAGTACAGCATCGTTCTGAACGGCATCAACACCAATCTTACGGGCGATACTCTTGGCAACGTCACGCTTGTGAGTCCATCCTCGGATTTCATCAGGCTCGAAAACTATGCGTTTTATGACCAGAACACCTTGGTACGCACCACTCTAAACGCCAACAATGTGACTTTCACCAGTAACGCTCCTTCTTACAGCTTCCAGCCATCCGCAGCCACATTCACAACCTCTGATTTGCCAACCCTGTTTGACATCGTGTCGAAAGTCGTCGACTTTGAAAGCGTTTCTACAGTTGGCTATGTTTCGCTTTACAGCAATCTGAATTTTGTGATCGATGGTCGTCAGATCCAGCCTGTGGTAGACGCTCTGGTGAATGTTGACTCCACGATTTATATCCAGAACGGTACGTTTACCGAATCCGTCGTTGTGAACTCCACCAAAACCGGCTTGATTCTGATCGGTGCCGGTGAGTACAGCCCAGGGAATGTCACCCTGGTGAATTCTATCACGGGTTCAAACGCAGCATTCCTGATTCAGGCCAACAACGTTCAGGTGTTGGGTCTAAGTATCAATGGATCAAACGGCACCACTCCCCTCATGCAAAATGGTTCTCTGAGCGGTGTGAATTATGGAGTGACCAATTTCAATGGGACTTCATCAGAGCCGATTGGGAATCTGACCGTTCGCAACAATTCGTTCACGAATCTGATCAACTCTGGGGTTTATCTCAAAAATAACTCTACGGTCCTGGCCACCAGCCAAATTCTTGACAACTCGTTCGCCTCCATCGGAGTCTATGGATTCAACGGTGGAGTGGTTGCGGAATCAAATGCCTACACATCCGTTTCCAACAACACGATGACTTTTGTCACAAACGGATTCGTGATGAAAGACTTTAGCCTGGCATCCTTGTCCACCAACTCGGTCGTGAACAACACGATCTCAGCCTATGCCACAGGCCTGACACTTTCAGGATTCAGTGGAACAGCCACAGGTCCCATCGTGGGTGGATCTGGTCAAGGGAACACATTTACACTTGCATCCGGGATGAACGCCACACTTGGGGCCGCGATCACAGGCAACACGATTGGCGTTTATGTACAAGGCTTTACGGTTTCAAGTGTTCCGACACTTGCGAATAACACCCTCGATGGCTTCGCTTATGGTTACGACATCACGAACGTGAATCAGCCGCTCACGATCACAGGCGGTTCGGTATCAAATTACATGACGAGTGGTGTTCATGTCCTGAAAAATCAGATATTTGATCCGAACACGCTCACCGTACCCGGTGTGGGCAGCTTTAATCCGAACGTCACCGTGAACGCCTTGACAGTGAATGGAGTTGCAAATACAACCGGTTTTCGTGTTGATGGGAATTCGGTTGTGGGTGGAGCCAGCCTGACACTTGATGGTGGGATAAATTATGTTTCTGGAAATGCCAGCGTTTATAATTCATATGGTGCAAACGCGAGTGCGGGTTCGGTGCTCATCGTCAACCAGGCCACATTTGATGTCTCGACTTCGTCGAATATAACGGATTCATTGGGGATCTTGAATGATAATTCGACGTTAACAATCAATTCGCCAGCCAATATCACTGGTTTTTATAGTGGTGTCTTGACGCAAAACTCGGCGGTCACTCGTATGACAGGTGGGATCATATCTTCAGCAGTTGGTAGCTCTTATGGAGCTTTAGTCTACAATGGGAATTTATCGGTCACAGGTGGTACTATTTCCGCAAATTCTGGGGTTGTGACAACCAATTCGACATCAATACTCAGCATCGACAGCTCAACTGCAAATACGTCAATTAGTGGATATAGAGGTTTGAATCTTTTGGATTCTGGTTCAGTCACGGTCAATCAGTCGACATCTAATCTGACAACGATTGATGGTAATGGTGGTGTTGCAGTTTACGCCTCAGGTACTGGTAATCTCACATTCAATGGCGGCTCATTGACTTCAAATTCCGCAGATCTCTCGACTGTGTTATTCGATTCAATCGGGACTCTTTCAATCACCGGTGGTCAAATCAATTCGCCAAATCTGGCAAACACCGTCGGCATTTCTGTTTCAAATGGTTCTGCTTCGATCAGCGGAGTGACCTTGAATGGAAACGCCGCTGAGGGGATTCAGTTTACCAGTACAACAGGCAACTTGACGATCACAGGGAACTCCAGCAGCCCAGTGATTTCAGCTCAGAATATTGCGGTAAATATCACAGCCAGTAATGCCACCATCACGGGCGGTTTGATTCAGGCCTCGAATGGTGTCGGTATTTCGTTCTCGTCAACAGGCACACTCTCACTGAACTCGAATATCTCGGCCACCACTTCGGGTGTGGTTCTGACGAATGGGTTTGCCAATATCTCAGGCGGAACGGTGTCGAACGCAGTCAACGGAATTCTCTTTAATGGCGGTACAGCCAACGGTTCGATCGAGAATCTGACGTTCAGTAATAATACGAACGACCTGAATCTGGCAAATTCGACAGGCGGAATCAGCCTTGGTGCGAACAACGCCTTCAGCGCTTCTGGCCTCTACATTTTCAATCAGACGACCGAAGATTTCTTGATCGACGGTACAACCACTTTCAGCGGAACCACATTAAGCTCATTAAGTGCATCGAATCTGACCCAGCGATCCAACCTTTTCGACATCCAAGATAAAATTGTCGACAAACTCGATAACGCTTCTTTCGGCCTGGTCCGCTTGAAATCAACAGATCTGTTTGTAACTCCTGGCAGCTTTTACGCACCAAACACATCCGCAGATATTCAGCGATCGATTGATGCCGCCGGTTCCGGCAACACGATTTATGTCAAGAACGGGACATACACCAACAATCTTGATGTCAACAAGTCGCTGAATATTCAGGGCGATTCGTCAGCCACCACAACGGTGATTGCCTCGAACACTTCGATACCAACAGTCACGGTTTCGGCTTCGAATGTGACGATGAGTTGCCTGACAATTTCCGGAATATCGAATTCAGGGACAGGTTTGTTCGTCAATTCAACACTTTCGAATCTGCAACTATCGAATTCCACGTTAAGCAATCTGAGTCAATCGGTTCAGATTGGAACAGCAGGGCATGTTTCCACGCTTGGCCTGACCAACTTGATTATGGACGGAAATACCAACGGTTTATCGACATTGACAGGTGGATCGTTGGCGAGTGCGACACTCAGTCAAATCGAGATCAATCAAGTCACCGGCACTGTATTCAATCTGGCAGGAATCGTGACCGATCTTTCGGTCACGAACGCAAATGGCAGGTTTGGTGGAAACGTGATGACCATCGGTGGAACGACCACCAACTTGACCATCACCAATTCCAACTTCAGTAACGCGACCGGAAATGGGATCACGCTTGGATCCGGCGTTTTATTAACTAATGCAACTCTGACCAACGATCAGTTCAACAACCTGGGTGGTTATGGTGCGAGTTTCATGGGAAATGTTTCAGGTCTGACGATTCAGAATTCGAATTTCAATAATCTTTCAGGCACGGTTCTGACACTTTCGGGAACGACTTCGAACGTCAATCTGACCACAGTCGGAATGACGACCCATGCGGCTGGGATTCTTGTGAGTGGGCCTGTCACAAACTTGATACTTTCCGGAGTCACAGTGGACGGATCCGGAACCGGCCTGAGTGTGACGAGTGCTGGATCGATCAGTGGTCTGACCATCAGTGGCAGCACATTCAATAACGGTTCCTATGGTATCCTGGCCCAAGCGGATACAGGGATGAGCACAAACGAAAATCGACTGACAGGGGTTTCGATCACCAGTTCGACGTTTGCCAACAATACTGATAGTGGAATCTCCCTTGGTATGTTGAATGATGCCGTCCTCGCAAACCTGAACATTCATGATAACGGTTCGTCAGTGGCTGGTACCGGTGGAATCCTTTTGAATCTGACCAATGGTACGTTTACCAACGTCACACTTGCCAACCTGACGGTGACTGATAATGGACTGGGTGGAAATGCGACTCTGAATGGTTTTGGAATTGCTGTTTCCACAACCAACGCGACTCTCACCAGCCTGGCCCTGAACAACGTAACAATCAGTGGAAGCGGGACTTCGACGAGCAGTATGATTGGTCTGAAGTTAGAAAACGCTGTTGCTTTGGGCAGCACAAGCATCACGGGGTTGACGGTTTCTGGTTCGAATTCGACGGGTATTTACCTGGCTGGTCAATCGACAGGCCAAACCTTGAATATCGGTAACGCCAATTTGGCTTCGAGTTTGACGACTTACATCTCAGATCGGTCAAATGGAACGATTGTTACAGCAACATCGGCCACTTTTGGCAGCGTTCTGGCGGGTTCTGGTCTAACACCTGAACAGGCTTATTCGATCGTTGACAAGATCACGGACGGAGTGGATCAAACGGGGTATGGATTTATTTTGCTTAAATCAGGAAGTACTTACGTTACGCCTATCAGTTATACGTCAACGTCGTTAACACCTTCTATTCAGAGGGCTATCAATCTTGCCACCACAGGCGATACCGTTTGGATTCAGGGTAACAACGGTTCCGCCAATTACACAGGAGGAGTTGACACCTCACTTGGCGGCCTGACACTGAACCTGGAATCGGGGAACAGCAGTTCGCCAGCCCTCGTAAATACAGAGGGTGACTGGACATTGTCCTCGAACACGACCGTTTCGGTTCGATTGGGAGGTACATCAGCCGGCTCTTATACGCAGTACAATCTGTCCAACCAGACGAGCTCGATGAACCTTTCGAACGCCGTGATATCCTACTCCAACCTGACAGGTTTCATCCCAACAATTGGCGATCAGTTTAATATTCTGAATCAGGCCAGTAACACGACAATAGCGACTACGAGTCGAGTTTCTGCGAATGTGACAGGAAATATGACGGTCTTGAATAACGGAGCTCGTTATCCGCTTGCAACCGGCCAATATTTCATGACAGTTTATGAAGGTGGAGCGAATCATAATGATTTCGTCCTGATCAGTGCTCCGTCAGAAGTGTCAAACGTTGTCGTGTACGGCGGCTGGACTGGCACATATTTCGGTGATCCAGTGAGTTATGTCGATTCGTCAAATACAACGGCTTGTTTGATTTATGGTTTGACAGCTTCTAACAGTATCACCACGGCCACATCTCAGCTGGAATCGTCAAATGCGAGTATTTCGATTGCAAATGGGACATATGATCAGGTTTTGAGTCATGGTGTTTATTCCAATAACCTGACTTATAACATCATCGGCCTTTCGAATGTTTCAGGATCAATCATTCCGGATGCCCAGCAGATCGGTAATATCACGGTCTCAGGTGTGACCTTTACCCCGGCCGATACAATCAATTATCGAGTCAATGGTGGAATCGCCGGCGAGTTTGACGAGATTAATACGGATGGCCCAATTGTGCTTGGGAGTGCTGTCGCGAACATTGTGATTGGGAGTAACTTTATAGCACCACCATCGATCAACAGATGGCTTCCACTTCTCAATAACACGAACGCCACCGCTAATATCACTGGCCAGTACTACTTCCCGAATGGGACAGCGATTAATACCGGCCTGGCACTGACAATCCCAAATGACGCAGCCCATGATCTTTATACCACTTACAAGTTTGGTACCGTTGCCCCTTATAACGATTTCGCGTTGATCTGGTCACTTGCACCTGGTACTCAAACTCAAGTGGTTGTGGACGCAGACTGGGCCAATGTTGAGTTTGGTGCAGTCAAATCCTACAACGGAGCGAATTATACCATCGGTCTGGATGGATTTGCACAGATGCAAAGTTATGATCCAGTCCCAAGTACCACTTTGGTTGGTGGTGTGACTGCCGTCTCAGCTAACGGAGTGATTACCATTGCAAATGGAACTTACAACGGAACATTCACAGCCAACAAGGCTTTCTCACTGGTCGGCCCGACAGGGAATGAAACAGCATTTTTCCCCAAAGCCTCTGGACAGACAGTTCTGCTTTCAGGTTCCAATGTCACTTCAACGAATTGGACTGGTAATCTTCGGTTCGGTGATGTTTACATCGGAAGTGGGACCCTGTTTGACAATGCAGCATCATTGATTGATACGGATGGACTTTTAACTTTCCAAAGTGGTGCGACTTTCTCGAACGTATCCTTGACAGCGACCCGCTCGATGACCGTTCAGTCCAATCTCAGTGGAACCTCGGTAACGTTCAACACAGACACAGGTTGTACAGCACTTTCAGCCTCAGGAACGAATGTGAATTTGACTTTCTCGGACCTGACCATCGGTGGAACGGGCCAGGGGATGAACCTGACAAATACCGGTTCTGCAACGTTCAACAATGTCACGCTGTCTGGGACTCTAACGACAGTCAGTTCTTTGAATGGACCAGGAACGTTGACTCTGAATTATCCAGCTTCAAGTGCGTCAAACAACTTGACCGTGGCCCAATCATCCTTGAACTTCACCCAGTTCGGGACATCGAATGTGTCTCTGCTTACAGCGAACTTTGCCCTGAACGCCAATCTGGGAACAACGGCAGGATCGGCTGGCAATAATACGATCAGTCTGACCTCGAATATGATTACGGGTGGAGCGATAACTACCGGTGGAGGACAAGATCAATTCAATGTCTCTTCAGCGGCTCCGGTAACGATTTCGGCAGGTTCCGGCAACGACACGTTGACGATGACTGCAGCTGGAGCATATGTCAGAAGTTTCAACGGTGACACAGGAACAGACACGATTCGTGGAGGCAACCAGAACAACTACTTCGACATCGATACAGCCTATGGTGGCAATATTTCCCTGACACGTGGCATATCATCCACGAGAACCAGCTTTGCGAACACCGAGAATCTGATTGGGAACGCGATGGCCGATACATTCAGTTTCACTTCGAATTCAGCCAGAATTGTGAGTGTGAATGGTGGTAACGGCAACGATTACTTGACCTTCAACGGAACCAGCGGCGCCAATACGTCGATCAGTTACTCGAATCCGTTGGAATTCAACGTGAATGGTTCAAGCCTGGGAACGGTGAACTATTTCAATTTTGCAAATTCCACGCCAACAGTTTCTGTAGTCGATAACTTTACATCACTTGAGAATCTGGTTGGTGGTAGTGGCAGCGACGTCTTCCGGATGAAATCGGTGGGAGTTGTTCAAGGTTCGATTGCCGGTACTCTTAATGGTGCGACTGGCAACAATACGCTTGACTATTCGACGTATTCTTCTGGTGTAACGGTCAATCTGGCGACCCGATCGGCATCCGGAATTGGCAGTGGATCGACCTTGAGAATCAGTAATATTCGTGATGTTTATGGATCCGCTTCACGCGATCGTTTGACAGGCGACTCAGGCAATAATATTCTCGTGGGGAATAACGGAAATGACTCCATTCTGGGTGGAGATGGGAACGATATTCTGATCGGTAGCTACGGAGCAGATACACTTGTTGGAGGTTCTGGATGGAATCTGGATATCGGTGGCTATGTCAACTTTCTGGATGGTGGGGCAAGCACTGCCTATGGCATCCCATCGCAGTACGTCGATTTTGTCTTGGGTTCGATGATGAATCAATGGTCAGGAGTCAGTAACGACGGAGGTTTCACTACTGCCAGTAATTTGCTTCAAACCACAGGTGTATCGGTTCAGACACCAGGGAACACGACGAGTTACTCTAACATTCGGCTCTACTCCGACTCAACTCTGGGTGGACCTTATGGGACAGTGTTTAACGACACACAAGTCAATTCGATCAATCCTGGGACATTGACACAGAATTGGATCTTCTACAGTAGCAGTGATGTGGTCTCAGATGGATCCAAGGTCAAGAAATCGTCTTTAATCTACAAATCCTTCCCTTAATTCAGAGGGATGATTGGTTTGATGCGTGTGGGATTGTTGCCTTTCGGCAACATTCCCAACCAGGTTCATGGCGCAAATCACACCCAGGACTTGTGAATCCTGATGAGACGTGTATGATACATACTCATCAATGGTTGGTTTGTAGCTAGGGTGACGTTTCATTCCCAAATGACTTGAGAATTGAATCGTAACTTATGTGACATGGAGAGTAACAATCGTGCGAGTTGGTTTCTAACGAAAATACTCTGGCAAAGTTGGTGAAACTCTTCGGAGTGCTAAGTCGTTCGTTGATTCTATACATACCACGAGTCGTCTACAGAAAAATGAGCTTCTTGATGTGACGTTTCATGAAAATCCGAATGGTATTTGGTCGTTCGCTCTTCAGCGAAGCCGATCATGAAATCCACAGGCATTGATAGATAGTTCAGATCGTCCTCCCACAGCTTAGATACACGTCAGTCAAGGCAATCTTCGGAGGTTGCCAGTTCAGTCATCTGTCAGTCAACAGCAACCATAGTTTGATTCAGGAGTTCTCGACAATGGCCGCATTCAACGCATTTGGTAAGTTCTTTGGCAACGGCGATTCAAATGGCAAAAATGGCTCGCGTTCTTCGCGCCGCCAGCGTCAACAAAACGAAGTGGCCAAGCGATCGAAGCGCGACCAGGTCAAGGATAGTCTCGAAATACTGGAGCAGCGCTGGCTTCCAGCGGTCACAATCATTCAAACTGGTGCAAATCTTACGATTAATTATAACGATCCCTCGGATTCAGTTTGCATTACTGGAAATCCAAGCAACTTCACAGTTGTCGGTACATTACTTTCAGAAACTGTATTTAATAGTTCAAATAACATACAACGAATTAGTGTGATAGGTCAAGGAGCAAGCGTCCCCGGTACTTTGACAGTCAATGGTACAAATTCTATTCAAAATCCGACAGGACCAGCTGCACTTGTTGAATTTAAAAGTTCTGGAATAAATCTTATCAGGTTATATCAAAACATTAACGGAACAATTGGCGGTGGATCAGGAAATTCACAAGTAAACGTTTATTCCAGTGCATCCTTGCAGGATGGTATCAGTCTAACTCCAGCGACTGTCACAACGGGTTTTAATTATACGACATCAGAAGACCTGACTCTGGCTGGTGCTACTACAACTTTGCAAATTGATAATAGTTCAACAATCTCTGGTTCGATTTCGATTACTTCTGGTTTGATGAATATTAATTCCGGTTCAATATACGCCGGAAACATAAGTATCTCATCCACAGGATGCTTGACAAACTCCGGTTCCATTACGGGGAATAATATCACAAACACAGGGGCTGGACAGTTAACTTTCTATGCTTCAACAAATTCAAATATCAATACTTCTGGTGGATCGTTTATTACTGGGACATCTTCTGTTTTAGGTGGAACAGTTAATGTTAATAATGTTGCAACATTTAACTTGTTAGGCAATGCGACAGGTACATTAAATATTGGTGGATCCGCGACAGGATGCATTACATCATGTGTCACAAATCTGTCTGTTTCAGGGACTCCAACAGTATGTATCACAGGCGCTGCATGTATCAGTACTTCGACCATCATATCAGGGGGTACTGTTAATCTGCTCGCTGGTGGGTTTGTCAGCGGTTTAGTTGTATCGGGTTCCGTGGGTGTCGTAAATATTCAAGGATCTGTGATTGGAGATTCCAGTATCAGTGGCAGCACCGTGAATTATCTCTCAGGTTACGCCCAGCCTGGGAACTTGACAGTCTCAGGTGGTACTGTCAACGCTCTAACTGGTGTTTTGACTCCGATCCTGACGCAGTCGGGTGGTACGGTTTATGCGAATACCATATCCA
>Ga0208720_1000309_pt1 | contig 12861 bp, 9 predicted proteins | sample LakMenEpi20Apr10_FD_150716 | JGI IMG/M metagenome (GOLD analysis project Ga0208720, IMG submission 150716) | Freshwater microbial communities from Lake Mendota, WI - 20APR2010 deep hole epilimnion (SPAdes) | ecosystem: Environmental > Aquatic > Freshwater > Lake > Epilimnion/Euphotic zone ...
TTATGGATGTCCTTCGGACATGCCTATTAATAGACGTCTCCGATGGAGCCCAAACATCACACTTCCAAGGTTTATGGATGTCCTTCGGACATTCCTATTAATAGACGTCTCCTCTGGAGCCCAATCACCCAAACACCGGAGGTTTTTTCTCAATTGGTCCTTAAAAAACGGTTCCGCTGCGAAAAAAAAGTTTGCAGCGGAACCATCTCAATTTCCAATCATTTTCAAAAAGCCATAAAGCTTTGATAAAGAATGATTAAAGTCCATCAATTCACTTGGCGGCAGCGAATGGGTGGGTGGCTGATTCGCGGCTGTCAACAACGGTCTTGACAGATGGGAGGCCAGCCATGGCGCTCTTGATGGCTTCTACGGTGGCTTCGTAGTTGTACTTTTGGATCTTGGCGTCGTCTTCAGCGGCTGGGTGAATGAACACGCCGCAAACGATGACGAGTTCTTCAGCCTGATCGGCTGGAATCACGCCTGAGGCAACGCTGTCGGCAACGGCCTTGGCGACGGCGTATTGAGCTGGGCCGAACATTTGGACGGCTTGCTTCATACCTTTGATGGTGACCTTGGTGATCATCACTGTGGCTGGCTTGACGGCCAGATTTGGAGCCAGAACGGCCAGCAGGTTGGTGTGGCCGTTGGATTGGTTGGCCAGGGCGTTGGCGAAAGCCGTGCCGACTGGGCCAGTCTTGGAACCGATCAAGAGGTCGATGTGAGCGATTTCGTTGCCTTCGCCGACCAGTGCTTCGCCGATGTACATAGACATATCTGAGTCTCTCCCTGAGGATTTTTGAGCAGGAAATGCGATACGAACCAGATCAAGTCAACCATGGTGGTCATTGAGTGGTTCAGACCATGAATTCAGGCCAGATCATACCGATAACGCGCCGTCCACGCAACATCAGGAAGAAATGAGCGAGTGAAGGAAAGCCATTTTTGTGAAAAATAATCCTCTTGCGAAGAGTGCCGGTTCTCATACAATATAGTTTATGTCCGTCGACGTAAGTTGCGGAATGACCCTCATGCCCCAAGTTGGCATTCGATGAAGTGAACACTTTTAGCGATTGCCAGCATCCCCCGGTTTCCTTTTCTGGAGAATACCTTAGATGCGTAAAATCATCAGCTTCGTAGCCGTATTTGCTTTCTCTTCCGCAATGGCCCTGAGCGCCATGGCCGAAGCCAAAGACGTTAAGCTTGAAGGCGAAGGCCAGTGCGCCAAGTGCTCACTCGCTATCGCTGACAAGTGCGAAAACGTTCTGGTCGTCGAAAAAGACGGCAAGAAAACCAACTACTTCCTGGTCGGCGACAAGAGCAAAGCATTCCACAAGAATCTTTGCCAAGGCGTCAAGAAGACCAAAGTGGAAGGTTCTTTGGAAAAGAAAGACGACAAAATGGTCGTCACCGTCACCGCAATCGAACTCGTCAAGTAATTCTTGACCGATCACAAAAAATGTGATCCGATTCCTCAAAGCATCCTCCTGAAAATGGTGGATGCTTTGTTTTTTACCCCTGACGATCCCTGAACCATGCCAGAAATTGACCTCTATCTCATCGGAGCCACCACCCGAGCCACCGCCGACATGGCCCGACGAGCTGGCCTGAATGTCGGCTGCTTTGATAGTTACTCCGATTTTGACCTGAAACTTCAGGCCAGTTTTGTCCATCATCTGGAACTCGAAAACAACACTCCAAAAATTTCGCCCCTCGATTTCAAGAAAATTATTCTTAAGACGCCATGGGTTTACGGAGGCCCCTTAGAAAATTCTCCTGAGTGGCTAACTCAGGCTCAGGATGGTTCCAACTGCTGGGGTAACCTTGCTACCTCAAACCTTTCAGTGCGCAATATTTGGACCCTGGCGGAGCAACTTCGCCAATCCGGCTTCTCGATTCAATGCCCACAAATTCTGAAACTCCATGAGATTCCCAGACAAACTCGTCAGTGGCTCATGAAACCATTCGCAGGCACAGGCGGATGGGAGATTCAATCGGGCCGAAAGTGGCTCTCCAGGGACCGCGATTCCGGTTCAGAATCTCACCACGGATACTGGCAAAAACGAATCAAAGGCCCCACATTTGGAGCCACCATCATCAGCGATGGCAGTTCGGCGATTGTCGCAGGGATTTGCAGATCACAGCACGGCACACCCGGCCGCCCGTTTGCTTATCGAGGCAGTACTGGCCCGATTCGTTCCCGATCTGTCCAACTCCTTCTGCCAGAATTGACACGGCTGGCCCATTGGCTGGCCTCCAAGTATCAAATCCAGGGCCTTTGGAATATCGACCTCGTTCATGATCGCCGAACGGGCCAATGGTTTCTTCTGGAGGTCAATCCCCGACCATCCGCTTCCATGGAAGTGCTGGAACTGGCAGCTGGCCAATCTCTATTCGCGATCCACAGGCAAGTTTTCACGCAGGACCCAGGCTGGATCGACGCTGCCCACAGGTTTACGGAAAGTCTTCAAAGATCGAAAGTTATCGTTCATAAAGAAGTGATTTATTGCGACCAGTCGCGAAAGTTCAACAAAACAGAACTGCCCAAAATGGAAGCAAACCTATGGAACGCTGAGAGATGGGCGGATATTCCATGCCCTGGAAGCCGCGTTTATCAAGGATACCCGCTGATGACAAAAATCAGTTATGTGGATACATTGTAAGCAACAGCCCAAGAATTACTTACGACATTTCAAACCAACCAGCCTGCCAACCAAACAGACAACCGGGGATAGCGCCAAGACCGGCTAGGAAATCCCCGAACGGCGATTGACCATGGAACGATAAACAATAAACCAAACAGACAACCGGGGCTACGGTGATTGACCATGGAACGATAAACCAAACAGAAAACCGGGGCTAGCGCCAAGACCGGCTAGGAAATCCCCGAACGGCGTTACACTTGGAGGATAGTCGAGGAGGATTTTACTTCGGAGGAGTTGTGTTTTTTGGGGTTCTTGAAAATCGGGTTCGCAAGGCCGATGGATCGCGTTTTGCTTCAGGCTTCAATTCCTGACGGGCGTTGGGGTTGAAATCGACTGCATCAAGCCCCACTGCTGCGCGATAATCGGCCCAGTTGCGCTGGAATTCCGCTTCGGCGTCGACCACCAGTGCTTCAGAATCCGCCATGAGCGGCGGATAGCTTCGATCCACGCTCTGAACCACTTCAAGCAATCCCAGAGCCGGGTTTGCAGGCGTCTCCATGGTGGACAGGAGCGGTTTTCCAGGTAGAAAAATCGACTCTGGTAGTCTGGTTTCGGGCAGGTTGAGAAATCGTTGGTTGAGAATCTTTAAATCGGTCGAGTTATCCCCAGCTTTGGCGGGCCTGTCAGGAGCCAATGGAGAGAGCGACGGAATGGTCGAAGAGGCGCCCAGTCCGGAGGCTGGCTGGTTGCCAGCCTTCCGGTTGCCATTTCCGAGCGATTCCAGGATCCGCTTTCGTGGCGGGATCAGGCTGGATTTCCAAGGGCTGATTCGGTCAGTTTCACCCCAAAGGTGCCAGCCGGGAGAAATTCGATTTGTCCTGTTGTGATGTTGTACATGGCTCCGACGATTGCCACCCGGCCTGATTGGACCAGATTTTGAACGGTCCGGCTTTGGATCATGATGGATTTCACCACATGCACGACGTTTTCACGTGCGACGGAATCGACATATTCGGACTTTTCGTCGGGCGACATGCGATCGTAGTCAGGGCTTCGCCCGCTGGCCATGGAATTCTGGACGCGGCTTAACACCTCCTCAAGGTGCTGGCATCCTGTGGCTTGTTCAATATTCTGATCCGAGCCTGCAAACGAGACGGCTGCGGTTACGGCACCGCATTTGGTGTGCCCCACCACCAGAATCAGTTTTGCTCCTGCCACAGCAGTTCCATATTCCATACTGCCCATCACTTTATAACCCAGAACATTTCCCGCAAGCCGAATACTGAAAATGTCGCCCAGGCCAAGGTCGAAGATCAGCTCGGCAGGTGTTCGCGAGTCGATACAACTGAGCACGACGGCAATCGGGTGCTGGCCAAGCGAAGTTGCGTTCATCTGGCGTCCCAGATTACGGAATAGCTGGCGTCCGGTGCGGAACCGTTCATTACCGGCCCGGAGCACTTCAAGGACTTGCTCCGGAGTCATCTGGGATTGGAGATCGCGTGTGGAGTAGTCGACAAACTGAATTTCATCCTCCAGTTGATACTTGTCCCGAAAGCCGCTGAGGCTGACCTGAACTCCGTGTACAGGGGCTATCTGATCTTTGAACTCACGGATCAGGCCGAGTACGTCATTGTCAATATAATGTGTGTTGTGGGCGTCCAGGAGAACCTGCGTCCCGGATGGCAATGCATTCAGCGTCTTTGAGAGCGAAGCACGATTCAAAAAGCTCACTTGATTGGCCAGTTCAATTCGCATGACATCGCCGCCCAGGTGCTTCTCGACCACAATCTTCGTTGGCCGCTTCAGGTTCCCATACAGTATGAAAGCCAGACTGACGGCCAGCCCGATCACAATGCCAACCAGCAGGTCCGTGAAAACGATCGAGATCACTGTCAAGGTAAAGGGCAGGAATTGATATTTGCCCTTGACCCACATCTCACGAAAGAGGGAAGGGCTGGCCAGTTTGATACCCGTCATGAGCAGAATCGCTGCCAGACAGGATAATGGTACCATGTTCAGGTATTCTGGCAGAAACATGATGCAGATCAGGAGCAGGAAACCATGGATAATCGCCGCGAGCCGTGTCTGTGCTCCGGCATTGATATTCAATGTGCTTCGAACAATGACCGAAGCCACAGGAATCCCGCCAATCAAACCGGTGAGAATATTGCCAATGCCTTGAGCGATCAGCTCTCGATCCGGTGGCGAAGTCCGCTTCTTCGGGTCGAGTTTATCAACGGCTTCCAGATTCAGTAGAGTCTCCAATGAGGTCACAATGGCAATGGTGAAGCCCGCAATGAAGATTTCAGGCCGGAGGATCTGACGGAAATCGGGGAATTGCAGGAAACCCAGGAAATCGCCAAAATTCTGGGCGATCGGTACCTGAACAAGGTGGCTGGAACTGATCGCCCATTGGCCGCCTATGGACTGAAAGATCCGTGAGGTGATCAAGCCGAAACAGACAACCGCCAGTGCCGCTGGTACCCCCGAGTTTTTCAGAGCCCGAACTTGCCCCCAAAATAAAAGTATCGCCAGCGAAGCGATGCCAATGGTGGCCGCTCCTGGATGGATATCTCCGACAATTTTCAGGAATTCCGAGAAGGTGTTTTCCATGTCGGGTTGCTGGAACGACATTTCGCCTTCAGGGTCTGTATCGTGCCCCAGTACGTGCGGAATCTGTTTCAGGATCAGGATGATTCCGATCGCTGCAAGCAGACCCTGAATCACACTGGTGGGAATAAATGCAGAGATTCCCCCGGTCCGGGCTACACCCATGATAATCTGGATGATTCCGGAAACCACCACGGCTAATAGAAATGCCTCGAATGACCCCAGATAAGCAATTTGAGCTGCAATCACAGCGACCTGACCGGGTGATGGACCACTTACACTGGTGTGCGATCCGCTCAGGATTCCAACAATAAGGCCACCAATGATCCCGGAGATTAGTCCGGCAAACAGTGGTGTGCCGGATGCCATCGCCACACCCAGGCACAGCGGCAATGCTACCAGAAACACAATCAGGCCGGCAGTCAAATCCTGAAGAAACGTAGGTGCAATCAATCGTCTGTCGCGGTTCATATCCGAATCTCCAAAATGATCAGAAGATGCAGCCCTCACGGGGTGCTTCAATTTTCTCGACCACCAAACCTGAAGGCCCATGGCCATTTCAGGTGGGCGTTGATCGGTGTGCGATGAGGAATCGCAACTTGAATCCGATCTTTCTGGGCAGACCGTCATCCCATGATGTGTCATAATTCGTTTAGAAAACGAAATGGGCTATATCTACACTCGTCGGAGTTGCCGTTGAAGGGGAGATCGAACGATGATGATCGTTCTGCCTGAAAGAACTATTTCTGCTCGATAAAATCGGATCTTCCCTACTGAAAAAAAGTCAAGTTCTTTGAGGCGCACAATCTCCGTTAGGCAGTCGATGCCCATCGAATCCGGGGAAAGGCTGAGGTGAAATAAATCGTACCAAGGCGACTGGTTGAATGTGCATGACAAATCTTCCAGTAACCAGTAAACGTTGTTTGGGCGAACGGTTCGAAATTTCGGACAAGGCTTCTTTTTCGTAACCGTCCAGGCATTCTTCTGATGGGACAGATGTCTCGATGGAATCAGATTCAATCGAAAATTTTAAATTCAGCCCGGGCATGAGAATCAGACCGAGTAAAATCAATAAACGTAAGCCAAACCCACGAGTAAAATCACATTGATCAAACTCAGAATGATCGCATTTCGGATTGGAAATGGTTTTCATGGCCTGCTGGATCCGTGTGATACTGACGATTAGACGATATTGGTAAATTTTATTGTACCCGACCCCCAAATATCGTCAAGTTAGTCTACGGGCTTATACCCTGGCGCCCCCTCAAGTCAAGATCTTTGGGTAGTCTTCATGGGTACACCCTTTTATCTCAAGGTATGCCGGAGATCCTAAAGCACCCCCCCATTTATTAGGCTTGAGGGTTTAGTCTGACTATATTTGAAGTCTTTTCGATAAGCGGGGTAAATGGGTTTGTCCGATTGGACTGGAGCACGATCGCGATTCCGATACTCGAAATCTTTGTTAAAGCCCTCTCTAGTAAGAGCGTTTGTGCTGATCCAATTGCTGTTTTTTAGAGTCAAGGGATTCACTTTTTGAGGCCCGTGGCGTTTTTGGTTCCTAATAATCTGGTTCGCAAAGCCGATGGATCGCGCTTGGCTTCGGGCTTCAATTCCCGGTAGGCATTGGGGTTGAAATCCACAGCGTCCAGTCCCAGGGCAGCTCGATAATCGGCCCAGTTTCGTTGGAATTCCGCTTCGGCGTCAACGACAAACGCTTCGGCGTCTGCCGTTGCTTGTTCACGTAGGTTCACGAGCAGGATATTGGAATTGCCAAGTTCATATTTCCTGCGTTCCGACTCTTCCAGCGCCATATTGACTTCCAGGCTTCGCTTCAACAGATCCACTTGTTCAAAGCTATTGGCTTGTGCGCTGATGGAGTCCTGAACTTCCGCCGTGATGGTGTCTCTGGTGAATCCAATCTGTTGACGCAGTTGAGAAATCTCTCCTTGAACCGAGCGGATTCGGCCCTTGGCATAACGTCGCTGAATAGGCACATCCACCAGAATGCTTGATTCCATGGTGAAAAACTTGAGGTTTTTATTGGGCGGCTGGGCCCCGACATCCTGACTCCCATACATGTAGAGATTCACTCCAGGAAGCATTTCATTCTCAGCCAATCGGAGATCGATCCCGATCATTTCCGACTTGATCTTGAGGCTGCGCATCTCTGGACGAAGGTTTAATGCGGTTTCGATACTGGTAGGCAGCTGGTCGAATTCCGGCTGAAGCCGATCGGGAAATGTGCTTGGGATCCGCTTCGCTTCTGGAATGGATGGAAGCCCGATGGGGTCTCTCAAATAAAGCGACAGGTTGATGCTCGATTGCTGGAACTTTCGGAATGAGGAAAGCCTGAGACTTTCGCGCTGAATCAGGATTCGCTGGTTATCTGTCAATTCCACCTGAGGCATCGACCCGAGTTCCACCTGACGGGCCAGCGCGATATTCCGTTCGCGTGCCTTGGCCATCAGCTCCTCGGCAATCAAAAACTTCCGGCCATTGGCGGCCCAATCCCAGTAGGCTTTCGAGGCGGTATTGATCGAATCAATGCGCTGTTTGATGATCGTTGGGTCGACATTGGCCCGGTCCAGTTCTGCCTTCCAGACAGCAGCACGCCGAGCGTCGATTTTATTCCCCTTTAACAACGGTATTTCAAAGCCGGCTGCGAATTCGCCACCGGCCTGAGTTCGGTAAGGCCAGTAATAAATCGGATATTGGCCCATACCGAGCCGGTATCCACCAAAAAACTTCACACCGTGATAAGCGGTGGGTTGTTCCAGATAATACTCGTGGTAAAACCGCTGGTAATAACCGAGTGGATAATTTCGAACGGCTGCGTTGGCTGCAAGATCGAATCCACCTGCTGCCGAAACCATCGCTCCTTCAGCCACTTCCAGCTCTTGGTATGCAATCATGAGAGGCGGATAGCTGCGATCGATGCTTTGAACCACTTCAAGCAATCCCAACTCTAGGTTCGCAGGCACTTCCGTACCCGAGAGCGATGGCTTTCCCGGAAGAAAAATCGACTCGGGAAGTCTGGCTTCAGGTAAATTCAAAAGCCTTTGGTTGAGAATCTTTAAATCAATCGAGTTATCACCAGCCCTGGCCGGTGTATCGGGAGCCAATGGGGCAAGCGATGGGATGGTGGAGGAAGCACCCAGCCCGGAGGCATCCCGGCCGATCGTAGACCGCAGCGGCGAACGCAGAGTTGGAAGCAGATTGTTTCTGAGCAGGGGAATGGGGCTCAGAGGGTTGAGACTTCCCGGATCACTGACAGGGAATCCGCGCATTGGCCCGGATAATGAGGCACCGGGGATGTTGGTCGGTGCTCCGCGAACACCAGGGAACTTCTCCATGTCATCCAGAGTGTTTGTGGTGCCGGGAAGCGGATTTGAAAACTGCGAAAAACCAGGCCTTTCGGCGAGCTGGGCCAGGGATTGCGCGGTTGTACAGATCAGAATCGCAACTGATGATAAACTGATCGGGATAAATCGGCTGGTTGTGTTCACGGCATAGACATCCTTGTCAGAATCGGGCGATCGGTTTTTCACGACTTTTCAGGAATGGGTCCGGCCGATGCAATCCTCGCATTGACCGGGCCATAGATCGTCTTATTTGGGACGCTTGATTTTGATTTTACCGAATTTGTCTTTGCCGTAATCGTCGTCAGGCTCGTCGTCTGAAATCACCGGCGGGAAGCCGTTGAGACGCCTCCAGAACTCATAGCCCAGACGAACTTGTCGAAGCAGGACAAACCCCTTGGTTTTAACACCCTGGCGAAGATAGATCTTTGACGGCCACGGTTCATCCTCCGTATCAGCTTCGACCAAGATCCGGAATTTCCCGGCTCCGCTATCGGTGGAATCGACCATCGTGACACGTCCACCAAAGGTTCCAACAGCAACGCTTGGCCATCCCACAAACTGAACAGCGGGCCAACCTTCAAACTGGAGACGCACGTAGTCGCCCTTGTGCACCAGTGGTGTATCGTTTCCATCCAGATAGACTTCCGCCACATGGAGGTCGGAATCTGGAACGAACTGGATCAGGGGATCGCCTTCCTTAACCTGCCCGGTCAGAGTTTGGTTGGCAAGGATTCGGAAAACAGTCCCATCTTTCGGAGCTGTAATCAGTTGCGTTTTCTGACGCTCGATCTGGATATCCACATTCGAGAGTTCCTTGCGAGTGCTTTCCAGATCACCAATCGCGGCCTGAACGTATCCCAGGGCATCTTGAATCTTGGCGTTTTCAGCCGGCAGGATTCGAGCCAGATCAGCCGATTTGGCGTCCCTGTTTTTTCGCGAACCTTCCAGTTCGGCAATGTCAGCTCCGACCAAAGCCGTGCTTGATTTGAAGTCGCGTTCTGCCACTTCCAAGTCTCTGGTCGACGCCAATCCTTCCTTGGAAAGTTGACTCACACGTTTGACCTGTAATGTGTCGCGATCCATCGCGGCTTGGGCAGATCGCAAGTTCTGATCCGCTTGACGGACCTTCTCCTCGGCCACTTCCAGTTGGGCCTTGTATGAATTGACCGAGAGATCGCGGGCTTGTTCGAGGAGTTGGATCTGAAGCTGGGTGAGATCAATTTTCTCTTCATAGGCCTGCAACTTGGTTGCTATGGCCTGCCGCTGGTCTCTCAGCCTTTGGAGATAATTTGGATCATTATCGAGGACTTCCACCAGTTTGTCGCCCAACTTCACCTTTGACCCTTCCACAACCCACCACTGAGTGATGCGTCCATTGGTGGGAGCTTCAATGGTTTGAGGGCGTTCGGTCGGGTCAAGGGCAACCACTTTACCCATCCCACTCACCGACTGTTGCCACGGGATCAATGCCAGCCCTACTGGAAGCAAGATCACACAAAAGAGTAACACACTTGCCAGTTGTCTTGATCGGCGCGGCGGTTGCACGAGCCTTAGGGCCGGGAATTCGCTGGCTCTGTCAAGTAGTATTGAACCACGACTTGGCACAGCTGGAAGTCTGGGAATCGACGGATTTGATTTTTGAATATCGGACGACGAATCTTTTGCGATGACCTGCCCCATGATTCCCTCGGTCTATGAAATGCAATCACTATTCCGATCTCAGCGATTCACCACAACTTTTTCATGGTATCGCGATCGAATGACTGGAAGACTCATGAACTTTATCCAGTGAAATGGTCCGATTCATCCGGGAAATGACAGATTCGCACTGAGTCACCAGAATCAGTGTCCAGGGAGCGGATTCATCGATCAGTACATTTATTATACTCTGGCGTAATCCGCCATCAAGGCCATCCAATTGACCGTCAATCAGCAGGAGTCGGGGTTTGGCGACAATCGAGCGGGCAATCAATAGCCTTTGTGCCTCCCCTTTTGAAATCCCATGTCCATTCGGACCAATTTCCGAATAAAGCCCATTTGATGTTTCGGAAAACTTCTCGGCCAGGCCCACCACGTCCAATGCCCAGCGCACTTCCTGAAGGCTCAGGGAATCGCGGCCCATCCGGATATTTTCAATCACGGTACCCTGAAGTGGAGATTCATCAAAGACTAATGAAACTTGCTCCCGAAGGCTATCATGCCAGATGTCCCTGATATCCAGTCCATCGAGCGAAACTCGGCCCTCGCTGGCAATCCGGTGCCTGGCCAGCATCGCTAAAACAGTCGACTTGCCACTCCCACCCGGACCGCTCAGAGCCACCTTTTCACCCGCTTGAATGACAAAACTCACCGGCCCTGCCATCACGTGATGATGGTCGTCCCTGACCACGGCATGTTCGACAATCACCGATATCGGTTGACTGGTATGAGGCAGGAGATCACCGGAATCGCTCTCAATCGGTAAATCAATGATGTGGCCAAGCTTGTCGGCGGCCGCTAAAAGGTCGTAAAAATCTTCGATATACTTGCCCAGCTTTGCAAACGACCCGACCACCATGGCGACAATCAGTTCACTGGCCACAAGCTGGCCAAGCGTCAGCTGACCTCGAATGACAAGCCATCCGCCAAGCCCCAGAAGTGTTGTACTGGCAAAAACTTGAAGTATCACTGAGAAGAGAATCTGGCGATAGACGATTTTAAAGTGATTTCGGCGGGCATCGAGATACGATCGGGCCAGGCCATCCGCCCGCTCCAATGCCAGTTCCTTGCCTTGAAAGTGCTTTAAAGTGATGGGCAGGCGGGCCAGTTCTTCAAGCCATCCAGCGGTATTGTATTTGGCGCGGCTTTCCTGAATCGAAGTGGCCACCCCGCCGCGTCCCAGAATCAGAATAATGCCCGTAATGCAGGCGAGCAGGACAATATCAAACCCGAGCAGGTAGGGGTGATAAAACCCCATCACCGAAAGCCCAAGCACTGTTGTGATTATAAGATAGATACCGTCTGTGAGAAGCCCTGAAAGTGTTTTTTGAATGGTCATGACATCAAAGAACCGGTTCATCAGCTCCGGCCCGTTATGATGGTCAAATGCAGACGCTGGAACCCGTGGCAACCGAAATGCAAAGTCGGCCACAATTCTCACAAAGATCCGCCTTTGAATCACTTCCACCACATATTTTTGGACGGTAAATAAAGCGGCCGCCAAACTGAGGAAGCAAAACAGGACCAGAGTGAGTACAAAAACCTGTTGCATCAACATCCGGAATCCGACAGTCGCAACCAGTGCCTCGACAGCCAGTGGTGTGGCCAGCCCGAGCACACTTGTGGCCAGAGCATAGATTCCAATGACACGAATGTCTTTCATCTCAGGTCTGATAATCTGGAGCAGACGTGTCAGTGGACGAGTCTGGCTGGTATGGGCATGGCTGGATTGATGAGCGTTTGGCTCAGATCTGGCTGGATTTTGCTCAGACGCTGAGACCACCGCGCCGGGAGTGGATGGAGCAAACGCCAGCCAGATCGTTCTTTGATCACGCTCAAGCTCGAGTCGTTGCTCAAGTTCCCTTCGACTGATCCATGTGCTCGCAAACGGGCTTGGCCCGAGGGTTGCCTGAATCCTGCTTCCAAAATGATCGTGCAGAATCACGAACCGTCGTTTTGTCCCCTCACCAAAACTTAAAACCACAGGCAGGTCGGGCATCGCCCATTCCGCAGCTTCGTCAAGCGTGCCCTCGCCATAACTGGTTTTCAGACCAATACTTTGAGCGACAGATGAGAGGATTTCTGTCCAACGATCGGGAGGCAATTTGGTTTTATGAAGTACGACGATACGATTTAATGCAACCGAATCGTCTGTCCCAACAAGGTCGCGACGGATCCTGTCGATCACTTCATCAACCTGCAATCCTTTGATCACCTGATTCGTCGCCATGCCGTCACCCCTGTTTTATTGCTCATTGAAGCGGCACTTCGACTGAACGCCGATCGCCATCTTTCTAAGCATTTCTTTATCTATAGCGGAATTTCGATTTTCTGACAAGGTCAAAATGATGGCTCATGCGGAATTTCGGAGTGGACTTTGCCTGCCAAACTAACCCGCCGCGCCCTGAAGGGCCGCACGAGTGAATAACCACTCCAGCACAAATATATATGGCTCATACCGGATTCCGGGGTGGTCTTCTCCAGCACTATCGTTCTCGGGCCAAAGGCCCGTGATTCTAAAGCCCAGGCCAACGGCCTGGGACTTTGAG
>Ga0208720_1000310_pt1:5000-12836 | contig 12836 bp, 10 predicted proteins | sample LakMenEpi20Apr10_FD_150716 | JGI IMG/M metagenome (GOLD analysis project Ga0208720, IMG submission 150716) | Freshwater microbial communities from Lake Mendota, WI - 20APR2010 deep hole epilimnion (SPAdes) | ecosystem: Environmental > Aquatic > Freshwater > Lake > Epilimnion/Euphotic...
GTTGAGAAACGCCGCGCTCGTAAACAACTCGGCGCGAACCGAGAAAGAAAACTCGCTAACGGAAAACGCCCCGTGTAACAGACACCCAGTCGGTCGCGGAGTCCTACTAGGCCCCCCACTTGCGGACCTTGGCGTGGCTAATGCGGTCCTCGCCAACGAACAGAGCCTCCAAATCAAGTCGGTCTCTTCGCAGCAGAGGGCATACAACCAAGTGCCGGGAGCGGGGGCTCGTTCGACCTTCGAGGGCCCACCCGTTTAACCCCCTGAACGGTTTCACGCACTCTTGAACTCTCTCTTCAAAGTTCTTTTCAACTTTCCCTCGCGGTACTTGTTCGCTATCGGTCTCGTGGCGATATTTAGCCTTAGAAGGAGTTTACCTCCCGCTTAGGGCTGCACGCTCAAGCAACCCGACTCTTGGGAAGGGATCCGATGCACGGTCTCGGCTCGTCTAAGCTACGGGACTGACACCCTCTGTGGTTTGCTCGCCTCGTTCATGAAGACTTGGACGATATATACCGGACAGGCGCGCACGATCCTCCCGAACACCACATTCCTCGGCACCCGCTCAACCGGGCGCGAGGTTCGGTGCTGGGCTCATCCCTGTTCGCTCGCCGCTACTAAGGGAATCCTTGTTAGTTTCTTTTCCTCCGCTTACTGATATGCTTAAGTTCAGCGGGTAGTCTCATCTAAACTGAGGTCAGAATGAATATATAAAGATAAAACGAAATTTTCTGTTTTCTTTAGGTTTTAACGGAGTGACCCTCGCAGCGTTTTCAGATATATCCGCAGCTTTGAGCGATGTTTCGCGGTGGTCGACACTTCGACACGCCCGGCGCACTCAAGCCGCACTGAAAACCGCACAAACGAACTAAGGTATATTCGTATCGGAAAAAAAGGTTCAAAGAAAGGAGACACGGGTACCTCGGAACAACTCTCTCAAAAGCGCGGGCGCTCTCTCTCTCTCACTCCCATGTGATTCCCCTCTCTCTGTTCGCTTAAGCCCGTCAGAAGCAGGACACTTCCCGCGACTTCGAGACACACTGACACAGAGAGAGAGGGAGACGCAGAGCACGAGAGACACACGCGCGCGAAAGAAAGAAGAGTAACGAGACCGCGAGACACAGTCACAAAACCCGTTTACCGACACAAGACACCGTCGTACGCGAGCGCGTTTTTGCGATTCGCTTGCCGACTAATAGAAAAAGAAAAAAGTTTTTTGACCGGCTTTCGCCGTAACTTTTGTATTTGAGGAATCGCGGACAATCAAGTCGCGCGGCACCCAGACGTTCGAGAGTTTGTTATCCATCTCTCACAGCCGTTTTCACGCCGAAGCGATACTTACGGCCGATAAAGGAAGAAATAAACATCTCTGTTCGTTCATCATTCGACCGACCCTCAGTCAGATGTGGCCCGAGCGAGAAGCTGGGCCGCCATTTACGTTCAAGATTTCGATGCTCCATGTGTTCTGCAGTTCGCATGGATTAGCGCACTTTGCTGCGCTCTTCATCGATCCACGAGCCTAGTGATCCACCGTTCAGGGTCGTATAAAAACGACATATTGCGTTTTGTTTCCTTCCTTCGCTCGCTCGATCGCAGTAAAGCGAAAGATTGAGAGAGAGGTAAAGAAAATGTTCAGATTAACTCGCGTACTAGATTGGTTTTGTTTGGATGAGAGAGAAAAAAAACGCGCACGGAGCGCGATCGGGCGTAAACGCTTTAAATCACCGAGCCTTGAAGCTCCTGATACCCGATCGCTTGTCGTCCATCGTCTTTCCTGTTCTGAGCTCTCTTTTTTGAAGCGGTGTCAACTCAGTCGAAGTCGCTCACCGGAGAAAAAAAATTCTCCGGCTAATAAACTCGTCGAGAGCGCGCACCACCTCAGACTCACTGAGACGTGGGAATTTCTCGCACAATCGTCGGAGACCGAGTCCTTTCGCCCCGCAACAGGGCTATCAGACTGCGACACATCGTCCGAAAGATTGAGAGCAACCACCACTCACTGAGACGGGGCACCGTCAAAGTCGTTCGCCGGTCACCGGCTACTAGACTCTTCAGAACCCCGGTTTTGTTTTGGTTTTTGATCTGTGTTTGTGTTTTTTTTTTGTGCGTTTCTTTCGAGAGTCAGACTCTGCGAACGAAATACAAAAAACGTTTATGATCCTTCCGCAGGTTCACCTACGGAAACCTTGTTACGACTTTTACTTCCTCTAAAGGATCAAGTTCGACCATCTTTCAGTCTCGCCGTTGGTAGGCGCCGCACGGGCAGAGATTGCTCCCCGCTCGACGGCACCCCGACAAGCCCGTCCGAAGGCCTCACTAAATCATTCAATCGGTAGTAGCGACGGGCGGTGTGTACAAAGGGCAGGGACGTAATCGACGCGGGCTAGTGACCCGCGCCTACTAGGGATTCCTGGTTCATGGGGATCATTGCAGTCCCCAATCCCAACCACGAAGGAGGTTCAGCGGTTACCCGGTCCTTTCGGACAGGGAGAGTGAAACACGCTGATTCCTTCAGTGTAGCGCGCGTGCGGCCCAGGACATCTAAGGGCATCACAGACCTGTTATTGCTCACTGTCACGCGGCTGGACGCCGCTTGTCCCTCTAAGAAGACTGCGTGACGGACGCGAGAGCAGAAGGTATCGCCGGGGATGACGACGACCGAATAACAACAGATCCAGCCCCCGCGAAACGCCACAGCCGACCGCCGCCAACCTCCGCCCAACCACGAAACCCGAAGCGAACTCCGAATCCCGCAGAAAAAACGAAAGCCAACAAACAGCCAACAGCGAACGCATCACTAAAGAGACTGGGCCCATCGAAACCCGAAAACCGCCGCCACCTGATCCCGACGCCTCCGTACTCCCTTCGGTTTCAATTGATAAAACCCGTCACCTATTTAGCAGGCTAGAGTCTCGTTCGTTATCGGAATTAACCAGACAAATCGCTCCACCAACTAAGAACGGCCATGCACCACCACCCACCGAATCAAGAAAGAGCTCTCAATCTGTCAATCCTTCCAGTGTCCGGGCCTGGTGAGGTTTCCCGTGTTGAGTCAAATTAAGCCGCAGGCTCCACTCCTGGTGGTGCCCTTCCGTCAATTCCTTTAAGTTTCAGCTTTGCAACCATACTTCCCCCGGAACCCAAAGACTTTGGTTTCCCGGAAGCTGCCCGTCGAGTCATTGGAGTAACTCCGACGGATTGCTGGTTGGCATCGTTTATGGTTAGAACTAGGGCGGTATCTGATCGCCTTCGAACCTCTAACTTTCGTTCTTGATCAAGGAAAACATTCTTGGCAAATGCCTTCGCTGTTGTTCGTCTTGCGGCGGTCCAAGAATTTCACCTCTGTCGCCGCAGTACGAATGCCCCCGTCCGTCTCTATTGACCATTACCTCGGGTCCAAAAGTAAAAGACCAGCAAAATCGGACCGAGGTCCTATTCCATCATTCCATGCTGCGATATTCAGGCGTTGGGATACACCTGCTTTGAGCACTCTAATTTGTTCAAAGTAAACGTTGCCGGCCGCCCGAGACACCCGGTGAAGGGCACCCCGAACGATTGACTGGGTGGAGCGAATCGAGTCAACGACAACGACAACGATCGAGAAGAGAGAGACCCGAGAGTCACTCTCGCACTCAACCGAATCGAAACCGATACAACCGCGACCCGCCGACCACCACTCCGGCGATGTTGTCCGACCGTGAAGAGAGTCGGGCTTTGACACCCGGGCTCCCAGAGCGTGAAACGCAAACACCCTTGATTCAGAGCGGCGCCGCCCGGCCGAAGACAGACATCCGACTACGAGCTTTTTAACCGCAACAACTTTAATATACGCTATTGGAGCTGGAGTTACCGCGGCTGCTGGCACCAGACTTGCCCTCCAATGGTTCCTCGTTAAAGGATTTAAAGTGTACTCATTCCAATCACGGGGCCTCGGAAGAGTCCCGTATCGTTATTTTTCGTCACTACCTCCCCGTGCCGGGAGTGGGTAATTTGCGCGCCTGCTGCCTTCCTTGGATGTGGTAGCCGTTTCTCAGGCTCCCTCTCCGGAATCGAACCCCGATTCCCCGTTACCCGTTGCAACCATGGTAGGCGCGTAACCTACCATCGACAGTTGATAAGGCAGACATTTGAAAGATACGTCGCCGGCGCGAAGGCCGTGCGATCGGCGTGAAGTTATCCAGAGTCACCAAAATTGGTACGGTTCCGCGACCGCACCGGTTTGACCCGGCGGCGATCGTTTCCCCGACTGGTTTTGATCTAATAAAAGCACCTCTTCCGCGACCCCGTTGCCGGGGCCTCGGTCGAGGCTCGAGTGCATGTATTAGCTCTAGAATTACCACAGTTATCCAAGTAGGATGGAGTGGATCTAAGGAACCATAACTGATTTATTGAGCCATTCGCGGTTTCGCCGAACTAGCGGCTTGTACTTAGACATGCATGGCTTAATCTTTGAGACAAGCATATGCTACTGGCAGGATCAACCAGGTATTTCGTTTTTTTTAACGTGCCTAGCCTCCGTCACTCGAGCGACAATCTTTCAGCCAGCTCTCACACAAGAGAGTAGGGAATCCCCTCCACTCCGAGAGCTTAGCCTGCCGAAAGCGCCGAATCGAGACAAACACCACGGACGCGACTTCGCGTTGCCGCTCAGCGCTCGTCCGTGCGATACACCACACTCGAGCCACTGTCAGAGTTCACTTGTCCGACGGCTCGAGCAAAAAACCCAAACACTCTCTCTCTCTCGATCGAGTGTTTGGTTTTTCAAAGACTTGTCTTTCGGTCACGGAGCCCGAGATTCGGATTCGTTCGACCGGTCTTTTTTTGTTTGCTTTCCTACTACGGCACATCATGAGTATATAGAGAGAAAACTTGATAGACTGGGTGATGGTCTACGTCGCGATCGGCCATGGAGATGACTCGACGAAAGCGCGCAACTTTATCAGCTTTCGATAGCGGAAGTTTGAGGGAAAGATTCAATCGTCAACCGTGCAATGCGAACACTCAGTCCACAAGCGTTTGAATCCCCCACCGGGAAAAAAAAAAGATCGAAAACCAAGTCAACGAAAAACAAGGAACGATTCGACTTTCGAAAAAGAATCGAAAAGAACACCGTCAAAAAGTGTGTGCGTGTGGTTGGCAAAATGATGCAAGACGGGATATGCTGAAGTGCGGACCGAAAGACGATTCGTAAATTTTTCCTCGTAGATCGAAGGAACACGGAAAACAGAACTGTACACGCGCCGGAAATGACCGAGATCAGGTATGCACGGAATTAGAAACCAAACAACGGGCAGCAGGTCGAAGATAGTCGTTGAGGGATCTTTAGCAGTTTGCGATACACCGCGTTTGTTTGGTTGTGGTTCTAATGTTGTAGACCGTGTTAGATTCGTTGTTGTCAAGTCAGCGGGAACAGACGTAGACCGAGACCAACGAGTGGGTAAAAAAATCGAAAAGCCTGTAACAGCCTTGAACCGGTCGTCTTTCAAGACGACTGCCTCCACGCGCGCCGGCCGTTACCGGTACGACACGTCATGACAGACCGAGTGTATCTTACCGAGCGCCGAGTTGATCCGGCTTGTTCGATGGACGACGGGGAGGCGTCGAGATGGCTCCCTTTGTACCAGATCGATATAGCCTAAAACCGTAACTCGTTGTAAATGCGCCGGCCGTACTCGGCGAGTGAAATCGAGGGCGGGTTATACGGTGCTCGCTTTCGCGTGCTCCAATCGCGCCTCGGGTTCGACTCATCGGTCCTCGCAATCTAATGCCAACGCAGTCCTCATTCCAAGCAAGTTTAATGCCTTCCCACAACACACACCCTCTCTTCGGGGTGTTTTTCTCTCATCTCCTCTTTCGTCTTTTGATCCAAGTTTCCGAGGAAACAGTTCTCTCTCTTTCTCTCCGATGTGAGGACACGCACACTCGTGAGAACCGAGAGCAAGCAAAGCAAAGAAGGACGTCATCCTCTCTCTCTCTCTCCTCCGCACACCGATCACCGACGAATCGCGCGTTCACCGTGTCAAAACGCAACCGAATCGCCCATCATTTTCATACCCGTCGAAGGTCCATTTTTTCAAGTGAACCTATCGGACGGACCGTCTCGTTCTCTCTCTCACTCTCTCTCTGTGCCAAGTATCTCTCTTTCTCTGTATATAGAGGTTTTTTTCTAAGGACGAGCTTCAGCTCTCTCACCAATCGGTGATGGGTGGTCAGCCCGTTTCACGTCGCGGTCACGAGAAGTTGTTGTTTTTTCAACAGTCAACAACCGCACCATCGGAAAATGTCTTTCGGTTTTTCCACGACCGAGTTGAATCGGCCGTTTCGAAGCGAGTTCGTTTTTCTTTCCATCACTCACTCGTGTTCGTCAAAAATAATCGCATGGGGCTAAACTGGCGAGAGAAAAGCCGCGATTCAAGCTGTGAAAAAATTGGCGTCAAAGCGCACCGTCTCTCTACTTCCGCGGAGTCCACCACGAAGATCGAGAGTCGGGGCCCGACTGTGCGAGGTGAGCGGTGGAAGTAAACACTTGTTTAGGGTGACTCTCTCTCCGCACCGCCGCCACCTCGCGAGAGCGTCCGTTCTAGGCCGAAGCCCGCAAGAAAACTAGACGCTCTCTCTCTCTCTTTGGATCTCTGGTTCCACCCGTACCATCCGATCCGCGTCTCTTTCTCTATCTGCGTTTCAACGAGTAAAAAGTTATCGTCACTACGAAGCACCACTCGCGTAACCTCGCAGAAGAGAAGAAAAGAGACGGGAGCCACCGTGTTAGCCCCCCTTCACCGATTTAACGTCTCGGCAGTGACCGGGTGAGTCGATCGCAAAAACTCAGCTCTACGAATCGAAAACTCACCCCGAAAGCGCGGGGGCACCTCCGTTAGTACCGGTTTAAATCGTCTCGGAACGGACGAGCAGTTCTTTTCATCGTCGATCGTCGAGGGGGTTTACGAGAGACCTCCCGTCAAATCGACGACGCGACTGCATTTATCTCACGACGGTCTCGTTTGTGTGCCGATTTTTTATTTAACGTGGGTCACTTTCATCGACACGACCCACGGCTCTCTCTTCCATATCTCACGGCGGTCTCGTTTTTCGTCTTTCCCTTGTCCGATCGCTGCTTTTCGATCGACTCGGTCTCTTTCGTTTTCTTCGGCATAGGTCAAAATTCTCACGACGGTCTTTATTTGCTTTCAGCATAGGTCATATATTAATAATATTTAATTATTATTATTTTTATCCAGAAGAGTGGTCTTCTATACTAGGTAAATGCATAATCCTCCAGAGCCGATGCTTTGTACTTAGAAATTTTTTTGAAAAAATTTTTTTTCAAATTCCAAGTACCGTCGACCGTCTTTCGCGTTCACTCAAAGCGACTCAACGAGTCGAATCAGCCACGCGTCAACAGTCGGACGGACCCCGGTTTACACTCAACTCAAGAAAGAGCACTTTCGCACACAGACTCGTCGATGAGATACCGGTCGGCGGGGCTTTTCGGAAAAAGTCCCGACGGTCATTCGCTTCCAACTCATGAGGTCTTTGTCAGACGGAGAGCGGGCGAGTCGAAAAAACTTTTTCCAACGACCGAGTGCCCACTCACTTAGGCTCTGCGAACCAAGTCAGTCACTCGTCGTATCATCGTTCGGTCACCCAGGACTCTCGACTTTAAGTGAGGAAACGCACAAGTCACTACTCGCGCACACCAACACCCCATCGACAAGATACCGAGGACCGATCTTTTTACTCTCGTTTACCGTGGCTGAGAGAGACGAGGCAAAGCCAAGTCGAAACCGGACATTTTTCGAAAAATAAATTTTTCGACGGTCATTCGCCTTCACTCAT
>Ga0208720_1000312_pt1 | contig 12631 bp, 9 predicted proteins | sample LakMenEpi20Apr10_FD_150716 | JGI IMG/M metagenome (GOLD analysis project Ga0208720, IMG submission 150716) | Freshwater microbial communities from Lake Mendota, WI - 20APR2010 deep hole epilimnion (SPAdes) | ecosystem: Environmental > Aquatic > Freshwater > Lake > Epilimnion/Euphotic zone ...
GACGCCTGATCAACCATCGCGAAGAGCTACCCTGGTCGGACTTCTGGCAATCTGCGAACTCCTCCATTTTGGATGGTTTGTGAATCCCCATGTCAGCCGCGACTGGTTCGAAAAGATCCCAAATCCAGCCTTGATCAATCGCCTGAAGGAAGTTGCAAACTCCGCACAATCCAGCGGCTATGAGGCCCGCTTTCTAGCCATCGGCGAGGCACTTCCCCCCAACCAGATGATGCGGTTTGGGCTTAAGGATGTGAGAAATTACGACTCCATCGAACTGACCCGAAGTTTCACCAGCCTCAAGAGTTTGTACAATCTGAAGCCTGGTCAGGAGCAAACTTCGCGCCGGGAAATTCGTTGGTCAGGCGTTCAATCAGCTCAAAACTCGCTGAAAAACTTCGGAGTGATTGGAGTGGTTGGTCTGACAGAACCTCCATCGAATCTTTTCGACCGAGTCGAAAGCCCCATGGAAGGGGTCTGGATTGGTCTCTGGAAGGCTCAAATCAGGCGAGCCTCACCATCTGCAACCGTTTTAAGCGATGAGCCAGGCAAGATTCGGATTCGTCTGGAGAAAGCCGATAAACCAGTGATTATCCGCGAAATGTTCGATCCTGGCTGGCGGGTCAGCGATTCAGGATCAAAGGAAGTGAATCTTCAAGAGGATTTGGGCACCGGTTTTATCGCCGTTATTGCCCCTGAGGCGTCACTTCCACTGGAGGTGGAACTCTGTTTCAGGCCAGTATTCTGGAGGGAGATGTTTTATGCAATGACAATTGGTGTAGGGCTTTGCTGTTCTGTACCGACTCTATTCGGGATCAGGCAGATAAAAAATCGAAAAAAAACCTTTCCACCGACCGAGGTCGGGGGTTAAAATCGTCATCAGATTCAAATCCAGATCATTAAGGCATCAATTCTGATGCGGGAAGTAAAATCATGATTCAATATACCTGCGATTTATGTGGCTGCATGATCAACTCAGATTCGAACAAGCGATTTGTTGTAAAACTAGAGATTTACCCCATTGACACCAGCCTCGAAATCGTACCGATGGATAGCGACACGGATCCGATCGAGTTGATGGAAAAGATGATTGAATCAGCCAATGAGATTGAAATACAAGAGCTGCCGCGAAATGAAACCCGGCGATTTGATCTCTGCTGCGATTGTCATAAGAAATTCTCAACCGATCCGCTGGGCCGAAAAACGAGTCGAAAAGTCTATTTCAGCTCGAATTGAACAAAAAAACTTCTGAAAAGGCATATCGAATTGAACCGTCGCAGCTTATTAAAAACTGTTCCAGTCGTTGGACTTGGTCTGTTTTGTGAGTTCAACAAACCAGAATTGATGGCCCAGAATCAGGCCTCTGGGGCGACAGGGAAGCCGAAAGAACTCGGTTCCCGGCGGGAGTTGTTTATAGATCGGTTTCTGATTGAGAAAATGACGGGCGCTGAACTCAGGCTCCACAGCCCCCAGGAAGCGCCTGCCAGCCCCAGTCCTGCCGATCATATGGAATATGCAACTGTCATTAAGGATGGCGATCTTTATCGGTTCTACACGCGCGATGGCCGGGGTGCGAAGCATGATGGAGATTCTCCGGAAGTCACACGATATTGTGAAAGCCGCGATGGGATCCACTGGACCAGGCCAATTCTGGGAATCCATGAAATCGGTGGCTCCAAAGCCAATAATGTGATCCTCCACGAACCTCCGTTTTGCCATAACTTTTCACCATTTCTCGACACCCGCCCCGGAATTCCGGCCGATCACCGTTTCAAGGCATTGGCTGGAACTGTCAAATCGTCGCTGGTTGCATTTGTATCAGGTGATGGGATTCACTGGGAGAAATTGCGCCAGGAACCTGTGATCCGATACACTCGTGAATATGCATTTGACTCGCAGAATGTCTCGTTTTGGTCGGAGTTGGAGAACTGTTACGTCTGCTATTTTCGCCATTTTCTTGACAAAAAACTCAGATCCGTTTGCCGCACCACGTCTCCTGACTATTTGAATTGGTCTGAACCTGTCGCACTCAAGCCAAACTTTCCTGGCGAACATATTTATACCACGCTGACCCATCCCTATTTTCGGGCCCCCCATATTTATATTGCAACACCCACCCGGTTTTTTCCGGACCGTGGTGAAAGCACCGACATCATGTTCATGACCGCACGTGGCCCAGGCCCATTTGACCGAACTTTCCGCGAAGCCTTTATCCGCCCAGGCCTTGATCCACAAAGATGGGGCAATCGTTCAAACTATGCGGCCCTGAATGTGGTGCCCACAGGCCCTGAAGAAATGTCGATTTATCTGACCCCATTTCGCCGGTTCACGCTTCGTACAGATGGATTTGCATCGGTTCATGCCGGTGCCGACGAAGCCGAAATGATCACCCATCCATTGCAATTCCAAGGCAAGCGACTGTTTGTGAATTATTCCACCAGCGCTGGTGGACGAATGCGAATTGAAATTCAAAACGCCGAAGGTCACCCCATTTCAGACTACTCACTCGACGATTTTCGTCAGCTTGTGGGCGATTCCACAGACCAGCAAGTCGGCTGGAAACGCGGCGGAGACCTTGAAAAACTCGCAGGTCAGACCATCCGCCTGCGATTCGTCATGCAGGAAACCAATCTCTTTGCCCTCCAGTTCAAGGTGTAATCCGGCTGACAGATATCACTTTGGTCTCTATTCAAAAAACAGGGAATTCCGAATGTATCCTCGAATTAAGATCCGTTTGATGGCATCTGTACTATTGTATGGCCTGTGCACAGCCTTCATGCCAGGTTCCGAATCTGCAGAAAAGCCCAATGTTTTACTGATCTGTGTTGACGACTTAAAACCACTCATAGGCGCTTATGGCGACAATCTGGCTAAAACTCCGAATCTGGACAAACTGGCCAGTCAAGGCGTTCTTTTTGAGCGTGCTTATTGCAATCAAGCTGTCTGTTCACCTTCTCGGAACGCCTTATTGACATCGCTCCGGCCACAGACTCTGGGCATTTATGATCTCCCGACAAACTTCCGTAAATCTCGCCCGGATGCAATCACTTTTCCTGAATTCTTTAAAACCAACGGCTATCGCACAGAGGCCATGGGCAAGATTTTTCACGTCGGTCACGGTAATTACGAGGACAGTCAGTCGTGGTCAGTTCCTCACTTTAAAGCAAACAGCATTGGATATGCTTTGAAAGAGAATCAGGGGCAGACCCGCGAAGGGGCTTTATTTGACAACAAGAAGCCAGCCGACCTGCCGCGCGGATCTGCATTCGAAAATGCCGATGTGCCTGACAATGCTTATGGTGATGGCAAGATTGCCGACGAAGCTGTCCGGCGATTGCAATTGGCCAAAGCCAGTACCGGTCAGCCTTTCTTTATGGCTGTGGGTTTCCTGAAGCCACACCTGCCATTTTGCGCACCGAAAAAATATTGGGATCTTTATGACCGAAATGCAATTCGCTTACCAGCCGTAAAATCGGCGCCGGAAGGGGCACCGGAATTTGCTCCTCAATATGGTGGAGAGTTGCGTCAGTATAAAAACATCCCTCAAAAGGGGCCGATCGACGACGACCTGACCAGAACGTTGATTCATGGCTATTATGCCGCAACAAGTTATATGGACGCCCAACTCGGTCGGGTCATGGATGCTCTTGCGGAAAATGGGCATGCCGAAAATACAATCATTGTGCTTTGGGGCGATCATGGATGGCATCTGGGCGACCACGGCATGTGGTGCAAGCATACGAATTATCAAGAAGCCACTCGCATTCCCGTAATCATTTCAAAACCTGGATTGAATCCCGGCAAACGAACGCAAGCGTTTCTCGAGTCGGTTGATATTTATCCAACAATTGCTGAACTTGCTGGCCTGAAGCCACCGAAAGGCCTTGACGGAATCAGCCAGGCAAAGGTGATTGAAAATCCTGAGACCGCAATACGTACCAGTGTGACGCATGTTTATCCCAGAGGCGGTGGAATGCTGGGCCGGGCGATTCGGACCGACCGATACCGGATGGTCGAATGGAAGAAGTTCGGGAGCGATCGGGAATCGGCTGTTTTTGAACTTTATGACTATCAGACAGACCCGCTTGAAACCAGGAATATCGCCTCGACAAACCCGCAAGTGATCTCTGAATTGAGCCAGATTCTGGCCAATCAGCCAGAGGCCAAACCTCCAATTGCATCTGGCCCCTCAACGCCGGTCAAACCAGATTCGGACCGGGTCGCCATGTTCACCAGACGTGATACCAACTCCGATGGAAAACTGACACTTTCTGAATTTCTGCTCAATCAGCCGGACCCAGACGAGGCTCCCAAACGATTCCCGAAATTTGACTCCAATCAAGATGGAGTCCTGAGCCGCGATGAATTTGTCCATCAGGGCCGAATCGCCAAAAAGCCCTGATTTTTCGACTGGCATAAAAACTCCGAAACTTTTCCGTCTCATCCGTGTTAAACCTGACATACAGCCTCAGCTACATGACACAACAATCAGGGTTTGACCATGCGAACGCATTTCCTTTTCAGTATCGGTCTGGTCTTCATCGCAGGCCGGCTGGCAGCTCAAGATCAAGAAAACCTCAGGCGTTTTTCGGTTGATCAGACACAGAGGGAAGCACTCGTTTTTGCACCTGCCAAGGCCAGGACGGAAAAAACTCCGCTTGTGTTTGTATTTCATGGGCATGGCGGCACGATGAAAAACGCTTCGTCTGCATTCCACCTGCACACACTCTGGCCAGAAGCAATTGTGGTATACCCGCAAGGCTTAAAGACTCCCGGCCGATTGACAGACCCGGAAGGCAAACGCAGCGGCTGGCAATCACGAACAGGAACAGAGAACAATCGCGACCTGAAATTTTTTGATAAAATGCTTGCCGATTTGAAAACTGAATTTCAGGTGGATGAAAATCGGATCTATGCAACCGGCCATTCCAACGGAGGCGGTTTCACTTATATCTTATGGGCTGAACGAAGCGACATTTTTGCAGCCATGGCTCCATCTGCATCAGCTCGGTTCCGTGAACTCGGCGCGCTCAAACCAAAGCCAGTGCTCCATATCGCAGGGGAAGGCGACAAACTGGTGAAATATGAATGGCAGAGAATGACGATCGAGACCATAAAAATTCTGAACAAGACAACTTCAGTCAAAGATTGGCCCAATGGCAAGTATTGCAAAATTTACGAATCGGAGAACGGTCCGCCAGTTGTGACCCTGATCCACCCTGGTGGTCACCAATTCAACCTGGAAGCCCCGGCAGCCATTGCTGCATTTTTCAAGGAATATTCCAAAACTAAAAAACCTTGAAGTCTGATGAATGGCGGATCAACCACCATTCAAATCAAAAATGAAAAAATAGTTGCAGCACAAGAAATTCCAGCCAGAATTGCAAGTATGGCATTCCACTGAGTCAGAGATTGTATTTTAAGATCTTTGGCTTCAATCTCTGATTGCAATTCCTGCAGCTGATCCGCTTCGTCCAGCGAATCGCCTTCCCTGAGCCGACCAAATTCGCTGACCGATTGCTGTGCAATGTCAGGAGGCTGGCCTGCGATCAAGTTCTTCAGGTCGTGAATCAAATCTTTCGGCTGCTGATACCGGTTCTTTCGATCCTTGGCCAGAAGGGTTTCGACGACGACCCCGAAACCGCTCGAAATCTTGTCGTTCAGGTGGTCTGGTGGAGCCGCTGAAAGATTGATATCCGCATGCTGACGGGTCACTTCAGCTGAAGTCTCGCCCTGAAATGGAGGACGGCCCGTGACCATGTGATACAGAGTGGCACCAAGGCTGTAAAGGTCGGTGCGTATGTCGATGTGAACTTCGCCCCTGGCCTGCTCCGGACTGATGTAATAAGGTGTCCCCACCGCCAGCCCAGCTTCGGCCAAGGCCCACGTTTCATCGGCTGTGGGGCGGGCCAGCCCGAGATCTGCCAGCTTGGCCCGATCGCGATGAATCATGATATTGTCAGGCTTTACGTCACGGTGAATCAGGCCACGCTCATTGGCATGCATCAAGGCCTCAGCCACAGACATGGCAATCCCTAGAGCCTCCTGCTCCTCAAATCGGCCCACTTCCAGCAATCGTTCGCCCACCGACTTACCTTCGACATATTCCATCACGAAAAAATACAGGCCACCTGCCGAACCAGCGTCGATCACACTGACCAGATTTGGGTGCGACAGAGCCGCAGCCATTTTGGCTTCTCGCACAAACCGCTGCACATACGATGGATTTTTGGCGAGGCTGGGGAGCAGGATTTTAACGGCCACGATTCTGTCTACACTGGTCTGACGCGCCTTGTAGACGACGCCCATACAGCCCCTGCCAATTTTTTCGAGCATCTGGAAGCCGGGGATCTCGATCCGCTTTGGCGTATCACTGACAATCTCACGGCTCAATCGCTCACTTTGAGACGTGGTCAAAACGCCTCGATCGACCAACACACTTAAAAATGCCGTGCCTGATGGCGATGCTCCGGGATTCGACCCGTGCGAGTTTGCCGCCGAAAGGCTCAGCCTGGCCCGGTTCAAGTCTTCAGGCGTTGCGAATCCACGGGAAACCAGTGACCGCTCCAGAATGGACAAGGGATCTTTCCCCTTGAGACCATTTCTGGATACTTTCGAGTCAGTACTGGTTTCGGCTGGAGTGACCAATTTTACACCTTTAGTTGTGATTCGCGGAATCGACAAAACCAGCAGAATGGCGAATGTGAGTCGAGGAGGGAAACTCGACTGCCCCTCAGACCAAGGCTTCATCAAATCTTTATCACAAATATATTGTACAACTTAAAGAGATGAAAAAACATTGGATTCTTTTGAAAAGTTGATTGTCAAGGATTTCGCATTCTCAGAACCAATCCGTCTGGCCAACCCCCAAAGCCCTTTTAAAAATCAGATCCGATCGTGGTCGAATTTCTGTGTCGGACTTGTTAAAATTCATTCTCAACGATCAACCTGAATCTCAAGAAAATCCTGGATTCCATTCAGGCAATTGGTTTACAGGTTGGTAAACCCTATCATCTAACATCTTATCTCTGAAGATTTTGGAGCGTGGTCCTGTGTTCAAGATTGGCGTAATCGCTGGTGATGGAGTCGGCCCTGAGGTGGTTCAAGAGGGTGTGGAAACTCTCAAACTTGTGGCCCAACTTGAGGGCTTTGAGGTGGAATGGAAACACTTCGACCTCGGCGGTGAACGCTATCTGCGCACAGGCGAAGTGCTTCCAGCAGAAGATAAAGAAGGCCTGAAACAGTGCGATGCCATCCTTCTGGGTGCTGTGGGAACTCCACTGGTGCCTCCTGGTGTGCTCGAAAGGGGCCTCCTGCTCGACCTTCGATTCTCGTTCCGTCAAGCCATCAACCTTCGCCCCATCAAGCTCTATCCCGGTGTGGACACGCCTCTTAAAGATGCCACTCCCGAGAAGATCGACATGGTTGTGATTCGTGAAAACAACGAAGATCTTTACGTCGGTGTCGGTGGATTCACCCACAAGGGTACGCCTGACGAAGTCGCCATCCAAAGCTCTGTGAACACCCGCAAAGGGGTCGACAAGTGCCTGCATTACGCCTTCGAACTCGCCAGAAAACGTGCTGCTGAAAGGCCTTTCGCAGGTCTGACCGACTCTGAAAAAGCCGCCGGCAAGCGCGGTCGTGTGACCTTGGTCGCCAAAACCAACGTTCTCACTTACGCCCACGACCTCTGGCAGCGTGCCTACAACGAAATGGCCGTGAACTATCCGGAAATCGCCACCGACTACAACCACGTGGACGCCTGCTGCATGCACATGATTCGCGTCCCACAGCGATATGACGTGATCGTCACCACCAACATGTTCGGCGACATCATCACCGACCTCGGCGCCGTCCTTCAAGGCGGACTGGGCGTGGCTGGATCAGGTAACATCAACCCTGACAAGGCTTTCCCAAGCATGTTCGAGCCTGTCCACGGATCAGCCCCCGACATTGCCGGCAAGGGCATCGCCAACCCGATCGCCACCTGCCTGACAATCGGCATGATGCTCGACCATCTGGGCAAGCCGCATGCCGCTGACCTTGTCCGAAAGGGCGTGGCACAAGTGCTTGCTGAAGGGAAGTTTAAGACACCTGATCTGGGCGGAACGGACTCGACCAGAACGGTGGGCGAGGCCGTCAGGTCAGCCATCTCAAAACTCTGATTCATCCAAAAAACGGGGCTTTTGAAAAAGCCCCGTTTTTTTGTACCTTTCAGCAACCGGCTCTTTTACAATTCTTGGAACTCCGCCCAACCGACATAACTTGCTCTAAAAAGGAGGCTTCAGGCACAATCGACACTTGTCCTCATGATCAGGCCATGCCGGGATATCGGTCAATCTGAACCGAGACTCAAAAACGGCACGAGCACCACGGAACGAATCTGATCCGAAAACAAGGCAAATGGCTGTCACGCCTGTCTGCCTTCGGACCAAAAAAACGGAAGCAATAACCAAAGCCATTCGGGAACGATTCCCGGAACTATGGTACGGCAGGGACGCTCCGATTCGTTGACACTGACGCCCGATCCATTGACGCAAGAGGTTCTCAAACCATGAGTTCTGTCTCAAATGTTGCCTTGCAGGCCAACGTTCTGGTCCTGAACAGGCTTTACATGGCCGTCCAGGTGATTTCCGTAAGACGCGCCTTGGGAATGCTTTACAAAGGCGATGCCGAGGTGGTTCACGTTCAGGAGGAAGGCTATTTCGAGTCCTACACCTTCGACCGTTGGCTCGAACGATCGCTGGAACGCATGGGTTGCTGGGAGCCTGAAGACGACGTTCTGCGATCCGTCCGATTCGAACTCGAAGCACCGCGCATTATCCGGCTCATGAGCTTTGATAAACTGCCCCGCCAGCGGATCAAGTTTAATCGACGTAACCTGTTTGCACGCGACGGCAACCGCTGCCAATATTGTGGCAAGAAATATGCCCCTCACGAACTTTCGATGGATCACGTCGTTCCACGCAGCCGAGGCGGCCCAGCCACTTGGGAAAACATTGTCACAGCCTGCCTGCGATGCAATGTCCGCAAAGGTGGCCGCACCCCACAAGGGGCAGGAATGCCGCTGGCCAAGCAGCCGGAAAGGCCCCGGACAAGCCCGCTGCTATCCACCCGCTTGAGTAGTCGTAAGTATCACAGCTGGAAGGTGTTTCTGGAGAACAGCAGTTGGTCAATCGACCTGACTTGAAATGACGATGATATGATCTGGCCAGAAAATGGGTTGGCCAGATCACACCTGGGTCTTCACTTCATTCAATGCACTTCAACAGGTCGGCCTTCAAGCACAGATTGAACCTCAGCCATGCTCAGCTTCAGGGCCAACTGAGCTAAATCACCGTCGAGCATCGGGTTGTGGGTGCCGCCTGAGACATTGTTCACAGCCACACCGATCTCGTTTTCAAAGGCGTCGCCAGTCGAAAGGGTCGGGGTTTCCACCCGACCGTCGGCCAGAATAACTGTCAGGGGATATGCGACATGGTCCCGGCCAAGATTGGCATATTCGAACTTGATCGTGGCTTTTTCGAAGAAGATTTCGTAGCCGTGGGCGAAGGGACGACCGCTCTGGCTGATCGCGCCGGACGTGCAACTCACCACCGGCGAACCGGGCGCATCGTATTCGTAGTTGGTCTGGAGATGTACGACAATCCCTTGATCCACCACACCTCGCGACGAGACCCGGGCCGGCTTGCCAAAGAGCCAACCGATAAAGTGCGTGTCGTGAATGTGCAGGTCGATAGCCGGGCCACCGCTTTTCTCGGCGTCGGCAATGCCTGCGGACCAATCAGGCTTGCTGATCACCCGATAGAAATTGGCGGCCAGAACCTTGCCATATTGGCCACTCTGAATGGCCTCGGCAGCAAACGCGAACTCAGGGAAGAACGGCAGAACGTGTGCCACCATGAGCTTACGGCCAGTACGACGAGCTGTGGCCACCATCGCTTCGGCATCTTCAAGGCTCAGGGCGATCGGCTTTTCGACAAGTACATCCTTGCCGGCTTCAAGGGCAGCGATGGCAAGTCTGGCGTGATCGGCGTTCGGCACGCAGAGGTCCACAAGATTCACTTTGGGATCCGCCAGAAGCTCTTCAAAGGTCTCGTAAGCCGCTACGCCGGAAAGGTCCATCTGGGTCCCACGTGGGCCGAAGTTGCCCTGAATCGATGTCCAGTCGCCGGCCCTCTTTTTCGGGTCGCGCGTACTGATGGCCACCACCTTCGCCCCCGCCACTCGGCCAGTCGCCAGATAATGGGTCATGCCCATAAAGCCGATGCCTACAATGCCAATGCCGATCATTGCTGTATATCCCTCTTATTTGTATGGAGTTGCGGCTTCTCATGAATCTCATGCATTGCCAGTCCCAGCACCTGCCCTGCACCATCGACTGCGTGTTGCCAAAGCCTTCGACGTTCGGATTCAGGTGCTTCACATACTCATAATCTACTATGTAAGATCAAAGCATTACAGGTTTGGCCAAAAATAAGTTGCCGGCCAAGACGGTTTTTCATTCCGTTTACGCCCGCTTTTTTCCGGATTCAAATCATGGGGTGTGGCTCGATGGCTGATTTTTCAGGGCCACATCTCTTAAAAGATGCGCCCTGCAATTCGTTTTTCTTCGTCGGCGTTGCAGCATCAGGCAAGTTTGGCCTTGCGGCGGCGGGTGAGGTAAGCCATGACACCCGTGGCGATGGCGGTCAGGGCATAGGTGGAAGGCTCAGGTACAGCCACGACTGTAAATACTCCGACCATGCTGCCAGTTCCCGAATTTGCAGTAACGAGCAATGCGCCCGCTGAAGTTGCAAGCGAATTGCTGCCAGAGCCTACCGCAAAATCTCCATAGGAGTTGTAAGTGGCAGGCGTCGAAAAATTATTGTAAAGTCCTGACCCATTCGGAAAAGTTAGTTCAAAATCAGGGGTGTTAGCCAGAAGTTGACCGAAAGCCACAACACTGTCTCCAGCTGAAATGTTGTTAAGATCCAAACTCATCACTTTCCAATCTGAAGCCGTAAAAGTTGCCGGAGCAAACCCGTTGATTGTGATCGATGGGGTAGCTAAAAGAGTATAAAGCGGTTGTCCCATGTAATTTCCAGTCTGAACATTCGCTGAATCGGCTGTGGCCGTAATCGAATAAGTGGCGCTGGTGAATGAGACTCCATTCAAACTCCCAGAAAATGTGCCACCACTCATCGTATAGACCATATCACCGGCCTGAACCTGCGCCCCACAGGCCAGAATCAGTCCAACCAAAGCACAATAAAATCGCACCATCATCAATCCTTATCTAACTTGTTAGTTTACATCCATCAACCAATGACAATGTGTCACGACATAAGACGTATACTTAAAATCCTAAACCACTTGAAATCGATTGTCAAACTTTTTATCCCATGATACGAGAGATATTGTCAAATATTTTGTTCTTAGAAATTGAATTAGTGCAAACTTTGGCTTATTTCCTCGGTACAATAATCAACCACACATGGATTTAGGCTCTATTGATCAGAGCGGGAATAAATTCCCGTTTTTAAAATCAGGGCGAAAGACCCGGTGTATTGGTTCGAGTCTAGCCGCAGGGCGCTAGCCCCCGGTTCGCACATCATAAAAAACCGGGGCTAGCGCCAAGACCGGCTAGATAAGAGCCGAAAGCCAACGGTTTCGGTGATTTAAAAATCCAACCGGGGCTAGCGCCAAGACCGGCTAGATAAGAGCCGCGGTGTACAATCCTTGCACCGAAAAGCTGAATCGCCCATGATTTCGTTTGACATCGCTTGACTCACAGCTCATTTGATTGTTTAATTCAGTATCCCCGCTTCAACAAATCCGCATTCACAAGCCCTGCTACTTCTCAATCAAGCTTTTTCTGAATCCAGCACGCACGCTCACAGGGAATCCGCAAAAAAAGGTAATCTCGACGATGTTAAAATTGAACCGCCTTCGAACAGGCATTTTCGAAATGGTAAGATATTGCATCTTGATCTCTTGTTTCGCATCCGGTTTAAATGCTCAGGATGAAAAGCCCAAAGTCCCTGACCCAGCTCGTGAACGATTACTCATGAGCCAGTTTGAAAAAAGCCCGGATTTAAAAGTCAGCCTGCTGGCCGATTCCACGAAATTAAGCCACCCGATTGCATTTTCGATCGACGACTTTGGTCGTGTTTTTGTTGCAGAATCGTTTCGATATATTGATCAAAAAGGTGGATGGTCTGATATCCGCTATCGACTCCCATGGATGGATGAGGATCTGGCAAGCCGATCCATTGTCGATCGCAAGAAACTCTACGAGTCTCGCCTGGGCGATGAATTGCCGGCCTGGAAAGTGTTATCGGAGCGTGTTCGACTACTGGAAGATCCTGATAAAACCGGTGCCTTTCAAAAATCATCCGTATTTGCAGACGGTTTCAATGGCCTCCTGGATGGCACACTGGCTGGCATTCTGGCCACACGCACACAAGTTTATTTAACAAATATCCCAAGCCTATGGGTTCTGGATGGTGCAAACACACAGAAATCGACCGCTCGAAAAGCCCTTCAAACAGGCTATGGAGTGCGTCTGGGATATCTCGGCCACGACCTTCATGGACTCTGCTGGGGCCCCGACGGGCGATTGTATTTCAGTATGGGCGACCGTGGCTCGCGC
>Ga0208720_1000314_pt1 | contig 12622 bp, 7 predicted proteins | sample LakMenEpi20Apr10_FD_150716 | JGI IMG/M metagenome (GOLD analysis project Ga0208720, IMG submission 150716) | Freshwater microbial communities from Lake Mendota, WI - 20APR2010 deep hole epilimnion (SPAdes) | ecosystem: Environmental > Aquatic > Freshwater > Lake > Epilimnion/Euphotic zone ...
ACAAATGTAAGACATCGGCCAGTCGGAAGCCCTTGCAAAACAAAGCGTTAAGTGCGAAAAACGGGCTTTTTCTTGTGAAAAGTACGGTCTAGTGATCATCACAGGTGTTCTGGTGGTCGCTGGGGGAATACTCTCTGTCAGCACATTTTCCATGGCTGCACCGCGACAGAAAAACGCCAAGTCGGCCGATTCAGTAATCATACAGGATCCAAGATTCAATTTTCCGGTCGCCCCGACGACGATGACCACCGAAGCGCATTCCAGAATGGCTTTAGGTTTTGCTGGATACACGGTCGAGCCTGCCATGGTTGAACCTGGTAAGGCCCGTTCTGCAGCGGAACAACAGGATCTCGAGAAAGTTGCAGAGATTTTGACTCGTCTGGCTCCCGTTCCCACTCAACGCCTGGCCTATTTCGATTGGCTGAATCGTCCGGATTCTGCAGTTCGTTTCAAGAGTTGGGGATGTCTGCTTCAGGAAGCCAAACCGATCAACGGAGGCTGGGAAGTGCGATTGACGGCGATGGCTCGAGGTACGGACGCTCAAGGCCAGCATATCGACATTTTCAACCGATTTCTCGAAGAATATACGTTGAACGATGCCGGCGAACTTCATTTTGTTCGCTGCAGCGCCCATCCTGATGACAACGCCAAACCTCGATTTGGTCGAACGGGACTGTAGGTGATGGAAATCAATAAACGGGCAGATGGTGACCGTACAGTTCCATACAAACACCCTCAATACCATCACCCTGGAATCCAGCATGAGCCATAAAAAAACGCCGGTCACATGGACCGGCCAGATGGTTCAACGGATGATGAGTCGATTCAAACTCAGGCAAAAGGTCGAACGTGGCTGCCGTGGTTGAGTGTACGAGGCAGTTCTGTGCGGCCCATCAGGAACTCGTCGATCCCGGCTGCGGCGTGTCGGCCTTCTGCAATGGCCCAGACGATCAGGCTTTGGCCACGTGTCATGTCTCCAGCGGTGAAGACTTTTTCGATGTTCGTCTGCTTGCTGTGAGCGTCGGCTTTGACATTCCCAGCCCTGTCCAGCTCAACTCCAAACTGCTCCACGAGCTTATTCCGCTCGGGTCCGACAAAGCCCATGGCCAGCAGGACGAGGTCGGCTGGATAAATCTTCTCGCTGCCAGGGACGTCCACAAAGGTTGGGCGGCCGTCCTGCATCTTCATTTCCACCTGGGCTGTCTCGAGAGCGATCACATGTCCGTGATCGTTGCCGATGAGTCGCTTGGTGGCGATTGAGAAAACTCGTTCGCCACCTTCTTCGTGGGCCTGGCTGGTGCGGTAAATGTTGGCGTATTGAGGCCACGGGTTCCAGTCAGCACGGGCTTCAGGTGGACGTGGGACGATCTCAAACTGATTCACGCTCGCACATTTGTGGCGGTGAACGGTGCCCAGGCAGTCGGCGCCGGTGTCTCCACCACCGATGATGATCACATGCTTGCCTTCAGCCCAGTTCAGGTCGTCAGACTCAATGCTGTCGCCAGCAACCCGCTTGTTCTGGTTCGGCAGGAAGTCCATGGCGAACTCAATTCCGCGCAGTTCGCGGCCAGGAATCGGCAGGTCGCGTGGTGCGGTTGATCCGCAGCAGAGGCAAACGGCGTCGAACTCGGCCAGAATCGCATCGGCCGTGATATCGTAGCCGATATTCACACCGGCCTTGAAAACGATGCCTTCGGCTTCCATCTGCTCCACGCGACGATCCACATGGTGCTTTTCCATCTTGAAGTCGGGGATCCCGTATCGCAGGAGTCCGCCAATCCGGTCGGCACGCTCAAAAACGGTCACTTCATGGCCGGCCCGGCGCAGTTGCTGGGCTGCAGCAAGACCGGCAGGACCGCTCCCAATGACGGCAACCTTTTTACCTGTCAATACTTTCGGTGGTTCTGGCTTGACCCAGCCTTCGGCCCAGGCGCGTTCGATGATCGAGGCTTCTACGGTCTTGATCGCTACGGCGTCGGCATTGATCCCAAGAACACAGGAATTCTCGCACGGGGCAGGGCAGAGCTTGCCGGTGAATTCCGGGAAATTGTTGGTGGCGTGAAGCCGTTCAATGGCGGACTGCCACTGGTTGCGATAGACGAGGTCGTTCCAGTCGGGGATCAGATTGCCCAGAGGGCAGCCTTGGTGACAGAACGGGATCCCACAGTCCATGCAGCGAGCGCCTTGGGCACGCAAGGCTTCTTCTGGGAGTGGGTTATAGACTTCAAGATAGTCGCTGAGGCGTTCCAGAACATCGCGGCGTTTTGGGGTCTGGCGCTGAAGTTCCATGAATCCGGTGGGCTTGCCCATGTTCAAAAATCTCCCTGACAAAATGACTGCTGTAGCTGGTGATTTGGTTGTTTTGTGATGCTTTTGATTTATGGGGGCGATTTTTATCAATCAGCCCCCAAAATTGGGTCGGTCAGAACAGATCAGGCTTTGACAGCCGCCAGTTGGGCGTTGGCGGCGGCTTTTTTGCGCTCCAGCAGAACGCGACGGTAGTCAACCGGCATGACCTTGACGAACTTCTTCTGGGTATTTTCCCAGTCGTTCAGAATCTCGGAGGCCACGGTGCTGCCTGTATATCCAGAGTGCTGGATCAGCAGGTCGCGAACCTGGTCGATGTCCTCTTTATCAGCGAACTTCTCAAGCTCGACCATTTCCATGTTGCACTTGGCTGGGAATTCACCGTTCGGGTCGTAGATGTATGCGACACCGCCCGACATACCGGCTGCAAAGTTCCGGCCGGTAGGGCCGATGATCAGGGCCACTCCACCGGTCATGTATTCGCATCCGTGATCGCCCACGCCTTCAACCACGGCCATGGAGCCGGAGTTTCGCACGCAGAAACGTTCGCCGGCGGTGCCTCGGAAGAAGGCCCGGCCACCAGTGGCGCCATAAAGCGCCACGTTGCCAATGATCACGTTGGTCGATGGGTCGAAACTGACATTCTTGGGCGGGGTGACTACCAGCTTGCCGCCTGAAAGGCCTTTGCCGACATAGTCGTTGGCATCGCCCTCAAGCACCAGAGTGATCCCTCGTGGTACGAATGCCCCGAAGCTCTGGCCGGCAGAGCCGTTGAAGTTCACGCGGATGGTGTCTTCCGGCAGGCCTGCTCCGCCATATTTACGGGTCAGTTCGCTACCCAGAATCGTGCCTACCGTGCGGTTGACGTTGATGATCGGAAGGTTGATCGTCACCGATTCGCCTGTTTCCAAGGCCGGTGCAGCCAGTTTCAGAATTTGCTGATCCAGGGCTCTATCCAAGCCGTGATCCTGATCACGCATCTTGCGGATGGCAACATCAGGGCCCATGTCCGGTCGATAGAAGATCTTCGAGAAATCGAGTCCCTTGGCCTTGTAGTGGCTGATGGCCTTTTTCATGTCCAGAAGGTCGGATCGGCCGACCATTTCGTCCATGCTTCGGAAGCCGAGCTGGGCCATGGTTTCGCGAATCTCTTCGGCGATGAACCGGAAGAAGTTGACGACATGTTCGGCTCTGCCTGTGAATTGCTTACGCAGGTCTTCATTCTGGGTCGCAATACCCACAGGACAGGTGCCCAGATGGCAGACCCGCATCATGATGCAGCCCATGACCACCAAAGGAGCTGTGGCGAATCCGAATTCTTCAGCGCCCAGAAGGGCAGCCACCACCACATCGCGGCCGGTCTTCATCTGACCGTCGGCTTGAACCACGATCCTGTCTCGAAGATTGTTCAGAACCAGAGTCTGCTGAGTTTCAGCCAGGCCGAGTTCCCAAGGGATACCGGCGTGTTTGAGAGAGGTGAGCGGGCTGGCACCCGTGCCTCCGTCAAAACCTGAGATCAGAACAACGTCAGAGTGAGCCTTGGCCACCCCGGCAGCAACGGTTCCGACACCCACTTCAGCGACCAGTTTGACGCTGATCCGGGCACGTGGATTACCGTTCTTGAGATCGTGAATCAGTTGCTTCAAGTCCTCAATCGAGTAAATGTCGTGGTGCGGCGGAGGACTGATCAAGCCCACGCCTGGCATGGTGTGGCGCACCTTGGCGATATAGTTGGAAACTTTCCCGCCAGGCAACTGACCGCCTTCGCCCGGCTTTGCTCCCTGAGCCATTTTGATCTGGAGCTCATCGGAATTGACCAGATATTCGCTGGTCACGCCGAATCGGCCTGAGGCGACCTGTTTGATCGAGCTCCGGCGATTATCACCGTTGGCATCCAGCTTATATCGGCGTGGATCTTCTCCACCTTCGCCGGTGTTGCTTCGTCCACCAAGCCGATTCATGGCGATGGCCAGAGTTTCGTGGGCTTCTTCCGAGATCGACCCAAGGCTCATCGCACCTGTGGCGAATCGCTTGACGATCGACTCAGCAGATTCCACTTCTTCCAAAGGAACCGCCGTGCAGTGGTCATACCTGAAGTCGAATAAACCTCTCAGTGTGCAGAGACGCTCGTTCTGGTCATCAATCAAGCGGGTGTATTGCTTGAAGATGTCATATTTCTGAGTTTTTGTCGCATGCTGAAGGCGGAACACGGTTTCAGGGTTAAACAGGTGGAATTCACCCTCGCGGCGCCATTGATACTGACCACCCCAATCCAGCAGTGGTGTACCGCTCTCACGCTCGTTATATGCACGTTGGTGACCAGCAAGCACTTCGAGAGTAATCTCTGAGAGTCCGGCGCCCGAGATTCGGGTTGCCGTTTTCTCGAAATACTTGTTGATGAATTCCTGATTCAGGCCGATCGCTTCGAAAATCTGGGCCCCGCGATAGCTTTGGATCGTACTGATGCCCATCTTGGACATGACTTTGACGATGCCCTTTTTGACCGCCTTGCGGTAATGCTCAACGGCTTCTTCATGGTCGATCTCAGCCTTGAGAAAGCCTTGATTGATCATGTCGTCAAGCGTTTCAAAGGCGACATAAGGATTCACGGCACCGGCGCCATAGCCCAGAAGCAGGGCGAAGTGGTGCACTTCACGGGCATCTCCGCATTCGACCACCAGACCGGCACGAGTTCGCAACCCCTGACGCACCAGGTGGTGGTGCAGGCCGGAACAGGCCAGCAGGGATGGGATCGGAGCATGCGTTGCATCCACAGCCCGGTCCGAGAGAATCAACAGATTGGCACCTGTTGCAATGGCCCGAACGGCTTCGTCAAAGATCCGGTCCAGAGCCGCTTCCAAGCCAGCATCACCTTCCGAGGCTGGGAAGGTCATGTTCAGGGTGGCCGACTTAAACCCATTCCAGCCATTGAGTTGCTTCAAACGGGCGGTTTCGTCGTTATCCAGAACGGGCGACTTGAGCTCGATCAAGTGGCAGGCTTCTGGAGAAGGCTGAAGCAGGTTGTCTTCGCGACCGATGGTGGTCAGAACGGACGTCACGCACTCTTCGCGGATGGCGTCCAGTGGTGGGTTGGTCACCTGTGCAAAAAGCTGCTTGAAATAGCTGAACAGGATCTGAGGGCGATCTGAAAGAACGGCCAAAGGCGTGTCGGTACCCATCGAGCCGATGGCTTCCGCACCATCGTTACCCATAGGGGCCAGAATGTACTTCAGGTCTTCCAGCGTATAACCGAACGCAAGTTGCCTGTGCAGAAGGGTTTCATGGTCGGGTGTCGGCACGTGTGGAACGGTGGGCAGATCGGTGATCTTGACCAGATTCTTTTTGAGCCATTCACCATAAGGCTTTTGGGCAGCGATCGCTGTCTTGAGCTCATCGTCGCCCACAATCCGGCCTTGTTCCATGTCGATCAGGAACATCTTCCCAGGCTCAAGACGACCCTTGAGAATCACGTCTTCGTGCTTGATCTCAGGCAGAACACCCACCTCTGAGGCCATCACGACCAAGTCATCGTTGGTCACATAGTAGCGGCTTGGGCGAAGTCCGTTGCGGTCCAGAACAGCGGCAATATTGCGACCATCTGTGAACACGACTGAAGCAGGGCCATCCCAGGGCTCAATCAGGCAGCCGTGGTAGTGATAGAAATCCTTCTTGGACTGGGTCATCGTGTCGTGATTTTCCCAGGCTTCAGGGATCAGCATCATCAGGGCATGAGCTGGGCTATAGCCTGACTTGATCAGGAGTTCGACGGCGTTGTCCAGACAGGCTGTGTCCGAAAGGCCTTCTGTGATGATCGGCAGGAGCTTCTCAATATCGCCTGGTTCGTACAGGTTGGACGAGAACAGGGCCTCGCGGGCTCTCATCCAGTTGATGTTCCCGCGAAGGGTGTTGATTTCACCGTTGTGGGCGATCATCCGATATGGGTGAGCCAGTTCCCAGGAAGGGAAAGTGTTGGTGGAGAACCGTGAGTGATAGATGGCAAAGGCCGACTCCATCAACGTGTCTTCCAGATCGTCCGCATAATAGCTGGCCACCTGGTCAGGCGTGAGCATGCCCTTATAGACCAGTGTGCGGCACGAAAGGCTTGGGAAATAGAAGAAGTGCTTATCGTCCCGGCCACTGTCGCGCATGGCCTTTTCAAACACTTTACGAAGCACGAAAAGCTTGCGCTCAAATCGGTCGGTGTCGTCTCCAAACGGAGATCCGATATAGGCATGATAAACGACTGGCTCAACAGCTCTGGCTGTTACACCGAGAGCGGCGTTGTCGGTTTTGAGCTTGCGCCATCCAAGGAAGGTCAGCCCTTCCTCACGGACAAACTTCTCGAACATGGCTTGGCCGGACATGCACGAATCATCTTCAGGTGAACAGAAAAAGGCACCCACGCCGTATTGTCCAGCGCCTGGCAATTCAATGCCTTCGGCCTGACATCGGGTCCGCATGAAGGCATGAGGAATCTGGATCAAGATACCCGCACCGTCGCCCGTGGCGGCATCGGAACCCACAGCGCCCCGGTGGTCAAGATTGATCAGGGCCTGAACCGCATTGCGGACAATCTTGTGATTCTTGCGTCCCTTGAGATCCACAATAAAACCGACACCACAGGCATCATGTTCGAAAGCTGGGTCGTATAACCCTTGCGCTTGGGGACGTTGGCCGTTCATCACTGGTTCCTGACGGGAAGGGGACTGGGACATTTTAGGACTCTCACTTATCCGGGCAGATTTTTGATTGAATTGGGCGTTGGTTCTGAACTGGTCTGGATTTCTGAAGGTTCTTGGGGAACATCATTTTCAGGAATCTTGGAGTCATCTGCATAAGTCGTCGTGGTCGTGGGTGCCATCACTCGCAGGAGCTTTGGACACGGCATCCGTTGCCATCTTTATGTTTCGTTGGTTTCACGAACAAAACCCGCATCATCCTTGGCGGGCCTAGATTTCAGAACAGAGAGAGAGGGGCGATGGTTCTGTTACATCACTCGCCCGTTGACTTCTGTTCCGATCAGCGGTTTCTCGGCAGAGACCGCCTTGGCAGGAGCCGCCAACTCGGGGATTCTGGAGGGCGTTGGATTCGCTCCCGAATCTTCCAGAAGGCGTTTTAAAAACCTTCTGCCAACAGGGCTTAAAGCTCGATTCTTGCGGTGAATAATGGCCAGTGGGCGGACGAGTGGTTCACTATCATTTTTGATCGAAATGGCCACCAGCGACTTATTCCTAAGCTCAGCTGAAAGAGTCGGTTCTGGCAGGATTGCGACCCCTGAACCGATCTCCACAGCTCGCTTGATCGTTTCCACGTTGTCAAAGGTCAGCGAAATCTCAATCGAAATACTCTGGTTTCGCAAGAACCGATCAATCGCCCTACGGATCGGTAATCCTTCATCAAAGGCTACAAATCTCTCGCCGGCAAATTCGCTCGGATCTATCTCTTTACGATCTGCAAACCGGTGGCCTGGCGAAACAGCAAGTACCATGCGTTCTTCACGCCATGGAATCACCACCAACTCCGGCCACTTCTTCGGAAAACTGATCAATCCCAGCTCCGCATTCTCTTCCAGCACGCTCTCCAGAACGGCTGAAGGATGCTGGTATTCAATCTTTACGTGTGCGTTCTTATGACTTTTCTGAAAGTCTGCCAAAATGTGTACCATGTGGGCCAGACCCACAGAATAAATCGACGAAATCTTCACCGATCCATCCACCGGAGTCTCTTCAGCCTGCTGGCGAACACGATTCTCAAGCTCCTGGAATTCCCCAAGAATCTCACGGCAGCCTTCGTAATAAATCCGACCCGGCTCTGTCATCACCAACGGCCGCTTCGACCGATCCAGAAGCCGTGCCCCCAGCCTCTGCTCAAGCTGCAAAACCACCTGACTTGCAGAGGATTGCGAAACATCATTCTCCTTGGCAGCTCGTGAAAAGCTCGCCAGGCGAACAACATCACAGAATATCTTGAGCGATTCCAACTGCATCGGTGATCAGTCATTTCTCGAGGTTTCGTAATACTGTCAGATTAACAGTATCGAACTATGTTATAGTAAATCGCATGTCAGCCCCCTTTGTCAAGAGAATTTGTCGTTAAAAATCCAGAATATTCGATGAAGATTTCTTGTAGTATAAGCTTGGCTAATGTTAAGATTTCGTGAACGCTGTATAATCTGCACGATTGTTAATTCTGGAATCTCATGCTTCAGGAATCTAGTGTGAACCAATTGAAATTCGTGATAAGGCGAATCTGTTTACAATGCGAATGGACGTGTTCGTTCAACTTTTCGGTGACACTGGGCAGAAATTTCTCGCTTTGTGCAAGCCATAGTTTTTACCCCTCTCATTCTGAGGTCTGGAGTATGAGTCTGAGATTTGGGGCGGATTCACTGGACAAAATGTTTCAATGTAGGCCATGTCGCCTGACATGGCGGGCTTTGGCTGGAATTTTTAGAACAACGCAAATCTATTTTGTGTAATATGTTATATACGTATTGACTGGAGTGGTGAAAACCCGCCCGGTCAGGGGACGTCAGGGGACCGTGCCTACAGAATTTCGATTCTGAGCGTGATTAGGGTTTAGGTAATTTACGCATGGAATGAGTCAAATCTTACGGCTTGCCAAGGTGGACATAATCGTAAAACGTTCGAAGATGGAGCAGGCCTGACACTCCAAACCTATCGTCAAACCAGACATGGTTATGATTGTAAAGGAACGAATCCGCGAGGATCGACCCCGATTCATCGACTGCAAACCAGCCAAGAATCTCCGACATCGGAACTTCCGTCAATTCCAGGCCACTGCAGCGCGGGTCGATCACTTCCAGGCGACCTTCTGTCACATGCCTGGCATCTTCCGCCAGATTTGGATCGTCTGCAACCTTCGCATTCATGAATTCTGCGACAAGGTTCACAAACGCTGTGTTGAACTGGAATGTGGCAGAATCGAACCCCCCATCCGTTCGCGGCTGAAACCGCCCGATAATGGTCCGGACATCCACACCCACAGAGCCCGCCAGAATTGGATCCTGAAAACAGACCACATGCTGTCGTCCAGATTCGTCGTCAAGTTCATAAACCATCAACATCGGTACGGTTGCAGAATTGGCCAAGTCAGGAATCTCCATCCGCATGCTGGGATTGTTCAGATCAATCCTTTTAGTTTAATCAAAACCGTCTCAGTTTTGCCTCCCCTGAAAATGAATTCAAGCTGCTTGCAATCGATTGACGATGAAAAACGAGTAATCGAGCAGCACGCTCGGCGTGGATTCGCCGTCAATGCCGATGAATCGTTCGAGAGAAACTTTCAAACGATTTGTGGCGGCCAAATTGCTGGCTCCTGTTCCGATCATGGAGGATCTATCATGACACGTCGTCTTTTCGTTGCGGCAGCCTCTGCTCTTCTTCTCTGGACTATCTCCGGAACAACCGTCCAAGCCCAATCATGGGCAGATGGGATGTTCAACGAACTAAGCCACAACTGGGGCCCAGTCGCTCGTGGAGCCACCGTTCGTTATCCATTCTATCTCACGAACACCCTGAACGAGCCCATCACCATCGTTGGCCTGCGACCGTCTTGTGGTTGTACGAGCGGTGCCTCCGATAAATCTGTGGTCGGACCCGGCGAGCGAGCCACAGTCGAAGCTCAGATGAACACCATCAACTTCGTCGGCCACAAGGCCACCATCCTGTTCGTCTCGCTGGTCACGGCCAGTGGTCGTCAGGCTGAAGTGCGGCTGGCTGTCAGTTCCGAGATCCAAAGCGATATCGTTCTAAATCCCGGCACCATCGACTTCGGTTACGTCGTCAAAGGCCAGGAAGTTTCGCGAACTGTCGTGATCGACCGTGTCGGTGCCAACGACTGGCGGGCCGTGAAAATGTCGAGTAACGTCAAGGGAATCGACGCCAAACTGGTCGAGCGCAATCGTACCACCACAGGCGTAACCTATGAGCTAAACGTGACTTTGCGAAAAGATGCCCCTGAGGGTGTGATTCGTAATGACCTGTTTGTTCATACAAACGATCCGAACAACCCCGCCATTCCTGTCCTCATGACAGCTCAGGTTGTCGGTGCCCTGACCGTATCGCCCAAGTCTGTCAACGTGGGTACCCTCCAAGCCACCAGCCAGACTCCTGCCCAAGGCCGATTCGTTGTCAAAGGCTCTCAGCCTTTCATCGTGACCGGTGTGGAAGGCTCTGAAGAAGGTCTGGAACTGATCGTTGCTGAAACTCAGCCGAAGACAGTCCATGTTCTGACAGTTCAGTTCACGCCTTCGAAATCCTCCGCTACTGGAGAATTTACCAAAGTCCTGAAACTACACACGAACCTGCCCGGCCAGCCTCCTTTGGAAGTGACCATCCAAGGCACTTCAAATAAATAATCAAACCTTTTTGCAGGTCTGATTGGTCATCATCACATAGGCCGAAGGGATTTAATTCTCCCTTCGGCCTTTTTTTATGTTGTTTTAGCCATGAAAATCGTGATCTCAGCGGGATGAATCGTTTACACTGTTGCCTTGGCCTTGCCTCCATGTTCTACTAAACGCATGATCTCGCCACGGAAACTTGTTGCGTATCCCAGACAAAAGGCCCAGTGATGCAACTCAATTTACGATTCATCGCATTCTTCATCAGCATCATCACCGCATTTACAAGCTGGTGTTCAGCATCAGAAACTACACCTCCAAACATCATCATCTTCCTGGCAGACGACCTCGGTTATGGCGATCTCGCCTGTTATGGCCATCCAGTCATCAAAACTCCCCATCTTGACCGATTCGCGCAACAGGGCATGAAACTGACTCAATGTTACTCGGCCAGTGCCGTCTGTTCTCCGAGCCGTTCAGCGATACTTACCGGCCGTACACCTTATCGAAATGGTGTTTTTACCTGGATTCCAGAAAATCAATTGCCATTTTTACGAACCAGTGAAATCACATCAGCCAAATTATTAAAATCCAAAGGCTACGATACAGCCCATGTCGGTAAATGGCATTTGAACGGCTATTTCAACAATCCTACGCATCCTCAACCGTCTGATCACGGTTTCAATCACTGGTACAGCACGCAGAACAACGCAGCCCCAAGCCATAAGAATCCGAACAACTTTGTGAGTGACGGCAAGCCTGTCGGTGAGCTTCAAGGCTATTCAGCTGAGCTTGTTGCTGACGAAGCCATTCGCTGGCTGAAATCAGGTCGCGATAAAACCAAGCCGTTCTTCCTGTGTGTCTGGACCCACGAACCGCACCTCCCTATTGAAACTGACCCCAAGTTCCAATCACCATATCAGAATATTGAAAATCCCGATATCCGTCAGCATCACGGCAATGTCTCGCAAATGGACGATGCTTTTGGGAGGCTGATGAAATCGCTCGACGAATTGCAATTGACCGATTCCACATTCGTTGCGTTTACTGCTGATAATGGCCCGGAAGGCAACGGTGATAATGGCCGCACACGTGGCTCGACAGGTGGCCTTAGAGGTCGAAAACGCGATGTCTATGAGGGCGGAATTCGAGTCCCGGGGATTGTCAGATGGCCCGGAAAAATCAAGCCGGGAACAGTGAACGATACGCCGGTGATTGGATCAGACTGGTTCCCGACGGTCTGCGAAATTACAAACACAAAAATGCCATCTGATAGGGTGATCGACGGCGGTAGTCTATTACCACTTTTGACAAAATCTGAGCCAGTTGTGCGATCCAAGCCGCTCTACTGGAGATGCAACATCGCCAGAACTCCGATCAAGACAGCCATGCGGATCGGCGACTGGAAAATTGTTGCAACCGAAGACTTGAGCCGGATGGAACTTTATGACCTGAAGACGGATATGGCCGAAACCACCGATCTCTCGAAAACCAATCCCGCGAAATTTGCTGAAATGAAATCGGCTTTGATCTCGCTCAATACCGAAATTGAAGCGGAAGGCCCCCAATGGTGGATAGGCTATCAGGAATCTGGCTCTAATGCGGCAAAAAAGAAAGCCGCTGCAAAGAAAAAGTCCGCCACCAAATCGAAATCCTCAGAATAAGCTCTATCACAGTTCTACGAATCCAGAAGAATCATCACTCAATTTCAGAATCGAGACAATCATGAATCTGACCCAACGACCACAATGGCAAGCATTACAAGCCCATTACGATCAAAATGCCCAAATGCAACTCAGCGAGCTTTTTGCAGCCAGACCCGATCGTGGAACGTTGTTTTCTGCTGAAGCAGTCGGAATTTATCTGGACTATTCGAAAAATCGTGTGAATTCAGAGACTCTCAGGCTCTTATTTGTATTAACAGATTCGGTTGATCTTAGATCAAAAATC
>Ga0208720_1000315_pt1 | contig 12581 bp, 10 predicted proteins | sample LakMenEpi20Apr10_FD_150716 | JGI IMG/M metagenome (GOLD analysis project Ga0208720, IMG submission 150716) | Freshwater microbial communities from Lake Mendota, WI - 20APR2010 deep hole epilimnion (SPAdes) | ecosystem: Environmental > Aquatic > Freshwater > Lake > Epilimnion/Euphotic zone ...
TACCGCAACATGCAATATCGGGTGAGCAATAATTTCCGTGTTGCTGGCTTGATTAATCTGCACAAGATTGGCAATCCCGTTCACGTTCAAGACCATGTTGTTGGTATACTTGGCCGAGAAAGTTTTGAGATTGCCCTTCACGTCGATCACCGACGAACCAAATAATTGAGGATTAAATGATTCGCTCAGGCCAGCCAGTTTTTGATTTGTCGTATAGAGCTTGAACGAACCTGTTGAGGCCAGATTATTCGGGCTGAACATCTGAGCCGTATAATATCCATCCGTAATGTTGTAATTTGATGGATTCACCAGCACGACGTTTTGATCCACCGAACCCATGTCAAATTGAGTGTTGCTGAGCCATGGAATCGAGCCACCGATTTTGGTGGTTGAGTTGACACTCAATGAGTTGTCATCAGCATCGTTGATTTTCATGATTCCAAGCTGAGGGTCTGTACTCAAAGGCGAATAGGCATCAAAATAGGCTGCGCCTGTGTTGTATATGTAGGAAATCCCTGCAACGCCTGTTGTGCCGGGCATTGCATTGAATGTCACAGGATAATTGAATACCGATGGGACGGGAGTTGCAAGAGGGTCTGTTTGAATGATATAAACAGGCACACTGACCTTCGTATCAAGACTCTCTGTGATATCGAAAGATTTTGTGACTCCTGTCCCATTCGTCCCGCCCTTGGAATCCGTCAGGAAAAGATCGCCGCTGGCACCACCGACCCCATCAAACGGGTCAGGAAGACCATTCTCAAGCACCTCAAAATAGCCTTGAAGTGATCCATCAACCACGCTATATGCATTGATGAAGTAACGTGTGGTGCTGGTGGTCGTATCTAAAAATGAGTAGCCAACCGCGACCACCTGAACACTGCCTGTAACAGTCGTACCCGTAGGCATCACGATCTTACCGTTGGCGTATTGGCCGAGGCCAGCTCCCAACATGGTTAAAGGCGTAATGTCGGCAGCAGGATTAGCAACATCCTGACGCTTCACATCGATCGATTTCTCGGCAGTTGCTGATTGAATCACATAGCTGCTATTACGATTGATTTTATAATAAATGAGCTGATCAGTTGCGGAAGCATCGTTATCGATCAATCCGGCAATATATTGATTACCCAATCGCGGCTCAGGTGTTGGAGAATTGGATCGTCCGTTTACATTTCGGACAATCAATTCCACGCCCTGCACTTCCAATTTAACATTGCCGCTAGTGCTGGGTACAGAGCCAGGCAGAATGATCCCACCCACGCCGGTGAGTTCGCCATTCGAAATGGTCAGTTGATCCGTTGTCGGCAAAACCGTCGTGATGGTAATGCCGTTAATGGTTGTGGATGTCGTTCTCTGGCCCGTGTTATTTGTCACAGCGGTCGAACCAGAATTATTCGTGGTCGTGGTGGTATTAAATCCACCCGGATTTTGTGGAGATGTTATGGGCGGAGTAGCTAATGCAGCGAGATCGAGTTGTGTCCCGTGTGCGATATCATTTAAGAAAAGCCGCTGCACACCGGCGCTCAGATTCACACGTCCACCCGGTCCCAAATTAAATCGGGCCATATTCACATAGCCCATCTGATTGGTACCCACACCGGTGGTATCAAACTTTGCCACGTCAGCATCGCGAATTTCATTGATATTCGGGAAAATCTTTTTTGATATGCCCGAAACGCTACCAATAATCTGGCTGTTCGATGTGGTTCCGTTGAACAAAATATGAAGGCCGCCATTGGGGTCAACGTGCGTGTTGACCTTCTCATAGGCTAAAGTACCTTTTGTCAATGTCGGATCGGAAATCAGTGTCCCAGGCCCATAAAGCGTTATCACCGCCTTGGCATTCGGCCCATATTGTGGCAATGGCAACTCCACGCGGCGATCGGCTGGAGGAGCTGGTGGGTTCGCCCGTTTGGCCAGCAGTTTGTTATAATCAAATTTATTGATGTATTGACCATCGAGGCCAGTCACACCACCGGCGGTCATTAGCTCGCGGGCTTCCAATGAATCAAAGCCATTGGTAGGCTCCCATCGACGGACTCGTCGTTTGCTGCTCATGACTCTTCAATCCTTGATTTATCAGGTGCCGAGCGCCTTCATCTCGGAATGGCCTGCAGCGAGACGACCGGTCAAAGTCTCTCGGCGCAACCGGGGCGCGTTTTTCTGTCCACTAATAATCCATATCGGCAATCCGACATATTCGTCATGACCGATTCCAATTGAAAAATACAAACACCCCTAAAAACCATCACCGCAAACGCCTAAAATTCAACGAACCGGGCGCACGTCCACACCTCGTAAACTCAAAGATTTCGTGACCTCTGCCACGGAAGGCCCACTAGAAACCGTCACTTCCGAAAGATCCACCAGCTTTAACCCTTTGACTCCCGATAGAGGCTCTAGAGTATCCAGCTTAAGTCTTCGTAAATAAAGGCTTTGCAACGATTTAAAACTCGCCAGTCCATCGAGCCGGCTGATATTCGTTCGCGATATTTCCAACGTCGTCAGCCCATCACAGCCTGCCAGTGGACCCAAATCACTGACCGGTACTCCAAATAGACTCAAACTCGCAAGCCGTTTCAAACCACTCAGAGGACCCAGATTCACCACGTTCGCACATCGACTCAGATCCAGTCCTACCAATACTTTACAGCCTGCGATCGGAGCAAGGTCAGAAACGGCCGTCTGCATCAGTCCAAGTCGATCCAGGCTGCCCGCTTTCTCCAGACCACTCAAATTCACCACCGATGATCGGTTCAGGTCCAGCACCTTCAATCGGGGAAGGCTGGCAACCACGCTGATGGAGCCGACTTTGGTATCGCTCAAGTAAAGCTCTTCAAGCCCCTTAAGTGTATACAGGGGCGAGATGTCTGTCACATTGGCCTGATTCAGGTTCAGAACCCGCAAGCTGTCCAGTTGCGACATCAGACCCATGTTGTCCACATGCGTTCGGCTCACGTTGAGCACTTCCAGCCGCTTCAAACGTGTCAGGGGATTGATGTTGAGAAAGTCTGAGCCTGTCAGGTCGAGCTTAATCAGACTCCCCAAATTACCAATATCTGAAAGATTCCCAAGCCCCAGATTCCGCAGATTCAAGGCGTAAAGTGAGTCGCCCATGGCCCCGACGGCATTACCCAACATGTTTTGAATTCTTGGGTTCAGGCGAGTGATCGTTGCTCCGTTAGGGTCAGGATCAAGCGTCACTTCAAATCGGCCAGGGATCGGCTGACCGGTCGTGTCTGTGGCAGGAACCACGGTGGCCCCGATGTCGATCAGACGATTGGTTGCCTCTTGAACCTTCGCCTGGGGCGTCTGCACTGGCCCAAGTTCAGGGCGATTGAAAGGTGGAGGCGTTAAAATCTGTTCCGGCTTGGGAACTAATGGCGGCAAGGCTGGAACATCCCGCTTCGGTATAACCATAGCCACCTTCGGAGGTTCCGGCTGATTCTCAGGCCGCGGAGCTGGTGGAGGAGTGGTGGCTGTTTTTGGCAAAGCCACCGCTGGATTGGCCGGTGATGGGGTCTTTACTTCTTGAGGTAACGTTTCCAGAACTGGTTGACCAGGCTTGGTTTCAGTCACTTTAACAGACGGCGGAACCAAGGCCGGCGTGGTGGAGGCTGACGGTTCTGGTTTGGGAGCTGGCGGAACGACTGTTGTGGCTGGCTTTATCGCCGATTTTGGTGATGGTGGCAATGGTGGTGGCAAACGATCCGCCGGCGTGGGGGCTTCAATCGGAGTATTCAGGACCCCGTCGACCAAGGCTGAAATGCGGCCTGGCTGTTTGAGGGCTTTATCGACATCCTGACCAATCGTCATTGGTGCACGGGGCGTGCTTTTCAGTTTGCTGATAAGGCTGAAGCCGTAAATCGTCTCGCCCACAATGGCCATGGAAACCACGACCACCAGCATTCGGAGGATGAAAGTCATTGGGAAGTTCCCCGGTTGCAGGTTTGTTGGGATCGTTTGGCATTTTGCAATTCTGATTCTAATTTAAATGATAACAATCAGGCATGCTGTAAGGGAGTGTTGAGGGTCAGGAATTCGTCGGAGTTGGCACTTTATGGAAATGATTCTGAAAATCCACCTTTCCCGATCATCGAACTCCTGTAAGATAAGAATAGATAAGATAGAACTCCAGCGTGGACAAATCCGCGCGTTCGGGAAGGAGCGTGGCAGGATGGGGTCTCGACATTACAAGCGTTTACAAGCCTTCATGGGAAGCACTTTCATAGCCATTGGCCTCGGCCTGATGGCCCAGTCGGGGTTTGCCCAACTGCCTCCGAATACACCTAAAGCCGCTGCTGGTAACGTCCAAGGCAAGGCTTCCAGCAAGCCACGCGGAGGGTTGCGAATCGGTGGTGCTCCGACCGCCCAGATCCGCAATCAGGTAGAAAAAAAGAACTCCGTCGATCGCCCAAACCTGAAGTCAGAGCGCGATACCCAATACTTCCGGGTGGCCGTAAGTCGGCCCGATGGCAGCTTCCTGAGCCTGAACTACTACCCTGCCCTGCCCGGCGAGAATCCTCCAGTGATTTTGCTGGTGCATGAGAAAGACCGATCGAGCCGGGACTTTGCCGATAAGATCGAGGAATTCAAAGACCCGAACGGCTTGGCCGCTGAACTTCAGGGCGACGGTTTCGCAGTCGTCACGCTCGACGTGGCCGGCCTGAGCGATCCACGCAAGCGGAACGCCAATCTGACCAAGGATGAACCGGCCAAAAAAAATGCCCAGCCTGCTGAGAATCAGGCCACGGGTAATTCGGTGGAGCAAGCGGTGCGTGATCTCCGGCTGACCTACCAGTTTCTGGTGGATCGCCACAACAGGCTTGAGTTCAACCTTGGAAAGCTGACCATTCTGAACATTGGAGAAGGCGCAAACGCTTCTCTGGAATGGCTTCGCGAAGCCACTCAGCCGCCCCCGGCAATGCCTCATCGCGGCAATGTCAGACACGACCCAAGGCAGAAGCACATCGGCGGCCAAATTGCATCCGGTGGTATGAATTCCGCAACCGATCGGCCATCCGACGTATCGGCCATCATCCTGATCTCACCGGTGGAGAGCTGGCAGAATGTCAAAACCGTACCGACTCTGAAAAGCGTGGTGAACGGTTCGCCCGTCAACGTGCTGGCCATCGGAGGCACGACCGATAAAGCCTCAGCCGATACTCTGAAAGCACTTAAGCCGATCGTGGAACGCCGCGAAAGCCGGCTGAGCAAGGTGGAGACCATGGAAACGGGCCTTCACGGAGCCAGATTCCTCCGATTTGAGCCAGGGCTGGTTCCGAAGATCAATCGCTTTCTGGAACAGACGGTGGAGTACCAGAAAACCGAGTGGGAACCACGCTATAACCTGACACCCGTAGCATATAAGCTATTGGAAGCTGTCTCAAAGACGGCCGCTCAGGCTGAATCCCGGACGGCGGCTGGTGTGGAAAAATCGGCTGAAAAGTCGAAGGATACGCCAAAGCCCGCCACCCCTCCAGAGCCTGCCAAACCGGCTGAACCGAAGCCTGAAGCCAAGCCCAAGGCGGAGCCTGCCAAGCCGGCGGCTGCACCGGTGGAACCGCCCAAAACGGAATCGCCCAAGAATTAAGGATTGAGTTTCTCAGATGTTCACAGGACTTGTGCAGGCGTTAGGCGAAGTGTTGGAATCGCTGGAAGAGCCAGGTGGGCGACGCCTTACGGTGGTCTGGCCAGGCCTTGACGAACTGGCTGACGGCCCTGTCCAGATCGGCGAAAGCGTTGCCGTAAACGGCTGCTGCCTGACCGTGATTGAGCATTCCAGCGACTGGTTCGCGTTTCAGGCTGGCCCTGAAACCCTGATCAAAACCAATCTGGGGCAGCTTAAAAAAGGCTCGAAAGTCAATCTGGAGCGAGCTTTGCGACTCTCAGACCGACTTGGCGGGCATATTGTACAAGGCCACATCGACACCACGGCCACGTTGGTGGAGCATCGACCGGACGGCCCCTGGGCGTTCTTAAAATTCGAACTCAACCCAGCCTGGACGCGCCTGATTGTTCCCAAAGGCTCGATCGCCGTGGACGGTGTGAGCCTGACGGTGGTCGATACAGGCCCGGGCTGGTTCACCAATATGCTGATTCCACATACACTTGCGGCAACCACTCTGGGAGTTCGCAAAGTCGGAGAGGCCGTGAACATCGAGACCGACATCCTGGCCAGGCATGTTCAAAGACTGCTTGAAACCAGTGGTGGAGAATGGTCGCCAGACGGCATCAAGATCTGACGCCAGAGCGACTTACATCACCATCACCACACCTTCCACGGTGCGTATCGCGGCATAGATTGACATGACGTGATCGGACGATTGCACGATCACCGTGATGGAAACCGAAGCGTGTCGGCCAGCGGCTGTCTCGCGAGAGGTGTAATTGATGTCCGTTTCAGAGACTTCGGCGGTCAATACGGCGGTCACCACCCGATTGACGAAGTCGTTCTGCATGGTCCCGATCACCTTGATCAAAAACTCGCAGGGGAAGCTGTGGACCATGTCCAGCAGCTCTTTTGCGGAAGGCTCTGCCGGTGGCTGTTCCGGGGTGGCCGGAGCGATGGTCAGATCAATTTCGGAGCTGTGGCCGTTTTGTTCGCTCATTTTTTTATTCTATGTTTCTGGTTGAAAACCGGGGCATCGCCGATTGCATCCTCTGGAGAATCATATACACCTCCACCGGATGGTTTCCAATCCTTTTCGATTTCGTCAGGATTTTCATGCGAACTATCAAAAAAACAAGCCCCACACCTTTTATAAGATGAGGGGCCTGTGATGATCTGCAAACGGTGATTCCTGAAAGCCAGAATCACTTCTTCTTAGGCTCTTCCTTCTTCACTTCAGCCTTAGGAGCTTCTGCCTTAGGAGCTTCCTTCTTCACTTCTTCTTTCTTTGGCTCAGCGGCTTTCTTGGCTTCAGCGGCTTTTTTCGCTTCAGCGGCCTTGGCTTCTTCAGCCTTTTTCACTTCAGCGGCTTTCGCTTCAGCAGCCTTGGCTTCGTCGGCCTTCTTGGCGGTTTCAGCGGCCTTTGTCGAGCGGGCCTGAGCCACGTAGGTGTTCAGGATATTGGCACGCTTTTCGTACCAGTCGGAAAGACCCTTGGCTGGCTGAATGATCCGGACATCGCTTTGTGGCTTGATTTCGAGGCCACCCAGGGCGTCCTTGGCTTTGCCCTGGCCGGTGAACCAGGCGCCGAAGACTTCAGGGCTCACGCCGATGCGGTCGGCGGCGGCCTTCTTCAGCTCGCGCAGGTCGGTAGCGCGACCGGTGATCAGAAGGTCAAGGATCGGAGGCTGGTTGATGGATGTTTCCACCAGGCCGGCATCTTCAGCGGCCACAACAAGCTCGGCCACGGCTTTACGGGCCGCTTCCAGCTTGGCTTCCACTTCAGGGGTGATCGGCTTCAGGGGAGCCTCTTCCACCTTCTTCGGCGCTTCTTTTTTAGCTTCAGCAGGAGCGGCCGCTGGCTTGGCCTCTTCCTTCTTGGCTTCAGCCGGGGCTACGGCGGCGGCTGGCTTGGCAGGTTCCGCCTTAGGGGCGTCCTTCTTGGCTTCCTGGGCCGAAACAGTCAGGGCTGATTGGGCTGAAACGATTGCAAAAAGCAGAGCGAGAGAAAAGCGTCGCACGGAGTTCACTCCTTGGTTCGGAAATAGACCAGTCGGATCAGACGTTCGAGAGCAGTTGCTTCAGGTATGTGTCTGATTCGGCTGAACGGGCTTGATCAACCATCAATGTTAGAAATGATACCGACAGACCGCCCCGTCACGCCAGATGTTTCACACAGGGGCGATCGAAAAAGCGTTGTCCGTCAGGGAAGTTGCGTGGACTTGTGGGTCTCGACCGTGACATCCACGGTGACTCCCTGAGTGTCATAATCGAGCTTCTCGACCCCGATGATGTTCCCGTCTTCATCGCGGAAAATCACCGTATGTTCATCAATCGCTTCACTTTGGACCTCGCCGCCAGGGTCTCCAAAAAAGACCATGAGCGTATGATGTTCCGGATCATGAACCACTTTAATCTGAGCCATAGCCTCTGATCCTCCGTGTGTCGATTTGCCGTCAAAAAAACGGCTTCCTCAAAGAACTCCGGTACAAACCGGATGACAATTCATGTCACTCTGCTCTATGATACGTTACACAGCTTATCGAGCAAGGCAAGTCTTCCGACGGATCTTCAGAAGTCATCAAACCCTCTGATAACCGTATATGCTGACACCAGTTAGCGTGATGGAGCACCCCGGCTGATGACAGATCGACCTGCCCGGCCAAACGATCCGGGAACCAAATCTGACGATGCAACCATACGGCTGAGAGATCTCCTGACAGAGACTCAGCACGACGGAGGCATTCTCGACCGAATCTTTCGACAGGTCCATGAATCGGTTCTCGATCAGTCACCTTATCTGAACGACAACAGCAATTTCACCAAAATCGGGACCAACGACCTGGCCCGAATGTTTGACCTTTATGATTCCCTGCTCTTAAACGGGAAGATCCGGACCGCTGTTGAAGCACAAGGCTCGAAGCTCGAATTTGCTTTATCAAGACGACTGACCCGTTCCGGCGGCCAGACCAAGCGTACCAGGCCCACAAAAAGCCAGGCCTTTGCCTCAGCACGTTACGAGATTGCCGTCTCTGTGCCTGTCCTGTTCGCCACTTTCAGTGAGGTGGATCGCCCGATCAGGGCCTGTGGGCGGCTCTGCTACAATCGCTTGGAAGCGCTCCAGAGGATCATGGAACATGAGATGCTCCACCTGGCCGAAATGCTCGGCTGGGATCGCTCAAACTGTGCGGCCAGACGGTTCAAAGCCTTGTCCTTGAACATCTTCGGGCATACAGAAAGCCATCACCAGATGATCACGCCGCAAGAGCGCGCGATTGTCCATTTTGGCGTAAAGCCAGGCGCCCGCGTGACCTTTGACTGGGAGGGCAAGCAGATGTTCGGAGTGGTGAATTCGATCCGCCGCCGGGTCACAGTGCTTGTCCCAAGTGCCACAGGCATTCCCTACAGCGATGGCAAGCGTTATGAAAAGTTTTATGTGCCTGTGGAGCGGTTGAAACCGGTGAACGGCTGAAACCTATCTGGCTCATACTCGAGTCGTTGATTTGGTATCCGGAAACGTTTTTTTATTCAGCGGCTTCGGAATACTTGCGATAAAGGGTCTGGATTTTCACCAGATTGGCTCGATAAGTGGCTGCAGATTCCCCTAGCCGCATCGAGATCAGGAACTCAAGATACTGGACGGACGCTTCACGATCCTCTGGCGACAAATCTTCCAGGGGGACCATGTTTCCCATCTGTTCAACGAAATTGTCGAGGTCGGAGATCATCTTTTCGTGCTCTTTGAGAGCTTCGTCAAACCGGTTGAGTTTGAAGTTGATAAAAGCCAGAGGGCTCGGATGAAATTCGTCGGCCTCGCCGGAATCGACCACGGTGGCTTGAAAATTCTTCGAAGAGCTTAGAACGGCGTCTGTCAATGGATGCGACTCGGCAGCCAGAAGAGCGGGCATGTCCAGTGGCTCTAAAGGGTTCGAGTTCAGACCCAGCATGTCAATCGCCGAGTGGATCAGGCGGAGCCAGTCGGACGCCGCGTTCGGTTCGTGGGCAGCAGACTCGGCAAACGTGTCCGACAAACTCTGGAAACGCTCCACAAGTGCTTTACCACTCAGCCCTTCAGACCGATTGAACCTGGCCTTGGCCACATCCATCTGAAATTGAAACACCCGCCATCGGTCCGCCCGCCATGGAAGCTGCTCGTTCAGGCTTTTGATCGTCTGATCCCAGTTCTCCAGAACTGCAGGCTCGCCTGTGAAGTACGACGATGATTCCAGATTCAGGCCATGCGATTTGCGATCCTCATCCACCCCTGCAAGCCGCTCATTGGCTTCAGCCGACGCCAGAAGTCGATGCCAGTAAACGAATTCGCCCAAGACCCAATCAAGTGCCAGTTGATTCGATGTCCATTTTTCAATCGCAGCATTCAAGTGCAATGGCGATCCCACCCAAAGCGTTTTGCCCGACGGATCAACCAGGGCCGCCGCAGGCTGGTGGAAAAGGTTGTACCGGTCGACCCAGAATTGCCAGTAATCCGCTGTGGTACCGTCTTTAGAGGATGTTCCATCATCACTCTCTGAGGAATCTTCCTCAACCACTTCAAACGCGATCCGCCAGCCCAGTTCCGAGCCCCAATTGGTCAGCTCGGTTCGATAATCGAGGTCGAACAGATTCTCGATCCTGTCGTATGAATGCACCAGCGAAACGAAGTCCACCTGTGGCCATAACTGTGGCAAGGTGTTGATTTTAGAGTGATCAAGCGCAACCCATCCTGGCATCTTGTTGACACTGTCGCTCTCGACAGAACTGATCAGCAAGGCATAAGGCCGGCCCAAAGCCGGTGGGCCAGAGACATTTAGGCCCTGACTGACTGGAACTTCCGCAACAACTGCCGGAGCAACCGCTGACCGGCCCAGAAGTCGCCCAAAAATTCCACCTGATTTACCCGCCGGTGGTTTCTCTTGTACGGCTGGAGTTGCCAGATCGGGGATCAGCCAATCCAGAACCGCCTTCCGCAATGGAGGTGCTTTCAGGCTGAAAAGATCGGCGAAAAGGGTCGGATCCACAGCTACGGTTGGATCAAGCTCCAGACGCTCAAATGCTTTATCACGCAGACGTTCCGTTTGATTCGAGACAGCTTTTCCGGCGATCAGGTCAGGTAGAATCTGAGAAATCTCAGCCGGGTGGCCAATCCAGGCGATCCGGCCCTGAGTGTCTACGATAAATGCCGATGGAACAGAACTTTCCCCAGCGGCGACCATCCAGTCGAACGCCATTCGGCCGGTATTTTCCAAAGCATCGTCGGGATGGGACTTACGAGGGCCGTCGAGGCAAACTCTATGCTTGATGGAAGGGCCAAGTTCGCGGATCAATTCTTCAGGGCTAAATGGGTCTGATTCCCAAATGGAGACACTCAGGACGATGATTTCAGGATATTCGGCCTGTAATTTTGATAATTCCGGCATCAGAAGCTGACACGGGCCACACCAGCTGGCCCAGAATTCCACCACATGAATCAGACCCGGCTGGAGCACTTTTATGGGCGGGCCGACCAGCCATTTCCCCATAGTGATCTGCGGTGCAGGATCTCCAATATTCAGGTTGGTCACAGTTTGGGCTGTCGCTGCTGATCGCTGAATTCCGGCTTTTTTTGATGGAATTCTGGCAGAACTGTGGTCATCCATGATAGGGCTCTGATCGCTTCCGATAGTCTTGTGCACACAATTGAGTGATGTTGTATCAGAGTTAAGATATCAGGTATGGCCAATTCAGGCCAGATGAACTGTAAAGTTCCGGCCAGATCTGAATGAGAGATTCGGTTGGGACACAGGGGGAGTTAGCTAAACCCGAATCACGCTCAGAAGCGGATTTCTGTAGGCATGGTCCCCTGACCGGGCGGGTCTTCGATCTTTTTGTCAATACGCATGTAACATATTACACCAAAATGATTTATGTGACCCTGAAAAACAAAGCCAAAGCCCGCCATGTCAGGGGACATGGCATACATCTGACAAAGCCCTGTCCGCTGAACATCAAAAAAGGCGCTTCGATTGAGGCTCCAGAAAGGCTTCAATCAATCGACGTCGTCGGCAGCACGATCGCGTTCGGCTTGATGGCGAAGCATCACACCTTCTGTCAAATAAACCACTTCGATGGCGATATCCTGCGAGTGCTCAGCCACACGTTTCAGGTTGCGGGCGATGTTGATAATGCGCAGGGCTGTATCGAAATTCTCGATGTTATCGCGAATCGACTGCTTCATTTGTTTGCGTACAATATTTCGCAAACGTTCGATTTTTGTGGCCCTGATTCCTTCAAGGATATTGCGGGCGGCGATGGAATCGCAGCGGGAAAGAGCGTCGAGGCTTTCCGTCAAGAGTTCCAGCGAACTGACGGCCAATTCTTCAAACTCTGGGGTCAGATAGGACTCCATCTGGGATTCGTCGAGCTTTCGGGCCCTGACGGCAATGTGGCTTGCCAGATCTGAGAGCCGCTCCATCAAACTGTTCAGCTTCAGGACGGCCGCAACGCGCCTCAGGTCGCTTGCCACCGGCTGGTGCAAGGCCAGAATGGTGAGGCACTTTTCCTCGATCCGAACTTCCCAGCGGTCAATCAGACGCTCGTCGGCAATGATCCCGTTGGTGAGATCCGTCCGATGGTTGACCAGAACATCGACCGAATGCCGGAGAGCGTTTTCGACAACAGCGGATACACGGAGCAGGTCTGTCCACAGACGCTCCAGATCTCTCAGAAAATGCTGGCCGACGGTGGATTGACGTGGACCTGATCCATGCGAAGTGGATGTCTCAAATGCAGTATTTTGATTCAATGCCATTGTGGTGCCACTCACTGATCTAAAGAACGACGCATTTTACCTGTTTCCAACAACCGACGATAGAACACGACCAAACAACACTTGACTTGAGGTTGGCCTGGAAACAACAGGTCGCTGCATCCAGAGCATCACGGAATTTTGACAAGAATGGGGGCCGACAGCCTCCTGCCCGGCAAACTC
>Ga0208720_1000316_pt1 | contig 12542 bp, 9 predicted proteins | sample LakMenEpi20Apr10_FD_150716 | JGI IMG/M metagenome (GOLD analysis project Ga0208720, IMG submission 150716) | Freshwater microbial communities from Lake Mendota, WI - 20APR2010 deep hole epilimnion (SPAdes) | ecosystem: Environmental > Aquatic > Freshwater > Lake > Epilimnion/Euphotic zone ...
CTGCCGGATCTTTGATTTAATCCGAACTTTCCGCAAAACCGTAAAGTTGTTCAAGTCTACCGGTTGTGCTGGTCGATAGGTTGAATATGTCGGAACCGCAGCAATGGAGTGCGGGCAGACCGACGGAAAAGCAGGATGCTCTGATGGGAGGAGCCCAATGCGTAAGCCAATCGCGGTACTAGCCCTGTTGCTGGCCGCTCTCGCCGTCGGCGAGGGGTGCGCTCCGGTGCCCTTGCCTCACTATGCCGCTTATACGCCTCACCGGGTAGAACAACTACTCGTGGATTCGGAAAATTTGCGGATGGCGCAAGAGGACTGGGACAGATTTTGGTTTCTCGACCAACCGTCGCACTTAACACCGTTCCGCACACACGGTGGCCTCGGGCCCTGATTCGACTCGTCTAATAAGACTGTCTGATTCAACACACACCGAATTCTCTTCTCACACAAAGAAGAGAGATTCGGTGTTTGTGTTTATACCCACCAACTCAACTCAAATCGCAGAAGCCGTATAAAGCGGAGTCATCACATCGCCCGTACAAAGTCTCAAAGGTCGGCCCAACCGGTCGCGAAGTTCCGTGGCAGGATTCACCCCTAAAGCATTGTAAATGGTGGCTGCCAAATCTGGCGGACCAAACGTGCGTGTCACAGGGTAAGCCCCCTGGTTATCAGACTTTCCAATGATCTGCCCACCCTTCACCCCACCGCCTGCAAACATGGCTGTGAAGACGGCTGGCCAGTGGTCTCTGCCAGGGACATCGCTCGGGCTCAGAGGATGAATCCGTGGAGTTCGGCCAAACTCGCCCAGCATCACCACCAATGTCTCATCCAGCATGCCTTGGTCGTTCAAATCATCGAGCAAGGCCGAAACGGCTTTGTCGAGAGGTGGGATTAGATCGTTCTTAAGTCTTGGGAAGTTCCCGACATGGGTATCCCAGGTCTGAACAATTCCCATCGTGGCCTGAACGATTGGGACACCGACCTGCACCAGCCTTCTGGCCATGAGCAGGGATCGCCCAAACAGGTGATGGCCGTAACGATCCGCCGTTCGCGGGTCCTCGCGGGTCAGATCCAGAGCCCTCCCCACCCGATCATTTCCCAATAGAGCCAAAGCCGCATCTTGTTGATCAGCAAACGTATCCCCGGGAAGGGATTGCGACGTTTGGCCGAGCAGGTGACGCCTCATATGCAGACGAGCCACATCAAGCCCATCCGGCAGGCTCAGAGAATCGTCGCGTGATTCTGGCCTGTTCGGGTCAAGCCGAAGCTGCCAGGGATCGTGACGTGGGCCGAGGAATCCGGCATCCTGACCAGGCCAGGTCAAAGGCCCTTCCACAAGCCTCAGAGGCAGCGCCACGCCGTTAGGGACTCCGTTTTTGCGAATACGCTGGCTGTCGACCACTGCGGCATAGCACGGAAAATCGTCGCGGGATGCCACTCTGTCGAGGTCTGTTGCACCTCTTGGAGCCGACGGATGGCCGGTTAAGATTCGGTGAACGGCCACCAGATGGTTGCCTTCAGGATGCGCCATCGATCGAACAAAAGCGAGCTTGTCAGCCCTTGTCGCGAGTCCTGTAAAATGTTCGCAAATCTCTATGCCTGGAACGTTTGTATGAATCGGCTTAAACTCGCCCCTGATTCCATCGGGAGCGTCAGGCTTCATGTCGAACGAATCGTGCTGACCAAGCCCTCCACTTAAAAGAATCACGATCACCGACTTCGCCCGACCCACTGGAGCATCAGCAGCAGTCGCCTGTCGGCCAGCAAGCAGGCCGGGAAGGTTGAGGCCAAGAAGCCCTGAGGAACCGACCTGGAGAAATTGACGACGAGTGGCGATGTCATGCCGATTCAGGCCGACGTTCCAATGTTTCATCGAATCTCTCCTGTTGCCGAAAATTGATCTGAACCACGTGACATGCACGGGATCTGTCTACAAGTATATTTGCTAAACATTTTCAATCAAGAAACCATGCCGGAATTCGCAGGCACATTTCCTGACAATTTCCTTGCAACTGCTTATAGTACAATGAACTTACAGACATTCCAAAAGAAAGTTTTATCGAACCAAAAACTTATGAAAAAGGACTCAAAGGCTGATGTTTCGCAAAATCAAGGCCGGATTCTTTTTTGGGAATCAGTGTCCACAGATTCTAGGGAAGGGTTGTGGAACGGATCCATAGTTGATAATCACACTGGTAATTGTTAACATTCCAGATAACGATATACGAATAAAGGTTGGTTGAGGCCATTTTGGCCCAACTGATGTACTGCATGGGGATCGAGAAAGAGCCATGTCAGCGGAACCGCCGGATGATCTGGCTGAAGTGAATCAGAAGCTGACTGGAGCCACTCCTCAAGAGATTCTCCAGTGGGCCGTTCAGCGATTCTATCCCAAACTCACTATGGCCACGGCGTTTGGAGCCGAAGGCTGTGCGATTATCCACATGCTTTCGGTGATCGAGCCTAAGGTCCGCATTTTTAATCTCGATACCGGCTATCAGTTCAAAGAGACTCTCGAACTGCGCGAACGCATTGCTGTGAAGTATGGTATGGAAGTCGAGATGATCAGACCAGATACGACTGTAGAGCAGTATGAGTCCATCCACGGTGGGCCGCTCTATGGAACTCACCCTGACCGCTGCTGCCACGATCGTAAAATACTGCCGTTGAGACGAGCGATTGATGGCTGGGATGCCTGGATCTCGGCCATCCGTGGCGACCAGACCCAGGATCGCTCGAACACGCCTAAAGTTGGCTGGGATAAGAAGTTCAACCTCGTCAAAATCAATCCACTGCTGGAATGGTCCAAAAAGGATGTCTGGGCATATATTGTTCAGAACGACGTGCCTTATAACCCGTTGCATGATGTGGGATATCCATCCATTGGCTGCTGGCCCTGCACAAAGGCCGTTGCTGATGGTGAGGATGATCGGGCGGGCCGGTGGGCTGGCAAAGCCAAAACCGAGTGTGGGCTTCATTCGCTTGACAGTAGCCAACTTTGACTTTTTAGTGTCGTATAGAGAGCCGGTAGATTCACGATGAAACTTTCCGCAAAAGCTGAGTATGCCTGTCTGGCAATGATCGAACTGGCCAAACGTCCGGCCGGCGATCCACCGGCACGCATCCATGAAATTGCGGACTATCACAAGATCCCCGAACGCTATCTGGTCCAGATCCTTCTGCAACTCAAAGGCGCTGGACTGGTCTCAAGCGTCAGGGGTTCGATGGGCGGTTATCTACTTGCCAAACCAGCAGATACGATTGCTTTGTCAGACATCCTGACCGCAATCGATGGCCCTGAAGCCGTCTTCAGGGAACGCGAAGGCCCTTCAGCCCGTGCCCTGGCCTCTGTCTGGAACCGTCTGCGCGAGGCTGAAAAGACCGTGCTCACAGGCACTTCAATCGCCAAACTGGCTGCCGACGACGCGCCTGCCGAATGGACGATCTAAACTCTCCAGTCAACCACTGTCGCAACCGGCCTGCGTTCAAATCCTGTCCCGTGTCCCAGTTTTTGAACGACTCAAGGAGCACAAGCCATCTCCTCTGCAACTCAGCTCAACACGCCTTATGGCGGCTCCCTGGTTCAATTGATCGTCACCGAATCACGCGCCAACGAGATCAAGGCCGCCTCCAAAGACTACCCCAGCATCACCCTTGACGACCGTGGCCTTTGCGACCTCGAACTCCTCGCCGTCGGCGGCTTCTCGCCCCTGAAAACCTTCATGGGCCAGAGCGATTATTTAAGCGTCCTCCAGAACATGCGACTGGCCGATGGGACCCTCTGGCCCCTGCCCGTCCCTCTGCCTGTTGATCCCGTCAGAGGGGTGGAAGTGGGCAAACCCCTTGCCCTGCGCGACGTTTATGGAAATCTCGTCGGCCTGTTGCACGTCGAAGAAATCTATCCCATCGACAAGCCCCTCGAAGCCGCTCATCTCTATGGAACCAACGATTCCATCCACCCTGGAGTGGCCTATCTGAACCGCTCATCAGGCCATTATGCGAGCGGTCCTCTGGAAGTGATTCGAGTTCCGCCGCACTACGACTTTGTCAATCTGAGACGCACGCCTGCCGAACTTCGCGATCATTTTGAAAAGCTCGGCTGGTCGAAGGTTGTCGCCTTCCAAACTTCGGCTTACATGCACCGTTCTCACGAAGAACTGGCCCGGAATGCCGCCAGTCAGATTGGCGGAGGACTGCTGATTCAGCCCGTTGTCGGCACCACCAAACCCGGCGACGTAGACCACTACACCCGCATTCGCTCGTACAAGGCTCTTGCTGAAACCGCTTTCGAACCCAGCCAGTGTGCCCTCTCCCTGCTCACACTGGCCATGCGGATGGCTGGCCCTCGTGATGCCCTTCTCGGCTCCATCATCAGCCGAAATTTCGGCTGCACCCATTTTATGGTCGGCCCTGATCACGCCAGCCCCGGCCTAGATTCCTCTGGCAATCCATTCTACAAAACTTATGCAGCCCAAGAGTTTACGAAGAAACACCAGGACGAAATCGGTATCAGCCTGATCCGTTTCAAATCCTTGGTCTATCTGCCTGATCTGGACCAATATGCCAGCCCAGACGAAATCCCAGACGGCACAAAAACCGCCGATATCACTGCCGATCAAGTCCGCAACGATTATCTGGCCAGGGGCATTCCCCTGCCCGCCTGGTTCAGCCGCCCAACTGTGTCAACGATTTTGAGCGAGACCAATCCGCCGAAGCATAAGCAGGGCTTAACCATCTGGTTCACGGGTCTTTCTGGTTCAGGTAAATCGACGATTGCTCATGGGCTGGTGGAGCGGTTGGCGGAATATGGACGCAATGTCGCGTTCCTGGACGGCGACGAGATTCGCACGCACCTCTCCAAAGGCCTTGGATTCTCCAAAGAAGATCGCGACACGAATATCCATCGCGTAGGCTACGTGGCAGGCCTTCTGGCTGCTCAGGGCGGGACGACAATCTGTTCCGTGGTCAGCCCTTACCGCGCCCCCAGAGATCATGCGCGGACGTTATCCAGAGGGAACTTTGTAGAAATCTTTTGCGATACGCCGATCGACATCTGCGAAACCCGTGACGTGAAAGGCCTTTACGCCAAAGCCCGCGCCGCCGTGGCCGGTGGTAAGGGGCTGGGCTTTACGGGCGTGGACGACCCCTACGAGCCCCCAACGAACCCTGAAGTGACGCTCGACACCTCCCGGTTGGGGGTGGCTGAATGCGTGGAAGTGATTGTCGGGAAACTCAAAGAACTGGGTTTTATTAGAGGCTGATTCATTAACGGGGCGAATAAGGAACGGTCAGGAAATCATTTCCGCTGTCTGGCCAGGCTTGGCGATAGCCCTGATTGGTTGGTTTTAAAAACGGGGGAGTGATTTTTGGCCTGATCGAAAACATTTTGAAATGGACTGTTGCTTTCCGCGATCAAATGTTTTACGATGATAAGAGTGTTTCGCCTCTTGTTTAATATACATAAGCATGAGTCATGTGAGATTTCATACACGCTAGTTGACGAAGATATTCATTCAGCTAAAAAGGAAAGATGGCCATGAAACGGCTTGTTTTAGAATTTCTGGAGTTACTCCAACTGATTTTTATTTTCCAGTTGATCGTAACTGCTGTTGCGATCTATGAAATTAGGCTGATATGTGTGAAAACGATCAGTCGGTAAAAATCCAGGTCATTCTAGCCCCCCTCGTATTCTGAGATCTGTTTGCCATGTCTGCTGACATGGCGGGATTTAAATGTAGGCCACGTCCCCTGACGGGGCTCGCGCGATCATGTGGCACCCCGGTATCCGGTATGTGCCTTGGTTTTCGTGATCCTACACATCACTCAGCAGCTCCTTCAAAACGACCCCTTCCACATCCGTCAGACGCTGATCGCGGCCGCCGTGGCGGAATGTCAGACGCTCGTGATCAATTCCCATCTGATGCAGGATTGTGGCATGAATGTCGTGTACGCTCACCGGATTCACGACCGCTCCGTTCCCAAATTCGTCAGTCTCTCCATACGAAATACCCGGCTTGAAGCCTCCACCTGCCATAAACAACGTAAACCCGTTCACATGGTGATCACGCCCACTCGTCGCATTGATCGCTCCCGTATGCGGCGTCCTGCCCATCTCGCCAGCCCAAAGGACAATCGTTTCGTCCAAAAGGCCTCGCTGGTGCAAGTCCGTAATCAATGCTGCCACCGATTGCTCTGTCACCCTGGCATTCTTCTCGTGGTTCTGCTTCAAATGGCTGTGCTGATCCCATGGCGAATTATTATTGTCGAAACTCGGGCAAGTGATCTCCACAAATCTCACCCCTGCCTCCACCAGCCTGCGCGCCCTCAAGGCCTGTGTCGCATAATATCGCTGATGCTCATCGGCTGAATCCGTTCCATACATCTTATGGATATATGTTGGCTCGTTGCGAATGTCGGCCACCTCAGGAACCGTTGTCTGCATACGGAATGCCGTTTCATAATTCTTGATCGCAGATTCAATCCCGTGCTTATCCGACGATTGTGCTGCAAATGACGTGTCCTGACCAGCAAGCAAGGCCAGCTTCCTGCGCTGGATGGCCGGGGCATCGTGCGGAGCAATATTATCCACCGGTGTGCCCTTGGCCCGCATCATCGTGGCTTGATAACTGGCCGGCAAAAACGAGCTCCCGAAGTTTTCCAGACCACCGTTAGGGACCCAGTCGTTATTCAAAACCACATAACCCGGCAGGTTCCGATTCTCTGTCCCCAGCCCGTAAGTCACCCACGCACCGAAACTTGGAGCTAGCCCAATACTGCGTCCCGTGTGCATCAGAAGGTTGGACTGACCATGCAGAGGCAATTCACCGACCATTGACTTCACCACACAAAGATGGTCGGCCACTCTGGCAATATTTGGGAACAAATCGCTGACCCATAGACCGCTCTGGCCACGTTTTTCAAACTTCCAGGGGCTCCCAAGCCACAATCGGCCGGGGTCGGAGGCCTGCGAACGCTTGGAATAAGCCTGAGTCCCGATCGGCTTCCCCTCATGCTTTTTCAGCATGGGCTTGTAATCGAATGTGTCCACATGGCTGGGGCCTCCATCCATGAAGCAAAAAATAATATTCTTTGCCTTCGCTGGAAAATGCTGAGCCGCTTGTGCCTGAGTTGAAAACAGGCCCTGAAGGGCAAGCCAGCCGAATCCGGCTGATGAGCTTTGGAGAAAGCCCCGGCGGGTGATTGCATTTGCGACTCGGCCTGGACATTGGGGATCTGTGCGATTCAGCATTTGATCATCACCTTTTGAAATGCGTTCATGAATCAGGCCTTTTTCTTAACGAAAGTGGATGAATTCCTGAGTATTGAACATAGAGTGGGCCAATTGCGCCCAAGCACTCTGATCACTCATGATATCGGGCGAGGTGGCAAACGATCGCGCGGCATCCGTCCATCGCTGAACCTCATCTGCCTCAGGCTCCCGGCCCAGTGCCTCGATGAACATGCTGCTGATGCGGCCCTCGGGCGTGGTTTGACGGTCGTTCATCAGGCGTTTGGCCCAGTGCTGTGCCAGCTGATTTGTCAGAGGATCGTTCAGCATGACCAGCGCCTGGGTCGGCACACTTGTCACATTGCGGCGGCCGTTGGGCAGCTTCAGGTCGGGCAGGTCGAATGTGCTGAGAAACGCGGGCGGGGCCATGATCGACATGGTCATGTACAATGATCTTCGGCCGTTGCCGTCCACTGGTCCTGAAAAAAGCCGCTTGGAACCGTCCTCCACCGCTCGCGGAGGGTTGATCGGGCGACCATAAAGCGCAGGATCAAGCCGGCCGGAAACCGCCAGCATCGAATCGCGAATCGACTCCGCTTCCATCCTTCGTGTCGGGAAGTGATGGAAAAGCCGGTTGGATGGGTCCAGATCGAGCGCAATTGGCCCCGCCTGCCCCGATTGGCGAAAGGCTTGAGTCATGACCAGTTCGCGTATAAATCGCTTGGTAGACCATCCGTGATCGACAAAATCGCGGGCCAGCCAGTCCAGCAATAACGGATGAGCTGGTTTATCGCCCAGCCTCCCGAAATTGTCAGGCGTATTGACAAGCCCTGAACCAAAAATCCAACCCCAGATGCGATTGACATAAACCCTTGAAGTCAAAGGATGCCCAGGCTCGATCAGCGATTGGGCCAGCTCCAATCGGCCACTGCCCGGGCTTTTGGCGACATCGTTACGGCCAGCGAAAATTTGGAGAAAGTCGGGCTGAACCAGTTCGCCGAGGGAATCGACATTCCCACGACTATTGAAATGCAATCCCGCCCGAACCGTCTGACGTTCGTCCATCCCATTGGAAGTTCGAGGAAATGCAATTCCCTGCTCAATGCGTCGATAATCTGCCACCAGCTTGGCCAGCGCGTCGCCCGAATCAGACTGATTTGGCAGGAGTTTATTGGACATCAGCCAATCGAGAATCTGTAAATCGCCTGTTTTAATGGTATTGTCACACCAGCGACTGACCGCGCCTGAAAGCCATTTGGAAAGCCTCAGATTAAGTTCATCAGCCGTTTTCGGGGCCGGGGCGATGGGATCATAAAGGGTGGAGAAACTGTCGAGCGTTTCCTGGGGTGCACCGGCCGTATCGTGAGTCACAATTCCGGTGATGCTCAGCCAACTGCGTTTATCGTAGCCTAAATCATTGTTCGGAAGGCCTCCGGCAAGGCCCGTTCTGGGCGGAAAGTTGGGGTTGAGCGAAGCTGTCGAGAATTCGACAGTCACACGCGTGACACCGTTTTTCATCGGCTTGTCAGCAAACATGCGCCACTGCGGCTGAGTTTCTTTGAGAAATACAACCGACTCGCCTTGAAACGCGTTGGAATCGCTTGTGAGATAGCCCCCATATTCGCCTCCAGCAAGCTTCAGGCTGCTGAACTGGCCCGGGACTGTCTCTAATGGAGGCATGCGTAAAGCGCCTGGTAATTTCGACGACAATGCCTGTGTGTGATACCCGCGGGGCAGGAGTCTGGCGATTGCCGAATTCCCCTCAAGTGCTACCAGAGGCGTCCCATCTGGCACCCATCCATGGGCCATGCCCTCGCCTTCAGTCACCCAGCCTTGGGGAATTTCAGGCGTCCGGAAATCGGTCAGGACCTTGAATGCCTTGTTCGCTTCAATACGTGCCTGACGGGCATTTTTCCACTCATTGGCCAATGCATTCCAACTGGCTTCCATGCCACCTTCAGCCTTTGTCAGACGCTCCATTGGATATGCAATTTGGTCGATGGTCAGGGCGGTTGCATTTTTCTGTGCGAGAATTGGCTTGAGAAGCTCTGGAGTCGGCTTAAATTGACTCCACCGGCCAGCCAGTTCCAAGCGTATACGCGACCTGAGATCTTTGAGAGCCGCAATGGCCAAGGCGTTTTTATCGGGCGTGTCAATGGAGCGACTGGTCCAGCGGGGGGTCATGAAGACAGCCCCAAGGGCGTAATAATCGCGCTGAGAGACGGCCTCCAGCTTGTGGTCGTGGCAGCGGGCGCAGGCCACGGTGGTCGCCAGAAAGACTTTCGAGAAGGCGTCCACCTTGTTATTGACCATCTCCTGATGGATCCCGTTGAAGTCCAGGCTGCTGCCGTGGCGATGCTCTCCCAGGTGATAAAACATGGTCCCGATCAGGCTTTCATTTGTGCCTGTGGCCGTGTTGATGCGTGGCTTTTCAAGCAGGTCGCCAGCCAGTTGCTCTTTCAGGAACTGGTCGAAACCGATGTCGGAATTGAAGGCCCGAATCAGATAATCGCGATATTCGTGAGAGCCCTTGGCCGGGTTGTCCCACTCATATCCATAAGTGTCAGTGTATCGAACAGAGTCCATCCAGTGGCGTGCAAACCGCTCGCCGAAGTGCGGAGAGGCCAGCAACTGATCCACCAGATTTTCATAAGCCCGGCCGGGGTTGGTCTGCCAATGCTCCAGAAAAGCCTTGCGCTGGGCCGGTGCAGGTGGAAGGCCGGTGAGAATAAATGAAAGTCGTCGCAAAAGAACTTCCGGCCCTGCCACGGGCGCTGGTTTAATTCCAGAGGCATCCAGAGAGGCTCGAATAAATCGGTCCACAGGCTTCTGAGACCACTCTCGATCAGCCACCTGAGGCGGTTGAGGATTCTGAAGAGGCTTCAGGCTCCACCAATCAAGCCGTTTCCTGAACGTTTCCGCCCACGCATCCGCCGATTTGGTCGGCCCTGATCCCGGGGCTTGCGTACGAGGGTCGATGGCTCCCTGTTTGACCCATTCCACAAGTAATGCAATTTCATGATCCGCCAGCTTCTTTTTGGGCGGCATTTGAAGCTCTTTATCCGCATAACGAACCGCTTTAATCAATGCACTTTCATCGGGATGGCCTGGAACGATCACCTCTCCAGCATCTCCACCCTTGAGCCAACCAGGCTTTGAATCAAGCCTCAGACCACCTTTTGCTGATTTCTCGCCATGACATTTAATGCAATTTTCGACCAGTAAGGGCCGGATCTTCGACTCGAAAAACGCCTCTTTTTCGGGAGTTGAAACAACCGTATCGGCGGCCATTAAAAGGCCATTCGTCCATGCAATCAAGATTCCCAATACAATGATGCGGCTCAACATGATGTCATCCTTCTCAAAGAGGCGACCGGGCAGCTCAATCGACATTAAAAGTCAAATAAATCAAAAACAGAGTCGGGCACGCAGGTTGCGCCCGACTCCATTTCTATTCAAATCACTCCCAGCCCTTGCGATATGAAGGACGGTTGACAAACTTGTTGGCTGATTCCAGATTCGTCACTCGGCCTTCCTTGGTGTCCCAGGAAACGGCCTGACCTGAACGGATCGCCAGATTCCCCAGCATCACGAATTCCGTGAGAGGCGCGGAATAATCAAAGTTCGAGCTCGGTGCATAGCCTTCCACAATCCCTTGCGACCATTCGCGCTGAGGGTTGCCGGCGTGCTTCGAGCGAGCCTCGGTCTGTTTGATCTGACCAGACTTGACCATCGCTTCGACATCCTTGCGGCGCTCGAGCGAGAAGATCTGTGGATTCGAGCAATAAGCCTCAGGCTCGAAAATGGTCGCCTCGGTCCCAATAAACATCATCCCGCTCGATGCCTTGTTGAACGCCTCTTCAGGCACCCGGGCATCACGCTCTGGCTTGTTCTGCTTCCCATCTTTTGAGCCATCGTGCCAGCTCACCGTCAGGGCGGGCAGCTTGTCGGTAGCCGCAAAGTGATAAATCAGCTTGCTCCAGGCCGGAGCGGTCAGGTCGGATACCGGCGAGCTTTCAGCCTCAATCTTGATCGGCACCTTGCGCCCAAGAACGTTAAAGGTGGCGTCCATGATATGGCAGCCCATGTCGCCCAGAGCGCCTGAACCATATGCCCACCAGCCTCTCCAGTTGAACGGAGCGATGGTGTTCTTGCTTCGGCCCGACTTTTTGGTCGTGGTTTCGGCTGGCTTGGAGTGATCGCCATTGTCGAAGGTGAAGTAAGGCTCTTCGACTTCCTGACCAAGCCACGAGTTCCAGTCCAAGCCCTGAGGCGTTTCAGCCACGTGCTTGTGCAGGGGGCCTTGAGGCCAGATCGGGCGATTGGTCCAGAGGCGAATTTCTTTCAAAGTGCCGATAGCACCCTGTTCGATCCATTCCTTGACTTCCCTTTGGCCGTTCATTGTACGGCCCTGATTACCCATCTGGGTGACCAGTCCAGCGGCCTTGGCAGCTTTGTGCAGGCTCCGGATTTCGCCAATGTAATTACACATCGGCTTTTGAACGGCCACGTGCTTTTTATGGCGAACAGCCCACATGGCGGCTGGGAAGTGGGTGTGGTCGGGTGTGGAGACAATCACGGCGTCGATCCCAGAGTGCTGGGCGTCGAACATCTTGCGGAAGTCGGTATAAAGTTTGGCGTTGACTTTGGTGTCGCTTTTACGATCCGTGTAGAAGCTTTGCAAAGCCTTGGCGGCACCTTCAGCGCGGTTCATATCGGCATCGACCAGGGCGACGATGTTATGAAGGTCTGCGACATTGTGGGTATCGGACTGGCCCTTGCCCATGGCTCCGATGGTCGCAATGTTGAGCTTTTCATTGGCTCCAAAAACGTTGCGTGGGAGGATGGTGGGCATGGCCAGAGTGGTGGCCAGCACAGAGGTATTGCGGATAAACGAACGACGATTGATGGGCGTATTCATGGCCTGGATGGGAATCCTTTTGCGATGACTTTGAGAATGGGGATGCAGGTGGGACGAGGATAGATGCATTCCGATGCGTGATTGATCGGGCAGCCTCATGAGTCTTTCTATGTTAAACGAAGTCTCGGGAGGTGGCTAGAGTGAAGCGATTGGGAACCCCATTATAGTCGCAGGAAGTTAGCCCCCGGTTTCGGCGACTTACAAATCTCATTTCCTCATGCTGGATTCCGGGGTGATGGCATTGAGGGTGTTCGTATTTATATGACTGGATTGATGGGTTCTGATTCCGGATTCACAACTTAACTCTTTTTCATCAAGAGGTTTGGGTTTTGGCCTGAAGGGCCACGATTCTACTGCCCAGGCCAGCGGCCTGGGAATTGGTACGGCCCCAAA
>Ga0208720_1000317_pt1 | contig 12453 bp, 6 predicted proteins | sample LakMenEpi20Apr10_FD_150716 | JGI IMG/M metagenome (GOLD analysis project Ga0208720, IMG submission 150716) | Freshwater microbial communities from Lake Mendota, WI - 20APR2010 deep hole epilimnion (SPAdes) | ecosystem: Environmental > Aquatic > Freshwater > Lake > Epilimnion/Euphotic zone ...
ACCTGGTGAAACTGGAGCAGGCTCTTCGGCTGGGGTAGATGCTTCAGGCTTTGGCTCTTCAGCTTTAGGCTGAATGGCTTTGCCAGAAGGATTGGCCAAATCTCTCAAGCCACTTTTATCGACACCTTCCACCGGAGACGTACGAAGGTTTCGCATGGAATAACCAAGGATCCCTGGCAAGCGCGTCAGTGGTAGAGGACGAATTCCAAGGCTTCGTGCTTCACGTAGCTGTTCGTTGCGGCGCTGAACAAAATCACGTTCAGCCTGACTAAGTTCCCGCATCTGTTGCGCAGAGAGTGGTCGTTCGTCGTCAACATACCAGGCGATCTGGCCGGTCAACTTACCAACTTCGACTTCTTTCCCAGAAACGATGTTCAAGTCATAAACCACAGTTCCACCAGCAGATGCGATCATCCGCTTGAGATCCGCACGGTCGTCTTTTCCATCCTGATCAAGGTCAAGCTGACCGATCAAGGCGAATTTCTGTGGATCGGATGCATTCCAGCCAGCGGAATAAATCAGGTCTCCAGCAACGATTGGCTTAGCAAGGTCTATGGTCTCAATAATCCGTCCAATGCTATACTGATTACCGACTTCTGTCACTTCGATCTGGCCTTTTGGCTTATCGCTGGGGATGCCGACAGCCTTCTTGTCAAAGATCGTGAATCGCATCGTAGGCCGAACACCCATGGATCGGTTCACGTCGACACGAACTTGTTTGGTCGCATAATCGACAAACGAGATGGTTCCGTCCTTGACATCAAGAACATCTTCCTTTCGTTCAATCTTTTCACGAAGGCCGGTCAGCTGGCCCCTGAGGTCCGTCTTTTCGGTGGTGTGCTTGCCACGTTCTTCAGCCAGAGTACCTTGCATCGCAGCAAGTTCTGTCTCTTTCTGATTGGCTTCACGACGTGAGGTATCAAGATTTTCCGTCAGGCCCACTCGGCCTTCTTCGTGCTTCTTCTGTTCGGCAACCAAGTCGTCCTTGGTTTTCTTCATCTGATCGTTCACGGACTTAAGCTGTGCTTCGTGAACGCTGTTCACATTCGCTAAAGCTTTGCGAAGGTTATAGTTGTCGATAAAGAAGGCAACTTCCGTATCCACAGCCGCTTTGACGAGATCGTTGACATTTTCGATCATCGACTTCAGGTCAGCACTTGGATTGGCCTGAATTTTCTTGGCTGCCCGTTCCTGATCTTCAAGAACGATGGAGAGATCTTGGGATTTCGCCATCTCAGCACGAACCTGAGGGGCATCAGGAACCTTCGACTTGATATTTTTTTCGGCGCTATCTCTCAGGCCCACAACTGTTTTCGTGATCGCACCTTTAAGAGCATCCACTTCCGGAAAAGTGCCGCCCTCGCCTGCCTTAAAGCTCGCATATCCCAGTGCAATCCCCACATTTTTGAGGGCCTCATCCGATGCAACTTGCAGTGCTGTGGCTTCAGACGCTTTTTTGCTCTCCGCAGCCGCCTTGCTATTCGCTTTGGACGACTCACTGTAGAAGTAATACGTTGTGCTTGCAAAAAGCACAGTGAACGTGGCCAATGCGGCCACGGCAATCTTCAAACCCTGATTATCGTTGCTCGCCGCCATGTTCATTTCTCCTACCGGAAGAACTCTGAAGCCGGAAGGCCATCAATCAACCGATTATGGCACATCCTCTAAGGACATAGGCACGCTGGTTCCGAGATTCCACAGGTTTCCTGTGAGTTTGATACAGCGATTCGACTTATGACGATTTTAACGCCTGATGTCGCGCCCGCTTCCCCCACTCACTCGTTGACGTGAACCCTCTCCGCCACTTAGCCTACGTACAATCCACAAATCTGTCGGTGACTTCCACTCAGTTCCGGCTCGATCCATCCGTCTATTGATTTTGACGCCCATACTCATCGAAAAGTTCAAATCCATGGCCAATCGACCAAAATTCTTCATTCTCGACTCATTCTCTCTAATCTACCAAGTTTACCACGCGATACCAGCCATGACCGGTCCAGCCGGTCAACCAACGCACGCTGTTTTCGGAATCATGCGGGATTTGATGAATCTGATCAAAACCCATAATCCAGATTTTCTGGCCGCTGCGTGGGATGGCCCCGGCCCTGTCTTCCGCGAATCCATACTGCCCTCCTACAAAGCCCAGCGCGAGGAAATGCCCACCGACCTGCGCCTCCAACTTCCCGTAATCAAAGAAGCATTTCAGGCCTTTGAAGTGCCTGTGGTGGAAGCACTTGGGTCGGAAGCAGACGATGTCATCGCCACCCTCGCCCGAATGGGTGTCGAACATGGCCTAGATGTGACCATCTGCACCTCCGACAAAGATGCCCGTCAACTGATCGGCCCTCATGTGCGGCTCTTCAACATCCGCAAGCAAGAAGCCATGGACGAACCTGCCCTACTCGCCGACTGGGGTATCAGGCCCGATCAAATCGTCGATCTGCTTTCACTTACTGGAGATACAGCCGACAATATCCCAGGAGTTCCTGGTATCGGAGTCAAAACCGCCGCCCAACTGCTCCAGCAATTCGACTCTCTCGATAATCTTTTGGCCAATCTCGACAAAGTCAAAGGCGATAAAAAACGCGAATCGCTCAAAGCTCACACCGAAACGGCTCTGACCGCGAGAACACTCGTCAAGTTGCAGACAGATCTCGAACTGGGAACCGACTGGAGTACCCTCAAACTCACTCCGCCCAACATTCCTAACGCCGTTAAACTCTGTCAGCAGTGCGGCTTCCACAAATTCCAGAAAGACTTGACCGATGCCTATGGCTCGGCCACTCCTGCCGTGGAATGGCGAACCGACTACCGGACTGTGGACACGCCTGAAGCTCTCGATAAATTTGTCGAGGAACTTGCTGCCCAGCCAAAATTTTGTCTCGACACCGAAACCACCGACACGAATCCCTGCCGCGCCCGGCTCGTGGGCCTCTCGTTTGCCTGGAAGCCGGAACTGGCTTATTACATTCCCGTTCGCGGGCCGATGTTTGACCAGAAATTGGACGAACAGCTTGTCCTCGAAAAACTTCGCCCAATCCTCGAAGATCCTTCCCGAACCATCGTTGGCCAGAACATCAAATACGACTGGATTGTGCTGGCTCAGGCAGGAGTTACACTTACCGGAACAATGGTAGACTCCATGATTCTGAGCTATCTGCTCGAATCCGGTGAGCGTAACCACAGCCTTGACGAAATCTCGCAGAGGCTGCTTGATCACAAAACGATCCCGATCTCAGACCTGATCGGGAAAGGCAAAAACCAGAAGAAAATGGACGAAGTGGAAGTGGCTCTGGTCGCAGAATATGCGGCTGAAGATGCCGACGCTACCTGGCGGATCACCGAAAAGCTCGAACCGATTGTACGCGACCAAGACCTTTGGACGCTTTACGATGACGTCGAACGACCGCTGGTCGAAGTTCTGGCTCGTATGGAAAAAGCCGGTGTCGTGGTCGACGTGCCACGTCTGAAACAACTCTCAGACGAGTTCGCCAAACGACTGGCCGAAATCGAGAGAGAGATTTATCTCCAAGCTGGCGGAGAATTTAACATCGCCAGTGCTCAGCAGTTGCGAGAGATTCTTTACGATCGCCTGAAATTGCCGATCCTGGGCAAAACGCCTGGCGGAGAACCGTCTACGGCTGCCGAAATCCTCGAAGAACTTGCCCCTATGCACCCCCTTCCACGGATGCTCATGGAGCACCGTCAACTATCAAAGCTCAAAAACACTTATCTCGATGCACTGCCAACAGTTATTGGCAGTGATTCCCGAGTCCATGCCTCGTTCAATCAAACGGTAGCCGCCACCGGAAGGCTCAGTTCCAGCGAGCCAAATCTTCAAAACATTCCTGTCAGAAGCGAACAGGGCCGCCAGATCCGCCAGGCTTTTATCGCCCCAGGGCCTGATTGGGTCCTGCTCACGGCCGACTACAGCCAGATTGAGCTTCGAATGCTGGCCCACTTCTGCCAGGATGAAAATCTTCTGGAAGCGTTCCGGACTGGCCGCGATATTCATAACGTGGTGGCGGGTCAAATCTTTGGGGTGGACGAATCAGCTGTCACCGATGAGCAGCGTCGTCAGGCAAAAACGGTGAACTTTGGCGTCATCTACGGGCTAAGTGCATACGGTTTGGCCAGTCGGCTGAGCATCAGCCAAAGCGAGGCTGCGATTTTTATTGAAGCCTATTTCGCCAAATATCCAGGGATTGACACCTGGATGACCACGGTTTTGGAAGAGGCCAAGTCGACGGGACGAGTCAAGACAATCCTCGGTCGTCGTCGCCCGATCCAGGGCATCAAATCGACCACAGGCCGTCAGCGAAATCTCGCTGAAAGAACAGCGATCAACACCGTGATCCAAGGCTCCGCGGCCGACTTGATCAAAATGGCGATGATCAGGATTGATCAGGAGTTACGAGCCTTGAAGCTGCAATCACGGCTGATTTTGCAGATCCATGACGAACTCGTTTTTGAGGTGCCCAAATCCGAACTTGCACAAGTGCGCGAACTGGTGCGAAGGCTCATGAATTCCGCACTCGACCTAAATGTACCGATTGAAGTGGACGTGGCCGCCGGGCCAAATTGGCTGGATGTCGATTGAGCTCGTTTTTGGTAAAAGACTTGTATTGATAAAGTCTTAGATACTCATCGACACCGGATTCCGCGTGAACGGATTCTGCGGCCACATCACGGTTTGATTATTGGCCAGTTCCAGGCTTTCCCAACGCTTCCAAAGCCTGACGTGCCAATTCAAATTTTGGATCAATATCCAGAGCCGCTCGAAAGCATTGCTCAGCCAATACTTGCATCTTTCCATCCACTGCCAGAAGGCCCATCTCGTAACGCGGTTTGGGGTCGTCCGGCTTCTGACTGATTTCCTTCGTCAGTTTGTCCATTTTTACGATCCGATCGGTCACCGATTGAAATTGCCTCTTCGTTTCAGCCGCTTCCCGAGCCTTGCCCTGCTGGGCCTGGGCCTGCATCAGCAATTGCAGGACCTGGGGCTGATTCGGCTTGGCGGATACTGCTTTTTTCAAGGTCTCTTCAGCTTCCCCGGCCTTGTTGTTCAAAAATGCCAGCTGAGCCTTTGTCAGTAGTGAGTTCGACTCATCAGGATCAATCGCCAGTGATTTATCAGCCAAAACCTCTGCCTCGTCAGATCTTCCAAGTGACTGTGCTGAAATGGCTGCCAATCCCAGCAGTTCTGCATTGGCAGGGTCCAACTTCAAAGCCTCGTCGATCAAAGGTTGAGCGTCTGCCTCTTTATGACTGTCAACCAGTGCTCGTATCCGACCTGTTCGGGCCTGTTTCGCATCGAGCTCATCCGGATTACGACTCAGGCATTCCTCATAAGCTTTCGCCGCAAGTTCAAGTTCACCCATATCTTGCCGCACTTTTCCCATCGCCAGCCAGGGGCGGTTGTCATCAGGCCTGAGCTTTGCGGAAAGCTCCAAAAGAGCCAGCCCACGAACACTGTCGCCGGATGCTAAATAGATGGCCGCCAGATAATTGATCGCTTCTGGCTGCTCCAGCTTCACTTCCAGGCTTCGTTCAAACGCTTTTTTGGCGTTACCAACTTCCCCACGAGCCAGAAACGATTGGCCTGCCAAACCATAAATTTCAGGAGCATCTGGACTTTTGGGCGTGATGCTGCCAGCCAATCGAATGAGTTGGTCGTAACGCTGAGATTGAAAATAACGTCTGGCAACTTCTACAGGCGTCAATTTTTTTTGAGGCCCGGCGTTCGATCCACCCAGCCAGATTTTCCAAGGGAAAAACAAAGAGCCAAGGGCCAGGCCCATGATGATCAGAGGGATCAGTGGATTACGAGGCTTTTTAGGATTCACCGAGTCGGGTTCCAAGCAATTTCAAAAACAAGAAAAGGGCGGCGCCTGAGGCGCCACCCTTCCAGAGATTCTGTGATCATACCAGAAAAAAGGCTGATCAATAAGAGTCGGCTGAGATCACTTCTCCACCAGCACGTGTGCCCAGAGCCCACACAGTGCGTTCGTTGGTGGAATTCTTGAGGAAGCGAACGGAACCGTCAGCAAAGGCTACGTTTGCGCCGCCAGGGTGATAGCTGGTCAGGCCATACATGCCTTGTTGATCCCAGTCGCCGTCCCAGGTTTCAGTACGGCAGTTCGGGTAAGGTGGGTTTGGAGGCTGCACAACATTGCCCAGCGACCAACCGAACATGCCCTGATTCCAGTTACTACCCAGGTAGCTCTGATTTTCCTGCCACGATCCGGAAGAAGTTCTGGCACGGCTGGCGCACAGATTCAGCCAGTCTTTCAGCTGAGTCGCACCAGCAGGCATGGCGGCAATCGGATTGCCCCACATGTCTTGTCCACCTGGACGTGAGCCAGCTTTGACTACGTCTTGAAGCGAAATCTTGCTCTCGTCAAAGTCGCCTGTCTTCCATTCGCCGAACGTGATTGTATTGGACGTGCCGTCTGTCACGTCTCCAATCAGAATCGCGCCCGTTTTATCCCAGTCGTTGCCTGCTCCACCAAATTGGAAGATCCCGTTTGGTCTGCCTGCTCCCATATTCCCAATCCAGTTCAGGCTCGCGCCAACGGAAGCAAAATAGTTATTGCCCGGACGGGTTTTACCACCGAAGTAGGTGCCTTGTGGAAGTGGCGAGGATGGGCAGAGGAAGCTCGGGATCCGAGTCGTCACTGCTGTCTGGTTTATCCACGAAACGGCATCGCCTTCGTGGCTGATCACTTTGAAATTACAGGCGTTGTAAATGTTGGTCTGCTCGATGTACCCAAGCAGCATCGACTGAGGGCTCCATGATCCCCAGGTTCCGTTCCATGGAGGAGCACCATAAGCGGCTGGATAAGCTCCATTGGCAGCTTCATAATTGGCAACGGCCAGACCGAGTTGCTTCAAGTTGTTGATGCACTGGGCACGGCGGGCGGCTTCACGAGCCGATTGAACGGCTGGAAGCAGCAGAGAAATCAAGACGGCGATGATCGCGATCACCACCAGAAGTTCAATCAAGGTAAAGCCGCGGCCTTTAGCGGCCAAGTTTCGCTTCATCGTAGGAAAACTCTCTCAAAATGAGGTGGGCGGAGAATGATATAAGTCGTGAACACCAAACAAATCAGGAGTCAGCACCAGGATTCTTGGTCATACCACCAGAAGAACCCTTATGGCGATTATCCTTCGGAACATCGGTTTTCTTCACAGGTGTATCGGGAGGCTCAACAGCCTTCAATTTCGGTTCAGGCTCGCCCGTGCCGCAGCCAAAAACCAGCACGCAAGCTGCTGAGGCCAAAATGCCGGATAACGTACGCTTCATTCGATCCACTCCACACAGCCAATCGACTGACCAAAACAGCATGCAAAAGCACACTTAAAGGCCAAAAACTGGCGAAAATTGATTTTTAGAGGACAGGAATTGCATGAGTTAAACTGATGGATCCACAAGGTCCAAAGATTAACCCATTACTATGTCTTAACGTATAAATCATGAAAAGTCCATGAAGTTTTAAAAAGTTTACGCTGTTCCTATCTCCCAACCTCAACGGATTATATACGACCTGTTCGATGCAAACTCTACAATCATTCTTGCTTTTCATCACATCTTCCGCCTGCCTACAATACGCTCTCCACCAAAAAAACTGATCACAAAACCCAAATCTCCCTAAAACTCAGGAGCAACCTCATGGCTCATCAGGATTTATCCGTGACCGGTCCAGATCAACATTCCAACCACCGCCTCAAGCCAGCTCTGCTTTTATTGCTTGCCAGCCTGGCCGGGTTAATCTCTTGGGCAATCGCTGAACGGACCGGAAATATCGCCACGGTTCCTCCCGAAATTGCGGCGAAAAACTATCAGTTCAAAGAACTTAACGCTGCCACCATTCGCATGAATTCTATCAACGGAGCCATCACCTATGGTGGCTTGGGTGCGATCACATGCATCGCCATCTCTTGCTCCATTTTGGTTGCGGCCAAAAGACAAACCAGGCAAATCACTCAAAGCGCCTTAATCTCCGCCATTTTAGGTTTCATTGCCGGATCACTCCCCTGCTTAATCGTTATGCCAATGCACTGGATGAACCGAAACAATGACCCATCCGTGCTTGATCTCACTCGCCCACTCCTCTACCACCTGGGCCTTTGGCTGCCAATCGGAATGGCCGCTGGACTGATGCACGGAATCCATTGCAGGCTAAAAGGTTCAGCGCTGATCCAAAGCGTGATGACTGGCTTACTCGGCGCCTTGTTTGGAACTTTTTTCTACGAATTCGCCGGGGCGATTCTGCTCCCAATGGATCTGACAGTTGATCCAGTCCCAGCGACTGATAAAGCGAGGCTTCTCGCACACCTCTCCGTCCCCATCGGTATCGCCTTTGGACTTATCCTTGCCAATTCTCGGAAACCAAAGATTTCGCCAGAAAGCGTTGGTTAAATTTGAAGACCGATCTCTTGCAAACTCTCAAAGAGGGTGTTCGTGCAAAACGCCCCTCTTTTTCGTTTTATTCATTATAATCATCGCTTTTTTCCTAGATCACCCAACTGACAAAAACTCGTTTAATATCGTAAACTAATTCGAGCTTAAACCATGCGCACCACCACCATGTTGACTAAGGCTGACACACGCCATGACTTTTCGATGGTTCCCACTCAAAGCCATTCTGGCGATTTTGTTCGCCACGGAACTCAATTCATTTGCCATAGCGCAAACCAATGAATCCATCAGACTTGCAAACGAACCAGCACTTTCGCCGGATGGCAAGTCACTGGTTTTCGCCTACAACGGCGACCTCTGGAAGGTTCCCTCCACAGGTGGTTCAGCCACTCCACTGACTCGGAATCCAGCCAAGGACCGCGAGCCAAAGTATTCGCCAGACGGTAAGTCCATCGCCTTTGTCAGCGATCGAGATGGCTCCAATCAGATCTACATCATGCCAGCCGATGGAGGCCAGGCTCGCCAAATCACATTCCACACAGCAGGCAGTTCCCTGGTCGGCTGGTTTCCCGATAGTAAGTCTGTGCTGACACTTGGAGCTCGAGACCATTACTGGCGCAAGCCCGATCGGTTCTTCAAAGTCTCGGTTGAAAATCGTTCCGCCGAAGTGCCTTTGTTCGACGATTACGGCACCCAGGGAAACCTTTCACCCGATGGTCGCAAGCTCCTCTTCGTTCGTGAGGGGACTCAGTGGTGGAGAAAGAATTACAAAGGTAGCCAGACCACTCAAATCTGGATGTTCGACCTCGATCAAAAGTCGTTCCGGAAACTCATAGAAACCCCTGAAGGTGCCTATGCCCCGATTTGGAAACCTGACGGTAAAGGTTTTTATTATATTGGTTTACATCGCGGAACGATGAACCTGAAAATGCGCGACCTGGATGGTGGAAACGATCGCGCCCTGACCAACTTTGACGACGATCTGGTTGTCCAGCCAACTCTCTCACACGATGGTCAAACGCTGGTCTTTCGTCACCTGTTTGATCTATACAGGCTCGAAACTGCTAAAAATGCGGCCCCTGTCAAGCTTGGAATCAAGCAGAATGTCGATCAGATTGCCTCAGCCATCGAACGACGGGCACTGACCAACGCTTCACAAGCCGCTTTCACCCAGGATGGATTGGAAGTTGCCTTCACTGCCGGAGGTGACATATGGGTCATGGATACCGAGCTGAATGAACCAAAACGTGTGACGCAAACTCCTGAGGAAGAGCGGGATCCAGCATTTTCCAACGATGGCCAGTCTCTGGTTTTTGTCAGCGATCTAGGCGGCCAGGCCGACCTCTGGCGTGCCAGACGTGCCGACGACAAGAAAGCATGGTGGCAAAACGAGAAGTTTCCTCTCGATCGGCTGACAAATGACCCGGAAGTGGAAAGTCGTCCACAGTTTAGCCCTTCTGGTGGCAAGCTTACTTACATCAAAGGCTTGGGTGATCTGATCATCGCCGATGCCGATGGATCTGCGGCAAAGAAACTCCTCAGCACCTGGAACGCTCCGGATGTGAGCTGGTCGCCGGATGGCAAGTGGTTTGTCTATGCCGTTGAGGATGAAGACTTTAACTCAGATATCTGGGTGCGTCCCGTGGACGGTTCACGCCCACCTGTGAATATCTCGAGACACCCGGACAACGAGTCCAACCCTGTCTGGTCGCCCGACGGCCGGATCATCGCCTTCACAGGCCGCCGGGTTGGCGACGAAACGGACATTCACTATGTCCACCTACGCAAAGAAGATGAGGACGAATCGTCTCGTGATCGAAAAGTCAAAAAAGCCCTCGACAAGATGAAACAGGGCAAGAAAAAAGACGGAGCTCAAAAATCAGCTTCCGAACCGTCCAAAAAGGACGAGAAGAAAGACGAAACCAAGGATCAGCCCAACTCTGGCCTGAAAGTGCCGGATGTGGTGATCGACTTCGATGGCTTGAATGATCGGCTCAAAAGGGTCTCAATTCCAAACGCTCAGGAATCGAGCCTGTTCTGGTCGCCTGACTCCAAAAAACTCGCTTTTATCGCCACAATCGAAGGCCAAAAAGGGACTTACACCATTGAGCCTCAGGAAGACCTGAAGCCCAAGAAATTCTCGGCCATCACCGGCTCCGCACCGCGTTGGCTGGATGCCGGCAATCAAGTGGTTTGGGTTGTGGGCGGTACTCCTGCCTCTCTGACAGCCGGTGGGAAGGAATCCACTTATCGGTTCAGGGCCTTACAGGAAGTCTTGCGGTCCGAACGGTTTAAGGCTGGTTTTGATCAAGCCTGGCGGGTGATGCGCGACCAGTGGTACGACGAACGGATGGGGAACCGCAACTGGGACTCGATCCGTCGCAAATATGCGGATGCCGCGGCTCAAGCCCCCGATCTGGATACACTTGCAACAGTCATTCAGCTCATGCTTGGTGAAATCAATGGTTCCCACCTTGGATTCTATCCAGGCGTTTCCACACGCCCTGATCCGAATTCAGGTGATCCCGTGGCCACAGGCCCAAGCTGGAGACCAGTCACAGCCTATCTTGGCGCACGTTTTGATCCCGCACACAAAGGCCCTGGCCTGAAAATTCGCGACATTCTGAAAGGTACTCCGGCAGACCGTGCTGGCAGTCGTCTGGCGGCTGGAGAAACCATCCTGACAATCGACGACAAACCGGTCGACCCTTCCATGGACATAGCAGAAGTCCTCAATGGGCCATTGGATCGGGAAATTCGTCTGAAGGTCAGATCGGTCAAGGGTGAAGACCGTCAGGTCTCGATTCGGCCGATCTCAGCCTTGGGAATTGGGAGTCTTTTGTACAACCACTGGACTGATCAGAATCGGGCGATGGTCGAGAAACTCTCAGGAGGAACGCTCGGCTACCTCCATATCAAGGCGATGGATCAGCCCAGTTTTCATCAATTTGAGCAGGATCTGTACGATGCTGGAGCTGGCAAAGATGGTTTAGTGATCGACGTGCGTGAAAACGGCGGTGGATCCACAGCCGATCTTCTCTTGACCAGTCTGACGCAACCCGTTCACGCACTGACAGTTCCGCGTGGTGGCACAACGACTGGCTACCCGCACGACCGCTTAGTCTTTGCCGCCTGGCGCAAGCCCATCATCGTTCTGTGCAACCAGAACAGCTTTTCAAACGCCGAGATTTTCAGCCATGCCATCAAAACCCTGAAGCGTGGAAAACTCGTGGGTGTGCCCACAGCAGGTGGGGTGGTGAGCACGGGTGGGACGGCCATCACGGATATCGGATTCCTCCGATTACCTTTCCGTGGCTGGTACTTACGCGATAATGGCGAAGATATGGAACTCAACGGAGCTGTCCCTGATGTGATCCTCTGGCCACAACCTGGCGACATGCCCGCTGGCAAGGATGACCAGCTATCCAAGGCCATTGAACTGCTCAAAGCCGATGTGGCGACGGAAAAATCCAAGCCTAAGCCGAAGTTGCGAAAAGCTACGGAGCGTTGATCGCGGGTGAAACTTTGGTATGAAAAACGAAAGAACCAAGCCTTTCAAAGCTTGGTTCTTTCGATTTATTTCTTATTATGAAATGACTTATATCAACCGATTGACGAATGGATCTGTCTCATCAGCCAGGTGTTGACCGTGTCGAACATAGGGCCGACTGGCTTCCCATCGGTGGGATAGGTTTGGAACGCCACGTTCAGGCCGGCACCCTTCATTTCATTGACTTGACGCTTGGTCTCTTCAATCGGCAGGGATTCATCCCAGGCACCGTGAAGGACAAGGAATTTAAGGCGTCGGGATTCGTGGTACCGGCTCAGATAGCGTAGGTCAGTTGGGAGCCAGCCCTGAATTGAGATCACACCGGCGAAACGGTCCGGAAAACTCAGGGCCAGGCGATAAGCCATGGATGCACCTTCGCCAACTCCGAACAGGAAGACGCGATCCGGATGAACGCTCAGCTCGTCTTGCATGCGTCGAATCTGGTCAAGGACAGCAAATTCGCCAGCAGCGATTGGGTCGG
>Ga0208720_1000318_pt1 | contig 12446 bp, 9 predicted proteins | sample LakMenEpi20Apr10_FD_150716 | JGI IMG/M metagenome (GOLD analysis project Ga0208720, IMG submission 150716) | Freshwater microbial communities from Lake Mendota, WI - 20APR2010 deep hole epilimnion (SPAdes) | ecosystem: Environmental > Aquatic > Freshwater > Lake > Epilimnion/Euphotic zone ...
ATGTGGTGGCTTTTCTCCAGTCTGGCGCGATATCCACGAGAGATTTTTCAAAGGGGCTGGGCCAATAGCCTTGATGTGGTTTTTACCTACATTCTGCCGATTCTATTGGTCGTGAATGTTCCATCACACGTGATGGTGAAAACCATTGAACCAAAGATGGTTGGATTTATTATGGTGGTGACTGTCGTTTCATTAGCGACCAGCCGCTGGTTCTTTCAGCGAGCTTTGCGAAGTTACCGGAGTGCTTCGAGTTAAATGGGCCGCCGTTTCACGTGAATCTGGAAATACAACCTCTCTGAATCGAATAGAATCTAAAAATGTCATTTCAACGACCGAGTCCGCAGCGATTGAGACAACTTCTGGCACGCTGGGGATTCCCACTTGATGAGCGTACGATTGATTTAATCTGGCAATATCATACCATGCTGCGTCAGGCCAACGAAGAGTTGAACATGACGCGAATCCATAATTTTGAGGCGATGGTATTAAAGCACTATGTCGATTGCCTTCTACCAGGAAAGCTCACGAATTTACCAGGACCACTCCTGGATATGGGGACAGGACCGGGACTGCCGGGAATCATCATTAAAATTGCAAGACCTGACCTGCCGATGATTCTGGCGGATACCAGGGCAGCCCGATGTTCATTTCTGGAAGATGTGGTTCGGGAACTTGACTTGAAGGATATAGAGATATTCAGCGGGAAGATTTCGCCGAAATTTGTGCAGAAGATGGGCGGGGTGATTACGCGGGCGGTGGCCGAGGTTTCTGAGACGTTGCATCGGGTCAGGAATTGTTTGGAAGTTGGTGGACGATTGATATTGATGAAAGGCCCTGATTGCGATACGGAGATTGTTGCTGCCAAAGAGCAATATGGCGAAGAATTTCAACTCGTAGAGGATCATCGTTATACGCTTCCGGAATCGACAAATCACCGGCGTTTGCTGGTTTATGAACGAGTTGCAATTCAGAATAAAAACGATTCAGGTCTTGATGATTCAGACGAGCGATCAGAGCAGACGATTTCGAGGCAGATTCGCGAGATTGCAAGTACAACGAATCCGAATTATCAGACATGCATGGAGATTCAGCAGGGTCGTGGGATTCGCAAGCAGGGCATGGCATTGGTGAGTGGTCGCAAGATGGTGGAGGAGGTGCTGAGGAATTTTCCGGAACGCATTGAGTCATGGATCACGGATCGAGATGGGCCTCCACCACCTCCTGAATGTGATGCCACTGTGAGTTGGTTGCGGTTCGTGAAGCCTTTGTGGGAAGATCTTGACCAGTTTGGGACCAAATCACCAATCCTGCGTGTCAGGGTGCCGAAATTGCAGCCGATTGACTTGCAGTCGGACGACCTGCCTGGCTGTACGCTTTTGGTTCCTTTTCAGGATCCGGAAAATGTGGGTGCTGTGTTGCGTTCAGCAGCGGCATTTCATGTGGATCGAGTGGTTTTGTTACAAGAGGCTTCACATCCGTTCCATCCGAAGAGCTTGAGGGCTGGAGGGCCGCCGATTTTGGAATTAAACCTGTTTTCAGGGCCTTCGATTCGCGACCTGCCGGATATGAAAGTTCCCTTGATTGCATTAGGAGCGGATGGGGTGGAAATTCAGGAACAGAACTGGCCTGAGTCGTTTGCGATGCTTCCAGGCGTGGAGGGGCCGGGCCTGCCAAAGGACTTGCCGAACGTGGTGAAAATCGGGATTCCGATCGCCGAGCATGTCGAATCGCTGAACGCATCGGTTGCGACCGCGATTGCCCTGTACGATTGGAGGAGAAGATGAGTTCTCTACGAGGCCTTCGCATATCGGAACTGGATAAATAAATGAGCGGTTGAAAAGTGGTCATCAGGGGGGGATAGCTGCTTTAGGTTTTCCGGTAAGAGGCGTGCTCCGTCTTGGAGTGGCGATCATGGTTTTGGTAGATGTTTCGTAATAAGTGTGGCTATAGAGGGTTAAGCTCGCATCTCTTTGGTGCAGAGGCTTGCTTTGGCAATTCATGGATCGACAAGGCAAGCCTGCAGACGGCTATTTCTGGGGAAGGCAATTTGCCATGACGATGAATCACTTTTGGAAAAAAAGATTTTCGGGCAGAACAGTGAAGCAATTCTCGATGTTTTTTTGGTAATATATTGGCTGGCTCGTCCGTATGATCCAAAGGCATGTTGATTGGTCGGCCATTCAGTTGGGAATCATCAATCCGTGTCCGATTCAAGTCAACGTCGTTTTCATTCATCCAGTCAGTGATTCAAGGGGGAAATCTTTTGAAACTTCCACGAACGCTCCCAGAAATCATTAATTTATTAGAGTCAGGCAGAACCGTGCCGGTGCTGTGGGATTGGAGTGAGGTAACTCCAGCTTTAATCGCTGCCGGTTATGATGTGATTTTTCTGACTCAGCACGTCCCTGTTTTGTCTTGGCATCCGAAAAATGAACCCTATGGCAGCCATTTGGATCGCTTCAGGAAGGCGATTGTCACGAATCCGATTTTGCTGGATCGGCTTTATGCAATGAAAGGTAAGCCCATCAGGGGGCCACTTGATGCAGTGCTTTCCGTGTGTTATTGGCTAGACCACTACACTCGTGAGGAGTTATTGGCTTTACCAGACGATTTTGACGTGAAATACAATGCTGCGAATGGAAAAGCGGCAGCGATGCTCAAGAAACACTTGAAGTATGTTGCGGCCAAGCAAGCTGCCAGGGCAGAGGTGAATGCGAAAGCGGAAGCGAAACGTCAAAAGTATGAAAAGGCTGCCGAGATGGGTATAACAGTGGAAGAACTCGAAGTTATCGAGGCCGCTGCAGCCGAGGCGGCCGCTGCAGAAGCGGCCGCAGCAAAATTGGCTAAGAAGGAAAAAAAGTCGAAGTCGCCTGCGTCTAACGTATCTACGACCGAAACTCAGAATCCAAAACCAGCCGTACCAAAACCAGCCGTACCTAAAGCGGCATCAGCACCTGTAAATCCATTGCCGAAGCCCCCTGCTCCACCGGTTTCACCCAAGGGTGAGACCAAGATTCCACCACTTCGGATGGGTTTGTCGCGGCGTTCCAAGCCTGCCAACGAAGGTGACCCGAGCTGACGTTTTGCGATCGATTTCGCGGATCCTTGCAAGAAGTAGAAAACAAGAACTGATCCCCCATGCACAAGGTTTTTGCCTCTCCATTGCGATATACACAAGGACCTGGCTCGACCAGAGACCTTGGAAATGAGATGAAAGGGCTGGGCCTTCATGGACCTGTTTGTATTATCGCAGGTCGATCTGCACGCGAATTGCTGATGCCCATTTGGGAGTCAGTCTTTGCCACAGAGGGGCGAGCTTTTCAGGTGTACGCCTTTGGAGGCGAATGCTCGAGGCAGGAAATTGCCTTGGGGCGGGCGTCTGCAGAATCATCTGGAGCGACTGTGATCGTTGCGGCCGGTGGCGGAAAAGCGATTGATACAGCACGGGCGATTGCTGCCGAGATGAAATTGCCATGCGTGGTCTGCCCAACCATTGCATCAACGGATTCCCCATGCAGCGCACTTTCTGTGATTTATACAGAATCTGGAGTGGTCGAAAGTATTCGACTTTTTGATCACAATCCGGCGCTGGTTCTTGTGGACTCTGAGGTGATTGCCAAGGCTCCTTTAAGGCTACTTGTCGCAGGCATGGGCGACGCGCTTTCCACCTGGTTTGAAGCTCGAGCCTGCATGCGAAGTGGAGCAGAGAATCTGCGAGGTGGAATTGCAACCCGAGCTTCACTGGCGATTGCAGAACTCTGCTGGAAGATACTTCTGGAGGATGGATCAGCCGCAATTGAAGCGATGAAGTCGGGCACAATTACACCAGCCCTTGAGCGTATCATCGAGGCCAATACGCTCCTATCAGGGCTTGGTTTTGAGTCGGCTGGGCTGGCTGCGGCACATGCAATTCATAATGGGTTGACGATCGTTCCTGAATTGCACGCGTTTTATCATGGAGAGAAAGTGGCTTTCGGAACTCTGGCCCAGCTTGTTCTGGAAAAGGCTCCAGATGAAGAGATTGAACAGGTGCTTGGGTTCTGTACAGAGGTCGGGTTGCCAGTAACTTTGGGCGAAATCGGATTGTCGGAAGCGTCACCCGATTTGATCTTCAAAATTGCCGAACGAGCGGTGATCGCTGGCGAGAGTATTCACAATATGCAATTTCCAGTGACCGCTGAACTGGTGGCCAAAGCGATTCATGATGCGAATGAGAGAGGATTAAAATGGATTCGAAATCAGGCGTAGAATTCTGAAAATTGATCGGACGGGCCATGTCTCTTGATAAGAATGTATGGGTTTTTAATATCGCACAACCTCAGGTGATAAAAGGTTTACTCTGATTCGAGCCGGTGGCCGGTATTTGAGGCTGTGGTGATCAATGTATTGAATTGAATTTCAGGGTGTTGATTTTTAATCGAGTCGATCATGGATTGAATTTCCGTATCCGATGACTGGCTGAAGCCGAAAAGGGTTGGCCCCCATGAGCTTTGGCCGACACCTCTCAAGCCACTGGAATTCATGGATTTAATGATTAAATCTCTTAAAGGAGAGCCGTATACAGAGTCTCTCTGAGCGGGTGCAAACCATTTGCCAACCTGATGTTGCACAAGTTCCAGAGAGTTCATGGCTGGCAAAAATTCGGTGCTGGCCAAAGCGTTTAAAAAGTCGGAATGGATCGTTTTGGCAACAAGATTCATGCTCTCTGAGGAAGGTGGAGGCAGTTGGGTAAAAAGTTTCATTTCTTTTGTCCCATAAACGCCTGCTGGTTCATGGGGTGTGATAAGGATGACTCTCCAGTGGGCTGGCCAATGTGCACGATGTATTAATGGAGCAAGTTCTTGATGATGTCCAAGGCCAGATGTGTGCCCACCGTCGAGGATCAGGCCGCCTTGATCAAAACCGTGGGCGCCGACGCCTGATCTGGGGAACCGATTGGACAATAATGCAATCTGTGAGATTGTCAGGTGCTTGCAGCCAGCCAGTGTGGCCGACAGTTTACCGATTGCAAAAGATCTTTGTGTACCGCTGCCAAGCCCATGATGAGTTGGAATGGACTGTTCAACGATGATTGACAACGGGGCGAGTTTGTAACCATTCTGATTTAATTGATCGCGAATGAATGGGAGTAATTGCCCGATCGTATTATGATCGGCTGGATTGGCCTGAATCGTGTCGTGTAATGCAATTTCAGCCTTGATTTGAAAACCTGGGTTTTCGATCATCAGTCCGAAGCCTCCAAACTGTCGGAGCGTGTTTGGGCCCCAGCCGAATAGGCCAAAGTGGAGGCGACTGGATGTGATGATGGTCGCGGATTTCATCTTTCTGGAATACCTGTTGACTCAGATTTTGACCATGCTTTTTCGAGATAATTCAAAACGAAATTCCAAGCCGTTTTTTCACGTTCGCCAGCCGTTTTTTCGATGAGTGGAGTGAGAGATTCAATCTGGGATTCAAAAACGTCGCGAGGAGTCCATCCGACCCGGGTGGCCATGATGGTGAGTTCCAGAACGGCATTCTGGGCCCTGTTCCAGCCTGACCACTCTCTTAAATTATGAGAATGGACCACAGAGGCGCCGAGAGTTGCCCGGGGGCGAGACCAGTCTGCAAGTTGCAATTGAAATTCGTAGGCTCGCACGGAACCATCTATTACAAAACCCTGCACAGACTGGGCAGATATCAAAGTGGTATTTTCAGCTTCCGAGAGTGCGGCTCTGGCAAGTAATTCAGCGTCGTCGATTAAATGAAACACGCCAAATGGTCTAGCAGAGAGGTTGTGGAATGTTCTTGACCCTTCAAACGGGCGAAGTTGAAAAGTCGTCCACAAGCCATCTGGCCCGATGGTGGAAGGTTCTACAGTGGCACCCATGGCTGCGATGTTGGTACGACCATCGTCGTTCAGGGTTGTCAGGACACCTTCGATAATCATTCGGAATGTCCTTTTTTAATCTTGGGTCTGGTGGTTTTTTCACCGTCCCAGTGCGATCGTTCCGGTTCGGTTAAAAAGCCCCAGTTGAGGGCTTGATCCTGTTTATACCATTTCCCAAGCGTGAGTGCCGTTTTGGCCTTGGCGAGTTCGTATCCAAGATAAAAGGCATGAGATGCATCGGTTACGCCCATTTTTTCAAATAATTCAAATGGGTCAGAATCTGCAAGATGATTTTCGTTGTTTAATGCAATGAGCTGGCCATTTTCGGCAAAGAGTCGCCAGTTTGGGTCGCGAATGGTGGCCTGAAGCTGTGATAAAGCGGCTGGACCGTGCTGATGGGTGCGTGGGTCGCGGAGCATGACCAGCAGCGGTTCGAGGTATTTCGGGACTTGTTTCTGGTGGATTGCGAAATGCATTAATCGCCGGGCCAGGTCGATCTCTCTGACACTTGAACGGGCCCATCCAATGACTTCCGTCGTAAGTATGCTTTGGATATCAAGTTCAGCGCAAATGCCAATCAGGAAAGTATTGATGCCAGCAGAATCGACATCGGTGAGTTCGGTGATATTTCCCACGCCCATCATGATTTTATCGTCGGGAAATTGGCGACGGGTTTGTGCATAACGTTCGAGGCTGGCCATCAGTCCGTGGCCGAATGGTTCTAGAATAGGGTCGAGTCGGTAGGGGATGTTATGGTCGATCAGGAATTGACGGGTTTCGAAGAGGCTTTGCAAGTCTTCCGGAACATCAGGAATGGCAACCACTTCCACGCCCCAATCGAGGGCATGATGGCGATTTGTAGAATTGACACTCAGGACAAGATCTGCGCCGGCTTGTACAGCCGAGGCGACTTCCACAGGGCTGAAGGAATCGACAGAGACTTTATGTCCTTGTTCACAAAGGGCTTTAACGGCATCAGGGAGTCCAGTCCAGACGGCCCCCGGGTCGCATCCGACGTCGATTCGATCGGCACCTGAGGCTCGATATCGGTCGGCGATTTCGAGAATTTCCGGGATGGTCATGCGAGGTGCGTGGTTGATTTCGGCGAGAATTTCGATATTATGGCGGCCGAAATCGGCAGGTTTCTGGCGGATCAGTCCAAAGTGTTGGGGCAGGTCACGAAAGTCGATGGGGCCGAGTTCCACAGGCACGCCCCAGAGGTCGGCCAGGGTTTGGATGTCGCCCCGGACATGGCCGGGAAGGATGACTTTTTGGATATTTGCAGAGGGTAGAGATTTCAAGCGGCGGGCGATCCAGTCGGCGGGCATGAGGGCTGCGACAGAGATCGGCAGGACTTCAATCAAGGGGATAAAGCCAGCTTTTTCAGCCAGTTCTTCGACCTGTCGGCGCAGCGACGATTCTGCGAGTCGGCCTGTCAGGAAGAGGATCGTGGGCTTGTCCAAGGTTGATCTGACCCGGCTTGGATTGGAAAACGTGCTGGAGATGTCAATCAGTATACATTTTTCTCTGGATTACCGTCGGTTTTGCTCGGGAATCTCGAAATTGTTCTTTATTAAGCGGCTTCGTCGTAGATTTTATCGGTCATGGCAGAAGTCTGAGCGGCGTAAGTGGAGGCATACCAGCCTCCAAACGCGACCAGTTCCTGGTGGGTTCCCTGCTCAGCAATTTTGCCTTTGTCCATGACGATGATCAGGTCTGCGTTTCGAACGGAAGATGTTTTCTGGCTGACAATGACGCATGTTCGGCCCGGGAGGCGATCGGCAAGTGATTCCTGAATGCGGGATTCCGTTTCGGCGTCGAGTGCGCTGGTGCAATCGTCGAGCAACATGACGGAAGGCTTGGCGATGATGGATCTGGCCAGGGCGAGGCGTTGCCTCTGGCCGCCTGAGAGAGTGACTCCACGTTCGCCCACAGCGGTTTCGAGGCCGGTTGGCAAGCGGCTGATGGTGGTTTGGAGGTCGGCGATATCGAGAGCGGCCTGAAGGTCCTGATCAGTTGCATCGGGGCGGGCATAGGCCAGATTGGTGCGGATGGTGCCTTCAAAGAGAAGGGCTTGCTGGGGAACTAGGGCGATTTGCTGGCGGAGGTCGGCCAGTAGCCAGTGGCTGATTTTATGGCCATCGAACAAGATTTCGCCATCGCCGGTAGGTGGAAGAACGTCGTAAAGGCGTGCGATGAGTGCCAGAAGGGTCGTTTTTCCCGCACCCGACGGGCCGATGATGCCGAGTGTCATTCCGGGATGGATATTCAGGGTGACTCCGTCGATCACCTGAGGGCCATCAGGCTGATACTGAAAGTGTACATCGTTAAGCTCTATAGCACCTTGTGGCTGAATGACGGGCTGGGAGTCAGGTGAGTCCGTGACAGTTTCGGGTTCGTCGAGAACTTCACAGAGGCGTTCGATGGCGACAGCGGTGGACTGGGCTGTGGCTTGAAACTGGGTGAGGCGGACGATGGGTCCGTAGAGTTGGCCAATCAGGCTATAAAAGGCCAGAAGTTCGCCCATGGTCAGGCGTCCACGACCGACCAGCAGAATCCCGCCTATCAGGACGCCCATGGTGCCGAGCCCGGTGATGAGGGTGGCCAGAAGGCCAAGGAGGGCGCCTGTGCGGGTGTTTTTCCAGCTCAGTTCACGGTGGTGATCGATCCGTTTGTCGAGTTCCGCCAGTTCGTTGGACTCCTGGGCGCAGCCGCGGACGACTCGCACGGCTGAGACTCGCTCGCTTAATAAAGCGTAGATTGAGGAAACCTGACTTCGGATGGATTTCGAAAGCTGGCGAATTTTGCCGGAAAAAATCTTCTGGTTCATCATATACAGAGGCATGACCACCATGGCGATCAAGGCGAGCCTCCACTGGAGCCAGAAGAGGAGAGCGGCGATGCCGATGGCAAGGATCAAGTCGTTGATGAGCTGAAGCAGGCCGCTGTTGACGAATGAGAGGATGGAGCCGACGTCGCTTGTGACACGGGCCATGAGTCGGCCGGTCTGCTGGGCGTCGAAATAGGCCATGGGTAGGCGCATCAATTTTTTATGAAGGGCGGCTCGCAGTTCGACGACCACTTCCTGACTGATTCGGCCCGTGGTGTTGGAAACGGCCCATGAGAGGCTGGTGCGGAGAAGTTGGCAGGTCACGATACCGGCCAGCCCTGTGGCGATACCGAACATGACTTGTGAGCTGACAGCGAGTGCTGGTTTACCAGCTTTGGCGGCTTCAGCGAATGGCAGGAGCATGTCCAGAATTCGGCCCTGAAGGATCGGCACAGGCAGTACCAGCAGGGATTGAACGAGCAGGCCTGCGAGACAGATCCCAAAACTGAGCCTGTAGGGCCTGAGAAATTGCTGGTGGAGACGAGCCAGGGGCTTCCTGAGGCTGGTTGGTTTTTGGCGTTCTTCAGGCAGCTTGGATTTATCGGAAGATGCGTATTTGTCGGCTTTGAATCTGCTCATGAAAGCCTCCGCGAAGGGTCGAGCCACTGGCTTTCGGGATTCAGGGAGTGAATGTCGGTGATCGAAGCAGGCTGGGCCATGGCTGTGTCAATGGATTTTGTGGTCTCACGAATCCCAAACTGTTTCTGGCAAAGCTGAAAATACTTGCCGGAAGGGTCGGCGATCAGCTCTTTGTGCGAGCCTTTTTGGAGGATTTGCCCTTGTTCCATGACGACGATCTGGTCGCAGTCCACCACGGTAGAAAGCCGGTGGGCGATGATGATCGAGGTGCGGCCTGTGAGGAGGTTTTTAAGTGCCTTCTGGATCAGGGCTTCGCTAGGTGTATCGAGCGAGCTGGTGGCTTCGTCGAGAATCACCAGAGATGGGTTCATGCAGAGGGCACGGGCGATGGCCAGTCGTTGGCGCTGACCTTGGCTGAGCTTGTGGCCGCCTTCGCCGACCACGGTTTCGTAGCCTTCTTGAAGCTCCATCGTGAAATCGTGGACCAACGCGGCTTGGGCCGCAGCTTCGACTTCTTCCTGAGTGGCTTCAGGGCGGCCGTAGCGAATATTTTCGGAAATTGTGCCACGAAAAACGATCGGCTCTTGAGGGACGATTCCAATCCGGCTGCGGATACTGGTGGATGAAAGTTCTTTGACGGGGACCCCGTCGAGCCTGATTTCACCTTCAATGACGTCATAAAATCGGAGGAGAAGGCTGACGATTGTGGTTTTACCACACCCGGTCGGGCCGACAAGGGCGACTTTCTGGCCAGGCGGAATTCGTAGATCGAACTCGTTCAATACCTGAGGGCCGGAACCATATGCAAAGCTCACGTGATCGAACTCGACTTGGCCTTGGATGTGATCCAGGTGGCGAGGGTTTAGAGGTTCAGCCACTTCGGGAGTGAGATCGAGGATTTCGCCGAGCCGATCGACCGATGCGCTGGCTTGTTCGAAAACGTAGGCGAGATCAGCCAGTCGAGCGATTGGACCGAAAAGCATTCCGGCCAGAGCGGCAGTGGAGATGACTTCGCCGGGTGTCATTCGGCCGTGGATGACTTCAAAGGCCCCTGCCCCGAAAACGGATGCGGTGCCGAGCCCGCTGATGGCGGCGGAGAGGTTTCCGAAAGCGGTTCGGAGGCGTACTTCCTGAACGCGGGGGCCGTGAGCGTCCTCAAGTTCGGCGATAAAGCCAGTGACTTCAGCCGATTCGCGAGCATGGGATTTGACGACCACCACTCCATCGAGTTTTTCTTTGAGGTGTCCGAAGAGGACGTCCATCTTCTCGCGAATGACTTGATTTGTGGCCCTGATCTGAGTCATGAAGAAGCGAAAGTTCAGGCCATAGAGTGGCACGAAAATCAGAACAACCAGAGCCAGTCGCCAGTTGCGTGAGACGAGCAGGATGGAGATTGCAAGTGTGGTGCCGAGGTCGGTGAGGATGGTGAAAGTCTGGCCGGTGACGAATGTCTGGATCGCTCCCACATCGTCCATCATGCGTGAAATGATGGAACCGGTAGGAGTTTTGTCATAATAGCTGAGGCTGAGCTGCTGGAGTCGCTCGTAGAGCTGGTGGCGAAGTTCGCGAACGAGTTGCTGGCCGACATGCCCAACGACGAGCGTATTGGCATAGCCGATCAGGGCTTGCGCTGTAAGTACGGCAGCGAATGCGGCAGCAAACCAGGGAAGTTTATCCCAGCGGCCGGGTGCGACCACATCATCGACAAGTCCTTGTACAATGAGGGGGCCTTGCATGTTGACGGCAACGGCCAGGGTGGTCAGAAAACTTGCCAGAACCACCCAGCGTTTGTAAGGGCCAAGCCATCCGCGAATTCGCCTGATCGTGTTCAATTCGAGTCAATCGCCTCCGCAGATTTCCAGCAACCAAAACACGATACATAGGAACAAGCATGCCTGAATCGAGTCAGGTGCTCTATTGATTAACTATACGCACGTGATCAAGAAAGGGTCGGTTTTTGGTGCGATTTCTTTTGGATCACCTGATGGCACCACCGTTGACTCTCAAGACTTGACCTGTGAGGAATCGGGCATCGTCTGAGACCAGAAAATGGCAGGCATCGGCGATATCTTCTGGCAGGCCCCAGCAGCGCAGAGGCGTTTCGCGCATGACCCTTTCCTGCCAGGCCGTGGGGGCGGTGTCACCCCAGGCGGTTTTGATCCAGCCAGGGGCGACGTTATTGACTCTGACTTTGGGGGCAAGGCTCATGGAGAGACTTTTGGTGAAGGCCATGACGGCCCCTTTTGTGGCGCTGAAAAGCTCTCCGGAATCGCCATCCATTCCCGTCTCAGCCTGATCCCAGCCCATGGTGACAATCGAGCCGTGGCCTTGGGAGATCATCCGTTGGCCGACCGAGCGGCATGCTGTAATGGTAGACTGAACATCCACTGACCAAAGCATTTGGAGCTTTTGGTCGAAATCGGCATGGCGTGCATTGCCGGTGAGGATATCGGCTCCGGCGAGGTGAAGCCAGGCGTCCAGGCCATCCCAGACTGACCAGGCTTGTTCGACAAGATTCTGGACTTCAGCGGCTTGCGATAAGTCTGCAATCAGGGCATGACTTCTGCGACCCTGAGCCTGAATTTGACCGGCAAGGGCATGCGTTTCGGCTGATTTGCGAAACCCGTGGACAATCACATCCCAGCCGGCTTTGGAGAGCTTCAGGGCGGTGGCTTTGCCGATGCCGGAGCTGGCTCCTACAACGATGGCTCGTTTCATGAGTGAAGTTTTACCGTTTCCCTAAGGTGCAATCTGTGTTGATGTTTGGTGTATAGATTGAGGCTGCGAAATAGACATGAGGCGTTATAACCCCTACAAACCCTCATTCAGGACTCAATGGGTGTCGATACATATCATGTCGCATATCTTTGCGAAGCATCGCTGTAGGTGGGAATGAAGCACGGATCGCACAGTGGTCGGTCACTCTGTAGGACGATGTCAATGAGTCGAATGCCGACGAGCAAACCATTTCCAAACAACCGTCATTCAAGCGGTTGGTTGAAGATCAGTAGCTTGTTGGCTGGCTTCGGGTTGTGTGTTGGAAGTATGGCCACTGCACAGATTTTACCACCGATTGCAGCCACGGCGAAACCGGTTTCTTCACCAGTC
>Ga0208720_1000319_pt1 | contig 12441 bp, 12 predicted proteins | sample LakMenEpi20Apr10_FD_150716 | JGI IMG/M metagenome (GOLD analysis project Ga0208720, IMG submission 150716) | Freshwater microbial communities from Lake Mendota, WI - 20APR2010 deep hole epilimnion (SPAdes) | ecosystem: Environmental > Aquatic > Freshwater > Lake > Epilimnion/Euphotic zone ...
GGTGTCGTCGCTGACGCTCCTCAACCACCGGCTACTGGCTGAGATGCCTCCGGCATCGTTTTGATCAAAAAGTGCCATTCATGACCGCGAAGAGTATAAGACGCATGAATTTGAACCCATTGGGGTAAATGATCAGAATCTCCGGTTTATTCATTTGTCGAAACAAGATTCTCCCCTTTGCGGGATATCCCACAGGCAAGAATACGACGACAATAATCCCGTGGACGCAAACGGCAACCTTGATCATTTCCAGTGAGAATCGTGTTCATGATCACTTCAAGTCTAGTGGATCAAACCATTCATCAAATCAGTGCGAAACGAGTCCCATTTGAAATGGATAAAGAGCAGGCTTCAAAGCCTTTGAAAATAAAGCGTCGCAAGCGCTTAAAGCCTGTAGATTCTTTAGATGGTTTGATTGGGGAAGCGGTCTCGATACTTTCTAAAAGATTGCAAGCCAGTCTTTTAACCCACGGCCATCACAATACATCAGAGATTGCAAGCCTTGTTTCCGCATTGTCGATTGCCCGGATGGCTTTTCCAGGGGCGATTGAGGAGCGTGTGGAAGTCGTCAGGGATGATTCCGTGACACATGCACCAGTTCCGTCCGAATCTGTCGTAGACTATCCCATTAACGCAAGATTGGGTCGTTTGGATGAGGTCGATGCGTTTCGCTGGAGAAAAGATCTGGAAGTTTTATGGAAGAAACACATCATCAAGGATGAGTTGCATCAGCCAGTGGTACGTTCGCTTGGTGTACCGGTCATGACTATTGTGAACCATATTCGCGATGGATCGGCATGGGATACAATCCGTAAACTCTATCCTGGTCTGGTGATGGATGATATCAGGGCCTGTGCCAGCATGGCGACGGAATGTGGGTGGCTGACCGACGATTGAAATGATTTGTGGAATTTTGAAATAAAAAAAGCGTGACTATCATAGTCACGCTTTTTCTCATACCAATTTCAACAGGTGGCTCGTTCCAGGTTTAACCTCGTCGAAGGACCCTGCCTGAATTCAGGCCAGTCAATTCGCCGTCCTTCAAAACACATGCCCCGTTTACGAAGACGTGGGGAATGCCGGTGGCCAGGGCGGTTGGTGTTTCATAAGTGGCGTGATCTTTTACGTTTACAGGGTCGATGACGGCGATATCGGCAGCGAATCCTGTACGAATCATGCCCCTGTCGGTCAGGCGATAGCGGCGGGCGGCGTGGGCTGAAAGGTGGGTGATGGCTTCAGCCCAATCGTAATCGGCCAATTCACGTGTATGAAGGCTCAGGTAGCGGGCGAATGCTCCCCAACCGCGAGGGTGCGGATGCTGGCCTCGGTAAATTCCGTCAGAGCCGGCCATGTGTGCTGGATGCCTGAGAATGGCTCTCATATCCGCTTCAGTCCGATCACCGGGCCTGAAATTGACAATTCCAACGGCCATTTTATTCGCGACCAGAATGTCGCATACGAATCGGCCTGGAGTGGTCCCGGCAATCGCAGCTGCGACAGGCACCGTTTTCCCGGCAGCCCATTCCCAATCGGGATGATCCACCATCGCAATGGTTGTGGTTTCAAGAGGATAAGGCTTATTGGTATTGAACCACTCGGCTTCAAGCTGTTCGACCACCTTGGGGTCGGAAAGTCGTTCCACAGTGGCATCCACTCCACCTAGCTGAACCCAGCCGGGCAGGGCGACCATGGCCAGAATGGTGCTTCCACGGAGGTATGGATAGGTGTCGAACGTGAGATCGAGGCCTTCCGCACGGCCTTTGTCGATGAGGCTCAGGAGCATGTCGGCAGGGCCATTGAAGTGGGAAATGTGTCCGGGGCAGTCGGACTTCCGGCAGATTTCAAACACTTCCTTCATCCCAACCTCAGCCTTCGGCCCATATCCACGCATGTGCGTGACATATACGCCACCCAGATCGCGAATCTCTTTGCACAGTTCTGCGAGTTCATCGGCATCTGCGTAAAGACTCGGAATATAATCGAGCCCCGTGGAAAGTCCGACGGAGCCAGCTTCCATGCCTTCGCGAACCAGTTTTTTCATTTTCTTGAGTTCGTCAGCCGTAGGCTTTCGTTCCTCAAGGCCCATGACTTCCATTCGAACGTTCCCGTTCGGAATCAGATAGGCCATGTTCAAGGGCGTGGTGCGGAGAAATCGATGGAAGTAATCATCGTATCCCGACCAGTTGTAATTCAGGTTCGAGGGATTCCCATTAAAACCAACAGTGTACCGTCGCATATGGTCCATGACCGGTGGCGACGCAGGTGCAAATGCACTACCATCCTGACCATTGATCAGAGTGGTTACGCCCTGTCTCAGGCAGGCCTGGGCGACTCGTTCTGTGTCGGCCAGCATCATCAAATCGCCATGCACGTGAGCATCAATAAAACCAGGCACCACATAATGGCCGGTCACGTCCACTTCCTGAACGCCTTTGGCATCGTCGAGCCTGCCAATGTCACCGATCATGGAATCGGTGATGGCCACGTCTGCCCTATATGGGAGTGCGCCGGAGCCATCAATGACCCAACCGCCGCGAAGAATCCAGTCGAAATGCATGTGGTTAACTGTCCTGATATTGGTTTCTAGAATGTCCAGTCAGATTTGATCGAAAAGTATCACGGTACGCCTGGTTCACGAGCTCTCACAAGTTCGACTTTGCGGATATGCAAGTCAGGTGATTTCGGCGAATCTTTCAATTGCAATTTCAATTGATGACCACCAGACTTTAAATCCATGGGGTCGAACAATACTTGTGGTAGATATTGGTCGATGGAACCTGTGGAATGGATCGGGCCAAGCCGATTCTGGTCACCGATTGATGCGTTGAATACCGATTTCCCGGCATTCCTGTCGTCGATTAATGCATAATGCACCACCACCTGATACCACCCTGATTTCTCGATCTGAAAGCTCCAGGACAGCGATTCGGAAGGCTTCGCCAGTCCTCTCACAGATTTTGATTTCAGGTCATATTGCAATCGCTCGCCGGTCAGTTCAGCCTTGGAACCTTCCAAAATCAGTTTGCCAGGCTGCGAGCCTGTTTGAGCCCAGCAGGCTGAGCTTATTGACAGGATTGCGATTGCGATCAGGCTTTGCAGTTGCATTTTTTTTGCCTGATTAAGCGTTGTGCCGAAATTGAGGGTTTTCCACCAGGAATTTATCGACTCTGTCCTGCCTTGCAAACGCTTCTGGCAAGAACTCAAGAGCCTGCTCGATGCGATGGTCCGGCTCAGCACAGCTGAATCGGAGGAAGCCCTTGCCAGCTTCTCCAAAGCATTCTCCGCCCAGGCAAGCGACACCAAAGTGATCGTCGGCACCTTTGAGCGTGTACATTGCGAGGCCATGAGAGGTGATTCCAAGACGGTTGCAAATCTCGCTGACTTCAGGGAATACATAAAAAGTTCCCTTTGGTCTATGGACATTCACGCCGGGAATTTTTGCAAGTCCGTCTGACAGAAGGTGGACTTTGCGGCGGAACAGGTCCATGTATTCGTCGCGCTGGGCGTGATCGTGCTTCAGGGCGGCGGCGGCGGCAAGCTGGACGAAAGGTGGGCTGCACGACATCGAGGTATTGATCAGTTTCCCAACCGCTGTAACGACTTCCGGATGAGCCACAGCGAAACCGATCCTCCAGCCGCTCATCGAATAGCTTTTGGAAAAGGTGTAGGCGGCCAGAGTCTGATCGAGCATTCCAGGCTGGCTGAGAATGGTTTCGTGACGACCTTCCCAGATCATATGGCAGTAGGGTTCGTCGGAAAAAACGAGTGTCTCTGTGCCACGAACCACATCGGCGATGGCTTTCAGGTCAGCTTCTTCAGCCACACCACCGGTCGGATTATGAGGGAAATTCAGGAAGATGGCGCGAGGCTTGGGGTCGGTGGCCAGAAAATGTTCGACATCTTTGGCGGTTGGCCGGAACTGATTTTCATGCTTCAGGGGAGCGAAAACCGACCTGACACCACGACGGTCGAGGTTTGGAGTGTAGGTAGGAAAGTGTGGGCTGAAGATCAGGACACCATCGCCAGGCTCGAGGAATACCTCTGCAAAATATGTTTCAAATGGTTTTGCGCCGGACGCAACCACGATATTTTCAGGACCAACTTTCACACCAAATTCACGGCCCATCATGGCCGCAGCGGCTTCACGAAGTTCAGGAATCCCAAGGCTCGGGCAATATCCGGTGATGTTCCGGGCAATCGCTTCAATTCCGGCCAGTTTGGCATGATTTGTACTTGGAAACGGGCTGTCGCCGATCTCAAGCTCGACCACGTCCTTGCCCTTGGCCTTCAGGGCCCGGGCTTCGGCGAGTACGGAGAATGCCGTTTCTGTGTTGAGATTCTGGGCCAGGTGGGAAAGTCGTGGGGTCATGATTGGTTGGGGCTTTGCAGGAGATGGGTTGGAGGGTTCAGCAAAATACGAGATTGTCAGAGGACGATCACTTTTTGGAGATCGCTTCTGCCAGTGGTCTGATGATTTGAGGGATGACTTTAAGATCGACGAACCGCTCGCCGATCACGCTCATTCTGTCCAGTGCTTCCACAAAATTCCGGTCCTGAGGCGTCCAATATTGACGGACGGTGAAGAAGACGGAGAACTGGTTTTCTTCGAACCGGCCACTGGTAATCTGAGGAACGGTCGTTCGGGTCTCGATCGCCAGACGACACTGAACATTGCAGGCGTCATCAACAGCAAATGTGATGTTTGGCTCGAAATTGATGATACGCGTTTCAGGCCCGTCCAGAAGTCGCTCGAAACAGGCAGGGGCCAGGGCTCGGGCGACCACTTCGTCGTGATTGCCTTCATAAGTCATATCAAAACCATACATCAAGTCGATGGCTTTTACGTTCAAAGTGCTTATGGAAAGAGCTGTTGGAGCAAAATCAAGGACCTTGCGGTGAAGCTCATAGGCTTCCTCAAGACTATCAGGATTCGTGTGTCCTGAGGCGACCCGATTCTTCTCAACTGTCAGCCAGCGATACCCTTCGGCATCCTTGTCTTCCTCAAAAACGCGAATCCATTCCGGACTGTCCTGGGCCTCAAATTTCTGTAACTTTGGATAGACGCGGTGAAACATCTCAAAGTAGTGGAAAACAGACTCGTTCGAACAGCCTATCTCCAGCTCAGTATTGATGTTCAGGTTGACGTGAAAGTCATCGACCGCTTCATTGAACCACGACATGGACTCTATTTTTTCTCCATCCAGAGGCTAGACCTGCAGTTCATACAGCTTTGGACGACTGCTGATGCCCAATATACACAATCGGTCAGCGGTTCGCCAAACTTGGCTTCTTAAAGTTTCACAAAATGAAACTTCAGGTTGTGCCAGCATGTTCGAAATTTCCAATCAACCAACTTCTGAATCCGTATAACGAGGTTTAACGAACTGATGGATTGGAGGGAATCCAAGCAAGCAGATGGTACTTTACTGGAATGGATGTCCAGCGGTACCACCTGCATTCTTTAAGACATTTAAACACCTTTGAGAGATCAACCAAGCACGGGATTCAGGCCCATGCCTTTACGCATCTCAGCACGTTGTTTTTCGTAGTGCATGAGCAGCATTCTGTCCTTGTAATGCTGGCGTTCTTTCTTGTACTGGGCTCGGATCATGAGACGCCGGAAGTTGCCGGAAGTCAGCTCTCCACGGCCTTCATGTCGATCCCTGATTTTATCCGCTTTTTTCTCGGTATAGGCATCGAGAATTTCATCTTCAAGGCAAATAAAGAACTGGGCCCAGCCTGGGTCGCCTTGACGGGCGCATCGGCCAGCCAGTTGGCGGTCGATCCGGCGGCTTTCGTGGCGTTCAGTTCCGATCACATGCAGGCCACCGTTGTCAGCCACCCCACCGCCCAATTTAATGTCCGTTCCCCGGCCTGCCATATTGGTCGCCACTGTGACTTTGCCCCTCTGACCTGCCTGAGCCACGATCTGGGCTTCGATGGCGTGGTTTTTGGCATTCAAAACCTGATGGTCGATATCTCGTTCACGCAGCAATTGGCTCAGTAGTTCTGACTTCGCAATAGAACGTGTACCGACCAGAACTGCTCCGCCGTATTTATTGATTTCGACAATCTTGTTCGCAACCGCTTCGAATTTTTCGAGCTCTGTCGAGAAAACGCGGTCATCTTCCCAGGCTCGCTTGCTTGGCTTGTTTGTGGGAACTCGAAAGACGCCGATCTTGTAGATCTTCCTGAGCTCGCGTGAGTCCTGCCAGGCGGTTCCTGTCATCCCACACAACTTTTTGTAACGCAGGAAGAAGTCCTGAACCGTAACCCGTGCAGCACTATACGTATCGCCTTTGAATTCGAGCTTTTCCTTGGCTTGAACAGCTCCGTGGAGACCGTCCTGCCATTGTCGGCCCGGCATGACCCGTCCGGTGCTTTCATCGACGATCACCACTTCGCCGTCCATCACGACATAATCGCGGTCGCGGAGAAATCCGATATTGGCCCTAAGTGCTCGCTCCACATACTCATAGAGCGTGTCCACCGTAATCGCAGAGAAAGCCGAATGGTTGGCCCTCATCTGAACGGCACGTCGACCCAGGCCTGTCAGTTCAGCCTTTTTCTCTTCCTGCTTCCACTTGAAATGCTTTTCGCGGACGAGGGTTAAGGAAATCTCGTCGGCACCGAAATAGGCTGCACTTTCGTCGTGGTCAGGGTTCGATTCCACGCCGATGATCAACGGGGTTCTGGCTTCGTCGATCAGAACGCTGTCCGCCTCATCGACAATCGCGCAGAAGTGCCCCCTCTGAACAGGCTGGGAACCTTCGGACGTATCCTTTCCAAGAAACGCCTGCTCAAAGTTCTTCCGGAACATCTCTCCGCCATTACTCAGACGCTTGAGTTCATCGCGCAGGAAGTCGAACCCGAACTCTTTGGACGTGCCGTAAGTGATGTCGCAAAGATAGGCGGCCCGACGATCTCCGTCTGACATGTCGGTGATGATACAGCCGACAGTCATGCCGAGCATCTTGTAGACTTTGCTCATTTCATCGGCATCGCGCTTGGCCAGATAATCATTCACGGTGACAAGGTGTACGCCCTTGCCTGGTAGGGCGTTAAGATAGGTTGGGAGGGTCGCCACCAGAGTCTTGCCTTCACCTGTCTCCATCTCGGCAATATTTTTGTAATGGATCGCCGCACCGCCCACAAGCTGGACATCGTAATGCCGCTGACCCAGCACTCGCTTGGCAGCTTCGCGTACGAGGGCGAACGCCTCAGGAACCATCTTGTTGATGTTGTCGCCCTGCCGGGCCTTCATCCGGAGGACTTTACTTTTCTCTAAAAGCTGTTTGTCGGTGAACTTAGAATATTCTGGCTCAAGCGCGTTCACTTGCTCTGCAATGATCGCATATTTTCCAAACCGGCTTCGGTAAGAGCCTATGGCAATTTGGTTGACCTGATTGATCCACTTGGTTCCAAGGCGGTTGGACATGGCGAACTATCCTCTGTTTCAGATCCGAAAGTCGGGACCGTTCCGAGTTCTTTTTTGTTCAGCGATTTCGCGATTTTGCGTACGCTGATACCGATTAACATTGTAAGGACAGGAACGCGGCAAAAGTTCCCGAAAAAAGTTGAAGAAAAAACACTGACACGCCACAAGCAAATTACCAGGCGTTAATCATCATCAAAACTGCTGTGATTAGAAACAGGATTCCAAAAATCGTGAACGCCAGGCGGGCTGCATTGATGATGATCGACTTCGTTTCTTCGAACCGCGTGGCAGCATAAACCGAGCTGATTGCCGGTACAAGAGCTGCTAGAAAGACGTATTGGTTCCAGGTCGTCGGGTCCATCATCTTCCATCTCCTGACGAAATATCAGGTGTTTCAGGCGATTCTTCCTCGCTCCGATAACGGATCGGGCCACCGTAAGCATCCATGATAGCGAGCAGATTCAAGAGGCCAGCTACAGCTGTGTAGACAGTCCCGATTTCAACCAGTCGGCCGATTTTAGGATGCAGACTATTGACCATGTCTTGAGCTGGAGCGGCCATCCATCCGCCCAGAATTGGCGGCTTACCGAAATAGCTCAACAGGCCCTGAAACATTCCAGGGAATGTGAATCCGCCTACGAACGACTGGAAGATAAAGCTCAGGCGAAAGTTTTCTGAATCCCTGAATGGGCTAACCCATGTCCAGTAAACAACCTGCGATTTTCCGATCCACATACCGACAATGTAAAGGCCGATCACACTCGCCCCAAAAACGACGGCTTTGAACTTTCGACCCTGATACCAATGGCCAAGCCCAGGCAACAGCCACGTCAAAAGCGCAGCAAGTGCAGGGTCTCTTAAAAGAACTTGTTCGTCGGATGGATCGATTGGGGCGTTCATAGATTGTGACTGTATCGCGTTCCCGATGTTTTCACAAGATCGAGCCGCTTGGGAATGATGCTTATTTCGTGCCCGACGTTCGAAAATTGAACTCGAATGGAGTGGGCTTCGCCATTCCAAATCCTCGTAAATCCCATGCTCTCATCACTTTTCCCATGAAATCGTCTGGAATCATCGAGGAGCGACTGACTCTCATCGCTCTCGAAATCGATTCCGCCAATTCCATCGCCAATCGCCCTTGCCCCAACGTTGATGACCAGATTTGCTCTACCACTTCCTCGGTCCAAGTCTGCTCCGGCCACCGTTGCCTCAAAATCTGAGCCAGTTCGTCATTCGACCAAGGCGCTAATACAAGTCCTTCACTCAATGAACTTTGGAACACTTTACGCTGTAAGTGGATCCGGTGCGTCTCGAGTAGTTCCGGCTGATCAAATTTTGGCATCCGGGCCGACTCGACCACCAGAATCACTCGGTAGCCTTCGTTTTTCATCGATCTTATCGCAAGAGCCAGCCATTGACTCATCGCTTCGCTCGAGAATTTAACCTCTGGGCGGTCTGCATAAAGTTGAGCCTGATGGGCCCATTGGCGAACGACCGAAACCGAATCCGTGGCTTGTTCTTTTGTAATCTGGGCATAAATGACGCGGATTCTGTCGCGTCGATGTCGATTCGTAAACTCTTTCAACCAAAGCGTTTTTCCAACACCGGTATCGCCTTTGATCGTAAATGGGTGGACGGTGTTTTGTCCATGGAACCAATCCTCGGCTGCATCTCTCAAAATCTTATGACACGGCAGGTCAATCCAATTCTCATCCCCTGAATTGGCTTCATAGGAGATGGCAAAAGTCGGGAGTTGTGCGTAAGATGGCGTTCGCATCGAAATATCCCTACCATCCATTCCACGATTTGGCTGCCCATCGAATCCAAGAAATCTCTAAACGATTTTTTCGGTTGAAAGGGTAGAACAACTTGGGACGAAATTTCCAGACAACCAGAATTTCGAATCGATCAACAATGGAACGAGTTTTTGCCCCTGACGGTCCGACCGATGGCCAGATCACGCTCGATCGTGATGAAGCTCATCACCTGACTCGTGTCCGACGCGTCGAGATCGGTAAGCCTGTCATCGCTTTTGATGGACAAGGCCATGCCTGGTTTTGCCACCTTGCAGATTCGACCAAATCCACTGCCATGTTGGAAGTGCAGTCAGAAATCACTGTCAGCAAAGAGCTTACAGCTCCAGCGATTTGGGTCGGTACTGCAGTCCCCAAAGGTGACCGGTTCGATTGGATCATCGAAAAAGCGACGGAACTGGGTGTCTCCCACCTCGTTCCTTTACGCTGCGACCGTTCCGTTGTCGATCCTCGTTCCACCAAACTCGATCGTTTACGGCGGAGCGTGATCGAAGCCTGTAAACAATGTGGCAGAAACGACTTGATGACGATCGATCCGCCTTCGAGTCTGACGGAATTTCTGGCCTCACTCGCTGCAGGTGAACTTGGTCTGATCGCCGATCAAGGTGGAATGTCTATGACCCATCTCGTTCATTCGAGTTTAAGTGTTAATCGAGTCAAGGTTTGCGTTGGCCCAGAGGGTGGCTGGACCAGCGATGAACGTAAGCTTGCCCAGTCGTATGGCTGGAAGTCGGTGGGGCTTGGCCCTCATATTCTCAGGATCGAAACGGCCGTGGTGGCCGCTGCTTCAGCGATTCATTCCTGCGATTGGACAACGAACATAAAGGGTTCTCCAGAATGACGATAACCATGATTGCAAGCGGCCTTTTTCTAGGCCTTATCGCAGGTGTCGCAGCCGGCCTGTTCGGGATCGGTGGTGGTCTGATTGTCGTTCCTGTCCTGGTTCTGGCCTATGGTTTTGATCAGAAAACGGCCACGGGCACAAGTCTTTTTGCCATCATGTTGCCGGTTGGAATTCTCGGCGTTTTCGAATATTACAAACGTGGCGAGATGCAAATTGGAATGGGCGCCCTGATCGCAATTGGGATGCTTTTTGGCACACTTGCTGGAGCGAAAATGGTGGTCGGAATCTCACAGACCAACATGCAGAAGCTTTACGGATGCTTCCTACTGTTGGGCGGAACGTGGATGATCGCCAAGCCTTATATCATGCCAGGCTCAAAACCTGTTTCCACGACCATTGAGTCTGTCCCATCAGAAACTGTCAATAAATAAATATCTGATGTGATTTTCGTGAAATTTCGATTGGATTCTGGAAATCCTATAGAGGTTCTGTTGAAATATTGACTCATCGGGCTGAATCGTGCTGACTTCCAAATTCAAAAAAAGAGATGATACGACCATGATTTCTATCAATGCTTTGCAATCGTCCATGAAAAATCAGGGCGGGATGAATCGCAGGCTTTGGCTTGCATATTGTTCATCGTTGGCGGCATCACCGATCTTGGGGCATCAGGTTTCGGGAGCGGTGACGACCCATCCCAAATTCGACTCCGACCCGTTCGCACTTGGAGTGGCATCAGGCGAGCCAACCCCTTCTGGAGTTGTACTTTGGACAAGACTGGCCCCCAAGCCTCTGGAACCATTTGGCGGGATGAATCGCGATCTGGTGGAAGTTTCGTGGGTGATTGCAGAGGATGAAGGCCTGTCTAAGCCAGTGCGACAGGGCAAAACAGTGGCCACTCCACAACTTGGCCATAGTGTTCATATTGAAGTGGAAGGATTAAAGCCTGATCATTGGTATTTCTATCAGTTTCGTGCTGGTGATGCAAAAAGTCGAGTCGGTAAAACTCGTACCATGCCAGCTTATGAGAGTTCACCTGAGAAGTTGAAATTTGCATTTGCATCCTGCCAGAACTATGAACAAGGCTATTTTACGGCATATGAGCATATGCTCAAAGAAACGCCTGACCTGGTGATTCATCTTGGCGATTATATTTATGAAGGGAAGGGCAAAGATAATCTGGTTCGCAAGCATCTTGGAAATGAAATTGATAGCCTTGATGATTATCGGATCCGACACTCTCAATACAGGCTTGATCCGCACCTGAATTCGATGCATGCTGCTTGCCCATGGCTTGTGACGTGGGACGACCACGAATTTGACAACAATTGTGCCGATGATATTTCCGAAGAAAAAAGCGTGGATCCAGCGGCATTTCTAAAACGTCGTGCCAATGCCTATCAGGCCTATTACGAAATGATGCCACTGCGAAAAAAGAGTCTGCCGCAAGGCCCTGATATGACGTTATATCGTACGTCAAAATTTGGGAGACTGGCAGAGTTCTATGTCCTCGACACGCGCCAATATCGGTCTGATCAACCCAATGGCGATAAAGCCAGCCCATTAAATGATGAAACCCGCAAGACATCAAACACAATGATGGGATCGCGTCAGGGCCGATGGCTGAAGTCGGAAATGCTGCAATCGCAGTCCCAATGGAATTGTTTGGCCCAGCAGGTCATGATGGGGATTGTTAACTTGAGTCGTGATGAATCAGAAAAATATTCGATGGATCAATGGCCAGGATATTTGGCTGAAAGGTCAGACCTGTTGAGTTTTGTGGAGACCAGACGGGTTTCAAACCCGATCGTGTTGACGGGCGATATTCATACAAACTGGGTGAATGACCTTCGCACTGACGACCGCGATTTCAATAAGCCGATTGTGGCTACAGAATTTGTTGGAACTTCGATTTCAAGTGGTGGGAATGGGCAAGCGAAGTCTCCATTCCTCGATGTATTGAAATCACGCAACCCAGGCGTCAAGTACTTCAATTCACAGAGAGGTTATGTGTTTTGTACAGTGACTGCGGAAAGCTGGAGGAGCGATTATCGGGTTGTTGAGTCCGTGACCACATCGACAAGCCCAATTTCAACTCCTGCTTCGTTTTTGGTGGAAAATGGCAGGCCAGGTGCCAGCCTGATTTCATAAAAAATACTTTGCTCGGTACATAGAAAATGAATTCGCAAAGCATCAGGAATTTGCCCTGATGCTTTGCCATAAATTGAGCTTAGGATCAGGCTGAAAAAACTTCCGGTTATCAAAACCAATTAACCGGGGCTAGCGCCAAGACCGGCTAGATAAGAGCCGATAGCCTTCGGTTTCTTGGTTTGAATCTAGCCGCC
>Ga0208720_1000320_pt1 | contig 12441 bp, 7 predicted proteins | sample LakMenEpi20Apr10_FD_150716 | JGI IMG/M metagenome (GOLD analysis project Ga0208720, IMG submission 150716) | Freshwater microbial communities from Lake Mendota, WI - 20APR2010 deep hole epilimnion (SPAdes) | ecosystem: Environmental > Aquatic > Freshwater > Lake > Epilimnion/Euphotic zone ...
ATGAACTTCACACGGTACATAGAGAAAAACTGGAGTCCATGATGACATTGAAGTTCCAGACGTTCAAAGAGGTCTTATTGTTGGCCGCGTGAAGTATATATAGGTATATTGCAAATCGCATTGCTTATTGCTAATGGCATGTTGGTGGCTGTTATGGATCAGGCTGAAAATAAATTTCATTTTATGAAGCCAACTAGCCAACCAACCAACCGGGGCTATCGCCAAGCCTGGCTGGACAATAGCCGCGGTATGCTTGGCCACGGTTTGAGCTGTCTAAGATTCGTCCAGCCTTTACAATAACGCTTGTCACAATCGAACCCGTTTACCCTCCAGCTTACACTAAACTTTGAAAACCTAGGCTGATTCTAGGTGACAAGTGAACACCAGTGACGAAAAAAGCCTTTAGAGCGATTAGGCTCTAAAGGCTTATATGGCTTGGAAATGGCTTGTTTTCCTGAATGCACCCGGCAAGATTCGAACTTGCAACCTTCTGATTCGAAGTCAGTGACTCTATCCGTTGAGCTACGGGTGCGTTGGATCCTTTATATCAGTTGGATCACTTAAAAACAAGGTGGTTTCGTGGATGAATCCAAATTATTGTTCGTGACCCCTGTTTTTCCTGATCCTCACCACTCATCGACCACCCCATGCCATCAAGGGCCACATCGTGCCTGTTGGCAATGCGGCTGAGGCGATCCAGGACAAAGTTAATGCCCAACCCATCAAGTTTGTCCAGGTCCAATGCGTCTGCTTCGGACGTGATAAGATTCCGCCAACCAAACATGCCATCGCCAGAATCGCCATGTCACGTGAACTCACCGCCGTCGCCAGACTCTCAAATGAAGGGATTCTTCCTGCTGCTAAATCCAGCCCATGACGCATCCAGAGGAATAGGCCACAGGTGATCCAGACTCGGTCCCCAAGGCCCATTCCGCCTGACTGCTCCTCATATCGAAATAAGACGAATGGGCCTGTCAAGGCGATCCAGCCTGCAAATGCTGCCAGAATCGCTGCCAGGTGCGATGGTGGCCATGAGATCCAGCCCCGAGATACGCCTAGCCGGCCAAACAAGAATAGAGAAATCGCTAGAATCACCAGATTTGCCATCGGTTTGCTCATCGCTGGAGGTCGCGATTGCTTCGATGAGGTATTATTTTGACCAGCAGTTCGGCTTGCCATCGAATCGCCTCAGAACCATTTCCCAGAATCAGATGAACCAAATTTACTCTAACTTATAAAACTGAAGCGTGCCGGATTCCAGCTCAATTCGGACTCAATTTCCATTCAAGTGGCCATCAGGAATCGTTATAACCGTGGCCGTCGAAGGGCTGCCTTCTGTGATGTCATCCACTGGATCGGAAAACGCCAATGGAGCCTGCTCTTCAAGTTCAGGCTGAACGTTGAGCGCCACAACACCGTCAATGAAGTCCTTCAGGTCGTCCATCCTGCCTGGCTTTCTGACAACCTGCTCACCTTCTTTTAAACCTTTGACAATTTCCAGAGTGTCCGGGTCGCCGGTTCTAGTCTTGATTTCGCGCTTTTCAAAGCGGCCGTCAGGCTTGCGGACATAACAGAATTCACGGTCTTTTTCGACTTGAACCACTTCTGGAGAGATTGTCAGAGAATCCTCTCCAGATCCAGTCAGAAACTGGATTTCGGAGTTTAGACCGGGCCTGAGGTCATCGGATTTGCTGTCAATTTTGACGACACATAAATAGTTTTTGACGTCCTGAGCCATCCGCCATGAGGATGGGGGCATCGGGAACTGGGCGATGGTCTCGACATGGCCTTCAAATTCTTGGCCATTCAAGGCTTCCACCAGAACCTTGGCCTTCATTCCACGTTGGACTTTTTGAACGATTGATTCGCTTAACTTGACTAGAGCCTGCATGTTGTTAAGCTCTGGGAGTAGGAAGATGTCCTGTCCCTCGCGAATTTGCGAGCCTTCTTCAATACGCGAGTCGCCGTCCGGTTCGTTGGCATAAATCGCCATTCCGTCATTGGGGGCTCGAACCGTACATTTCGAAATTTGTTTTGTGTATGTTTCCAAGCGATCCTGATGTCGCTTCAGCCGGCTCTCTTCATAACGCAGCATGGTTTGGAGGGAACGAATTCGAACCTGCAAGGTGTGCTCAACCTTTGGTTTGCTGTACTTTTCAAAGGTTCTGAGAGCGAATTCAGCTTGCGTTAACTGGAGGTCGGAACGCTGGAGAGCCAACTCTTCGGAACGAACGGAAGTTCTTGAAGCATAGCCTTTGTGGAGCATTTTACGTGACCAGTCCAGCCGGCTTGTGAGACGGGTCGAATCGGACTGTGCCAGAGCAATTTGGCCCTTCAGGCTTTGAACCATTTGCTTGGCGGTACCGAGCCGATATTCGTCGAGTGCAATTTTTGCGACTTCAAGATTCATCTCGGCTTCGAGTTTATCGGCCTTGGCACGCTCGACGTTGATTCGCTGAAGCCGGGCCAGTTCTTCGAACTCGGAGCTGTCAAGCACGCAGAGGACGTCGTCTTTTTTGACCATGCTGCCATCTGGAATGATCTTCAAGATGGTGGTGGAGCTGCCGGACGTGATGGACCGGCCCTGAACCATTACCGAGAGTCGCTCGATTTCGCATTCTACTATGGTGTTGTTTGCGCTTTGGATTTCGCCAGGTGCATTCACGGAGGCGTCAAATTTGATTCGCCGGACAGGATCGGTTTCAATGGTGGAAGTGCTGTCGTTCTGGTTCATCCAGTGGCTTCGGTTTAAAAGTTGCGGAGCCTGTGACCTAATGAATGCAAGAGCCAATAATGGAGTGATAAATATCCATCGCCAGGAGGTTAATGGAGATGACATGGAACAGGATTCCTTCTGAACCATCAGGGCGATGAGCTGTGTGGAAAGGGCAGGTCAAAGATCTCCTTCAATTATATCGACATTTTAAGGATCGACAACTCAGAGTTCAGGTATGAGAGTTAAAAGGTGTTATGAAAAGTTTGGTATAAAGGGTTTTAATTCGGTTCATCGGCGATCAAAATCGAAAATCCATTTGCCTTGGGCGGGCAAAATGGATTTTCGGGGATGAATCGGATGCTGTGCGGAAATCAATGGCCGTCTTTGTGAAGTCGCTTCAAGGGAGCGATATCAGCGACTTTTTCTGAGGTGTTTTCCTCGTGGGTTGGCTCGAGATTGGATTCGTGTTCTGAATCGGTTTGAACCACTTGCGGATCTGTTGGAATGAGTTGAGTTGGTTGAGTGGAGAGGGCGACGACTTTGTCAATCAACTCAGGCTGATCTTCGATTTTCCTGGGTGAGCGTAAGACGAGTTCACCTTCTTCAAGTCCTTCCAGAACCGCGAGGGTTCCTGGATCACCTGTGGTGGTACGTACTTCGCGTTTTTCGATCTCGCCACTTTGCTGGAGTACGAAGCAGTATTCCTTGTCGTTTTCGACATGCACCACTTCCGGAGAAATGGCCAGGATATCTTCCTTAACGTCAGTCAGGACCTTGATTTCAGCAGTCAGGCCGGGTTTCAGGTCTTCGGGCTTGCCGTCGATTTTGACAACGCAGTAGTAGTTTTTCACTTCAGGCGCGGAACGCCACGACGAGGCTGGTATCGGGAATTCGGAAACTTTTTCGACCACACCCGAATATTCCGTACCTGACTGAGATTGGACAAAAACAGCCACTTTCATTCCAGCGCGAACCTTTTCGACAATGGTTTCGCTGAGCTTTGAGAGGACTTGCATGTTGTCAAGGTCGGGCAGGTAGAAGATATCCTGACCCTGGCGGATTTCTGAACCTTCTTCGATCCGAGTGTCCCCATCTTCCTCATTGGCATAGATGGCCACTCCGTCGTGAGGCGCTTTGAGGGTGCATTTTGCGACCTGTTCTTCGAATTTAGTGAGCCGCTCACGCTGACTGGCAACCCATCTCTGATAGTACTTCAGGAGATAATTCTGGGTCTGAATTCTTGACTCAAAGCTATGTTCAGTCTTGGGTAACGTATATTTATTGAAAGTCTTGAGTGCGATCTCGGATCTGGTCAGGAGCAGGTCGGACCGCTGGAGCGAAAGTTCTTCAGCCCTGACAGTGGTTTTCGAGAGATAGCCTTTCTCGAACATCTTGCGAGACCAGGCCAGTCGGCCGGTGGTCCGTGAGGCATCGGATGTGGCCAGTGCGATTTGGCCGCGAAGTGTCTGTTGGTATTGCTTGGCAGTACCGTTTTTGTATTCTTCGAGTGCAATCTTAGCGACTTCAAGATCCATTTTCGTGTAGTCGTGCATCGAAGTGGCTTGTTGCAGATTGATTTTCTGGAGCCGAACCAGTTCTTCGACAGCACTGCTGTCGAGCTTGCAGATGACGTCGTTCTTTTTGACGACGGATCCATCTGGAACGAGTTTCAGAATTCGCGTGGATGCTCCGCTGACCATGGATCCACCACGAGTATAGACGGCAAGCCGCTCGATTTCGCACTCGACAATCGTGTTGTCAGCGCTCCGGATTTCGCCGGGTGCATTGATCGAGACATCGAACGAAACTCTTCGCACAGGCTCGGTTTCGGTACTGCTCAATTCAAGCGAAGGCTTGTTCCAGTTTTGAGATCGGTAAAGAGAATTGGAAAACCACAGGGAACCAATGACTAGGGCTGCAATGAGAGATTTAAGGGAAAACCGAATGGCACGCTTGCTGTTCATTCCGTACTTCTGCATCTCAGGGCTCCTTCAAGGCGCGATGACTGGTGTCATGGCTCGAAGATTCGAATGGATTTTTTGACAGTCGCTATGACCAGTCAAAAAAACGTGGGCCGTTATGAGGGAGGACTTTTTCCCGGCCCGGCAGGTTTCTACACCGATAGTATACTTAATCATTACAGATTAATCAAGCTGATTTGTTTGACACTCTTGAAATCTATTGTCCTGCAAGCACTTGCAAAACGATTTGTTTGACTCTTTTGACAGGATCAAAGTTGCTTTCAGGCCGGGAGATGCAGTGGTTTCCAAGGTCAGTGTTGTTAAAACCATGTGAGATCAAGTTGTCCAAGAATCGTTTGATTGTGCATAATAAGAGCATGACAACCAACACTGAAGAGCGTTCGACACCGGCCACATCCTTGAACAGCGACCAGCCCCGGAATCTAAGGAGGCAAGTGGAACTGCTTGCTCCTGCAGGACATTGGGACTCGCTTCATGCGGCGATTGAGAATGGGGCTGATGCCGTCTATTTCGGTCTCGATGCCCATAATGCCCGCGCCAGAGCCACAAATTTTGCTCGCGAAGAATTGCCTGAGATCATGCAAGTTCTTCATAAACAGGGTGTTCTGGGTTATTTGACGCTCAACACCCTGATTTTTCCATCTGAGATTGACGATGCCTGCTCGCTGGTCGAGCTTGCCGCCCGTTCCGGTGTCGATGCCCTGATCGTTCAGGATGTCGGACTGGCCAAGCTGGCTCGCGATATTGCCCCTGGTTTAGCGGTTCATGCTTCGACTCAGATGACTGTTACAAGTGCATCAGGAGTTCGTGCAGCCAAGGCTTTAGGATGCGATCGCGTGATCCTGGCCCGTGAGCTTTCGATCAATGAGATCGAAAAAATTCACACGGAAGAACCAGACATGCCTCTGGAGACGTTCATCCACGGGGCACTCTGTGTAGCCTATTCCGGGCAATGTCTTACCAGTGAAGCACTTGGGGGGCGATCTGCGAACCGTGGAGAGTGTGCTCAGGCTTGCCGGATGCCTTACGAGCTTCTGAAAGATGGGGTTTCGCAAGACCTCGGCAACGTTGATTATCTCCTTAGTCCACAAGACCTTGCGGCTTATGAGATTATTCCGGAGCTGATTGAGGCTGGGGTGATCAGCTTTAAGATTGAAGGGCGATTGAAGTCCGCAGAATATGTGGCCAATGTGACCAGCCATTATCGGAGGGCGATTGACGCTTATTTTAAAGGCGTTGACCCGAATTGGACGCGAACGGATCGAAGGCGGCTGGAGCTTGCCTTTTCGCGTGGACTTGGGCATGGTTTTTTTGACGGGAATAATCATAAGCTGTTGGTGCGTGGAGACTTCTCGAATAAGAGGGGCCCGCATGTCGGGTTCGTTGAAGAGGTTCGTGAACGGTCGATTGTGGTCCGTTTGCATGCGGAGCTGAAGGCCGGCGATGGCGTCATGATCGACGTGGAAGATAATAATCAAGGCTCTTCAAGAGCTGTTGGTGGTAGAGTTTATGCGATCAGGCCATGTGAAGAGGACAGGCGTGCCAGCAACTCTGACGGGCCTGATCGGAGCGGGCTTCAGCATAAGATGACGGATGCTCAGAATCCGAGCTTCACTGGTCGCGTTCAGGTCTGGTTCATGAGAGACTCTGTGGACTTCTCCAAAGTTCATCCTGGACAGTCCTTATGGCAGACCAACGATCAGGTTCTGGATCAGGAGCTGAGGGAAACGTTCAGCCGTGGGCCGCACCGGAAACAGCCTCTTTTTATGCGAGTCAAGGCCATATCAGGAAGTGCTTTAGAGATTGAAGCGACGACTCGTTTGGGGATGAAGTCGAGGGTGGTTTCTACTGAGCTTCTGAAAGTGGCTGAGCGGAGGCCAGCGGATCAGGCCTGGGCCAAAGAGCATCTTGGGAAGCTGGGCGATACGACTTTTGAGCTGGCTGAACTGGAGCTTGAGACAGACGGTAAGACTCTGCTTCCAGCGAGTCTGCTGAATGGTTTGCGTCGAGAATTGATCGAAAAACTGGTGCCTGAGGCACAAATGCTGGGCGAGGTGCGAGAGACTTCTCTGATGCCGATCTCCGTATTGCATAACGGGATGGCGAAAGAGCGGAAACTGGAGGCAAAAGCCAAGACCGAGTTGACGTGCCTGGTGCGTGACATGGCCCAGCTGCGAACGATGTCAACACTTGGCCTGACCACGGTTTATGCGGACTTTCAGGACGTGGCGGAATATAAGGAAGCATGCGTGCTGGCGACTGCTGAAGGCATTGAACTTTGGCTGGCAACACCGCGGATTGAGAAGCCGGGCGAGTACAACCTGTTCAAGTTCCTCGAGAAGTGCAAGCCGGCCGGGATCCTTGCCAGAAATGCTGGTGGTGTAGAGTATTGCACGAGTTCAGGGCAGGCCTGGCTGGCAGACTTTTCGTTGAACATCACGAATGCAGCGTCTGTCGAGCACTTTCATAAGCTGGGCGCTAAGCGGATGACTGCGGGGTTTGACTTGAATGTCGGGCAGCTTTTCGGACTCTTGGACTCAGTGCCGCCTCAGTGGATTGAAGTGGTTATACATCAGAGGGTTGCGATGTTCCATATGGAGCATTGCGTGTTTTGTATGGCGATTTCACCAGGTACTGACAAGTCGAATTGCGGTCGTCCGTGCGACATTCACAAGGTGGAGCTTGAGGATCGGGTTGGGGCACGGCACCGGCTTATGGCTGATGTGGGATGTCGCAACACGCTTTTCAATGCGACGGCCCAATCGGCTGCCGAGTGGATTCCGAAGTTTTTGGAGAAGGGCGTGGCGGCGATGCGTCTGGAGTTTGTCGACGAATCGCCCCAGACGGTTCGTGATGTGGTGATGAACTATCAGTCGGCATTGTCAGGCCAGTTGGATCCGAGGGCGCTTTGGAAACGGGTCAAGGCGACAAATCAATATGGATTGACGCGCGGAACGTTGCAAATCGTGTCATAATGGGTGTCATAGAGACCGTCTCAGGAACTTAAGGCATGGAGCGGAATGTTCGTCAAGAGTCCTCTTTTCAGAGCATTCCGAATCCCTTGATTAAATCGGTGAGTGACTACGTGAGTTCTCCAATAGGTGTTGGCATACTTGGGCTTGGAACGGTCGGGCAGGGCGTGGTCCGGATTTTGGCCGACTCGGCCGAGATGCTGGAGAGGCGCATCGGTCGACCCGTCAAGGTGGTGGCCACTGCGGTTCGCGATCTCGATAAAAAACGCGACTATCTACCTGCTGGGGTAGTGCTTACCACCGATCCGATGGAAGTGCTGACCCACCCGGATGTGGATGTGGTGTTTGAGGCAATGGGTGGGATTGAACCAGCCAAATCTTTGATATTGAAGGCTTTAAGGCTTGGCAAGCATGTGGTGACTGCCAATAAGGCCCTGCTGGCCGACCACGGCACCGAGATTTTTGAAGCCGCCCGAGAGGCCGAACGAGCCGTTTGTTTTGAGGCGGCTGTGGCGGGCGGAATTCCGATCATTCAGGCCCTGAATGTGGGGCTGGCGGCGAACCGGATTCTTTCGATTTCAGCCATATTAAACGGCACCTGCAACTTCATCATGACGGCCATGACGCGCGATGGGAAAGCCTATGGCGATGTTCTGAAAGAGGCCCAGAGGCTGGGGTTTGCCGAAGCCGACCCGACCATGGACGTGGATGGGACCGACACAGCCCACAAGTTGGCTGTTCTGGTTCAGATTGCGTTTCATCAGACTGTGGGAACGGATCAGATTTCACGACGCGGGATTGATCGTCTTGAAGCCGCCGATATCCGATTTGCCGGCGAACTGGGATACGTCATCAAGCTCCTGGCCAAGGCTCGCTGGCGTGCTGAAGGGCTGGAACTTCGAGTGTCGCCTACTCTGGTTCCAAAGGGGTCGCAATTGGCCGAAATTTCGGATTCCTATAATGCAGTGAGGGTCGAAGGCGATGCCGTGGGCGACACCTTGTTTGCAGGCCGGGGGGCTGGGATGATGCCTACGGCTTCGGCCATGGTCTCGGATTTGATTGGAATTTCGATCGAGCCAAGGGCCCGCATCATGGCCGCTGCCGAGCTTTGGAAGGCTTCAGGCGGGATCATTCCACTGATCGGTGTGGACGAACATAAGACCCGTGCTTACCTGAGGTTCCAGATACCCGACCGACCCGGCCAACTGGCGTATCTGGCGCAGATTCTAGGCGACAATGGAATTTCAATCGCCAGTGTGATCCAGCACGAGCCCGAGGCCCAGCCTGGAACGGAAGACACTTTTGTGTCGCTGATCATCATGACCCATATGGCGACTTCGGGTGCCATGAGGCGGGCTCTGGAGCAGATCTGTAAAACATGTGAACTTCGGGGCGAGCCGATCATTCTTGAGGTCGACGGACGCACTGGCCAACCCAACTGAACGACGAAAGGCGACAAATTCGATGTCTAAAAATGCAATGAAATACGTAATGGTGATTCCCGACGGGGCATCGGACGAGCCTCATCCAGCCTTGGGTGGCCTCTCTCCATTGGAAGCGGCCCGGACGCCTAATATGGACAGAATTGCTCGCGAAGGCGTCCTGGGGCTGGCCAAGAATGTGCCTGACCGGTTTAATCCAGCTTCAGATGTGGCCACATTAAGCCTTTTGGGATATGACCCTGAGGTCTATTACACAGGCAGGGCACCGCTTGAGGCGGCTGCGATCGGGATTCCACTGGGGCCTGACGACTGGGCGATTCGCTGCAATATAAACACGATTCTGGATGGACGAATGACCGACTTTACAGCCGGTCATATTACGAGCGACGAGGGGCGTCCATTGATGGAGGCTTTGCAGGCCGCTCTTGGGACCAGCAAGGTGGAATTTCATCCCGGTGTGAGCTATCGCAACCTGATGATTTATCGTGGGGAGCCTGGCGAGAACCCGTTTGACGAGAGCACTTTAACGACCCCTCCGCACGATGTGCCTGACCTGGAATCGGTGGATCACCTGCCCAAAGGGCTTGGGTGCGAGTTTCTGCGAGAACTGATGGTCAAGGGCTCGAAGATTGTTGCGGAGCATCCCGTTTCGCTCTTCAGAACGGCGCATCACCCGTCGAATTCGATCTGGCTCTGGGGCCAGGGGCGCAGACCCAGCCTGAAGCTATTTAAAGAGATCCATGGAATTCAGGGTGCGATGATTGCGGCCGTGGATCTGGTTCGAGGCGTGGCGCAACTGGCCGGCTGGGCCAGAATTGATGTCCCGGGCGCGACCGGCTATCTCGATACGGATTACGCTGCCAAAGGTCGATACGGTATCAGAGCAATTGATGACTACGACTTTGTTTGCGTGCATATAGAAGCGCCTGACGAAGCGAGTCACGAGGGACGCCCTGAGGCGAAAGTGGAAGCGATTGAGAAGATCGACGAGTTGATTGTCGGGCCATTGCTGGAAGCGATCTCGAAGCGGACGAGTTGGAGGGCGTTGGTGACGCCTGACCATTCGACATTGATCCGGACAAAAGCGCACGACCGTGCGCCAGTGCCCTGGGCCATGTGCGGGACGGGCCTGAAAGCCTCAGGATTGGCCTATAATGAACGAATTGCCCGTGAAGCCGGCGTGGAAATGCTGAATCCAGGCTTTCGGCTGATGGAGCGATTCCTGGCCAACGGATCGTAAAAGTCCAACCCAGTCCTGGCAAAGTCGTGCTCCGTCAAGTCAAGATTGTTGGGTAGGCGGGCGGCACCAGGCGTCTCATCCTACATGGTCGGCTTTGTTCCTGTAGGGTGGGGTGAAGCCCACCATTCGTGGCTCGAACGGATGACGTCGATTTATCCGGTCATTCGTAAGTTGAAACTCATGTGTTTTATAGTGTATGAAACGCAACGATGATTCATTGTACAGACATTCCACATGGATTTGCGAAAGGTGGGCTTCACCCCACCCTACATGGTCGGCTTTGTTCCTGTAGGGTGGGGTGAAGCCCACCATTCGTGGCGCGAACGAATGACGTCAATTTATCCGATCATTCGTAAGTTGAAAATCATGTGTTGTATTGTGAATGAAACGCAATCGATGATTCATTGTGCAGACATTCCACATGGATTTGCGAAAGGTGGGCTTCACCCCACCGGGCAGTAGGGTGGGATGAATCCCAATCGAAATCGGGCATCGCGAGCAAGGGCCGCCCAGATCGAGCAGCTTCGCTTATTCCAAAGCGGCTCACTCTGTCATTCGCGGCCTTTCTGATCTGCGTTCCTTGCTGGCGGGGCGTGCTCTTTTTTAATTGTTTTGCACTCTGCTCTTCTGCATGATAGTGTAAGATTTCGATCTCAAATCTGATCTATTTCAATAAACCTGAATTGTCATTAAAACTGGCTATTCTGTTTATTTAAACATCCTTTTTGATTTACATCGTAAGAGTTGGTTCACCTCCTTCCCTGAAAGTAAAAGTCTCATGACGTTCAATCCGCCCACCACCCCCCCCCAATTTGCCGGGTCCTTCTTCAGGCGGCTCAGCCGCACCGCTTGCAGCTCGCTGATGCTGCTGGCCCTCGCCGCACCATTGCCTGCGGCTGACATGCTATATGTCTCGTTAGACAACGACACCATCGTCTCTTACGATACTACAGGCAATGACAGTACAGCCATTGCCGCTACCAAGTCCACCTTCGCCAGCACGAATCTGAAAGACCCACGCGGTCTGGCATTCGATACTTCAGGTAATCTCTACGCCGGAAATTGGACCAACCCCGGCACCATCAGCAAGTTCAATTCGTCGGGTGTTTACCAAAGCAATATCACCTCAAATCTAACCAACGTAGCCGGCCTGGCGTTCGATTCATCGGGCAACCTCTACGCCGTGAATCGCGTCGGCAACACGATAAGCAAGTTCAATTCGTCGGGTAATTACCTCAGCAATATCACCACGAATTTGAACGTCCCAATGGGCTTGGCGATCGATTCCTCGGGCAACCTCTACGCCGCGAATGCCGGCAACAGCACCATCAGCAAGTTCAATTCGTCGGGTGTTTACCAAAGCAATATCACATCAAATCTGAACAGTCCAATCGGTCTGGCGTTCGATTCTTCGGGCAACCTCTACGCCGCGAATAGCAGCTCCAACACCATCAGCAAGTTCGATTCGTCGGGTGCATATGTCAGCGTCGGCAGTATCCCCACGACGAATCTGAGCGTCCCAATCGGTCTGGCGTTCGATTCTTCGGGCAACCTCTACGCTGCGAATTCCACAAGCAAAACCATCAGCAAGTTCGATTCGTCTGGCACCTTCCTGACATCGTGGAGCACAGGTGCTACAGCCATCCCTAAATTCCTCGCCTTCAAGCCCGTCACCGTCCCCGAGCCATCCACCTACGCCCTGGCCGCCATCGCCACCGGCGTGATGGCCTATCTGGCCCGCCGCCGCAAGGCCCGCACCGCCTGATCAACAACCCCAAGGGTGGGACGGCAAAACCACGCCCACCCTTATTTTTTCAACGCCACCCAATCTTCCGCCAAATGGTGGCCCGATGCCTTCATCGGGATCGCAATACACAAAAAAAACGAATCATTCAAATCGATTATTTTAAATAACGCAGGCGCTAACGCAAGGTTTCCATCAGCTCCCAACAAATCGCTTTGCTAACCGCTCAGGATCAGGCCGAAAATCACTTCCCGATTTGGGATGGTTTTAGTTTTCGGGCCAACGGCCAGAGATCCTACAGCCCAGTCCGAAGGGCTGGGAAGATCTTTTGCACATATGATTTGC
>Ga0208720_1000321_pt1 | contig 12432 bp, 10 predicted proteins | sample LakMenEpi20Apr10_FD_150716 | JGI IMG/M metagenome (GOLD analysis project Ga0208720, IMG submission 150716) | Freshwater microbial communities from Lake Mendota, WI - 20APR2010 deep hole epilimnion (SPAdes) | ecosystem: Environmental > Aquatic > Freshwater > Lake > Epilimnion/Euphotic zone ...
GTCGTGATTTTTATTTCGTTGATACGGATTTTCGGACCGGAATCACTTTGATTTCAGATGCTTGTCTGCAAATGCAATGAACTGATCCCAATCATAGGCTACCACATCGTGTTCGCCCGGACGGATATGATATCCCAACTGGCCCATGACTGGTGTGGATAAAGCGGGCATTTCTTTGACAGGGATTCCATCACCAGTCAATAGCCTGTAGACGGGATCAGCTCCAACTGCACTCAGAAATTCGCCTTTGGGATCGGCCCAGGTGTCTTTTTCGGCACTTGCAATATAAACCGGTCGAGGGGCCACGAGAGCGACCAGCGAATGAGCGTCGAATGGCATTTTATCTTCATTCTGGTTGTATTTCCGAAAGTTCTGGCTGAACCAGTGCGGGAAGGCGGTATTGATCCGGAAAACGGTCTCGCCGATCTCTCTGCGTTCGATGGCTGCACCACCGCAGCCGGAATTATTGGCAATGACAAGCGCAAATCGAGGGTCGGAAATGCCTGCCCAAAGTGAGGCCTTGCCGAGCCTGGAATGGCCGATCACAGCCACTTTGGAAGCATCAATATCGGTGTCGTTCTGGAGATAATCGAGCGACCGGCTCAAGCCCCAGGCCCATCCTCCAACGGAGCCCCACTCATCATCAGACCGACCTTTCTGGCTCGGATCGCGAAATAACGAGTGGACTCCGTTATGAAATCCATCGTCAAAGTCAGGGTCAATATTGCCGTAATAAATGGTCACCAGACCATATCCATTTTTGAGGATTTTCTCCACCTGCCAGCGAGTCGCTTCGCTGCCTCTGAGCTTCTCCGTGGCCCGATTCTGGATCACACTGTTATTTTTGTTGGGCCTCATCCAGGATTTGGTCAATGGAATGTCGGCTTCGTTTGTGACAGCCTGATTGCCATTGAAATTCAATCCCATAAAAATCGGCACTTTGCCAGTCGCTTGACTGGGCGTGTAAATCAATAATTCCACCGGCACATCTTTCCCATTGCGCTTGAGGTGCAATGTGACCAGCTTTCGCTTTGCAAGTCCACCGAGAGCACCCTTTTTAATCAAAGGAGTATCGGCGGAAATCTCCACCGGTTCTTTTGGCATTCGTCCAAACATTTCACGAGTCACTGTTTCAAGCAACTCAGAGCGGCGCGCAGGCCAGTCTTTTGCGGACCCGACTTTCCGGCCATCGTTGAATTGCAACGGGTCAGGAAGCGTATAAGGCTTGATTTTTGACTCATCGTAATTGGCTGGAGGAACTTTGGATAAGTCCTGAGCCAGACAGGGAGAAGCGATCAGGCCTGATGCGATGAGGATTCGAAGTCGTTTCATTTCGATACGGGTTCCACGAATTTTAGGGATTTGCGAGAGAGTCTGATCAATCAGTGATGATCAAATCATAAGGCTTCTCGGGGGATCGCTCAAGAGCTTATGATCCAATCGGGTTGTTTTGCAATTCTCGAAAATTTATCTGGCATACCGAATTCCGATGACCGATAATCAGAGACATTCCCCCTATTCGGTGATACTTCATACGGGGCATCCTCCAAAAATCCACCCGAACCTCTCACTCTCAATACATTCAGGAGTTTGTCGCATGTCCAAGCTGATTCATCGTCGCGATGCTTTGAAATTCAGTGCCGGTGCAGGCCTTTTATTTGCTGTGAGCGGCACAAAAAGCTCGGGGCGGATCATCGGTGCGAACGACACGATTCGCCTTGCTGTGGCCGGTGTGAATGGTCGAGGTGCAAGCCATGTCCAGGAGTTCTCGAATATCAAAGGTGTCGCAGTCACACACCTGATCGACCCGGATACGCGTACTTATGCGAAATACGTGAAGGGTTTGACTGAGAAGAACGGTCATGCGCCGGTTTGCGTGCAGGATTCGCGTAAAGCTCTGGAAGATAAGAATATTGATGCCATTTCGATCGCCACGCCGAACCACTGGCACTCGCTTTTGACGATCTGGGGATGTCAGGCTGGCAAAGATGTTTATGTCGAAAAGCCGATGAGCCATAACGTAGCCGAAGGTAAAATGGCTGTAGAAGCGGCCCGGAAATACAATCGGATTGTTCAGCACGGGACTCAGGGGCGAAGCTCCAAAAGCTGGGCACAGGCTCTGGACCTGATCAAGAGCGGTCAGGCTGGAAAGGTTCTCGTTTCAAGGGCTCTTTGCTATAAGCCACGCGGATCGATCGGGATCAAGCCTGTGACCGCAGCTCCCAAAGAAATCGATTTCGATATCTGGACCGGCCCCGCACCGGCTCAGCCGCATCATGCCAATCTGGTGCATTATAACTGGCACTGGTTCTGGGACTTCGGCAACGGCGATATCGGTAATCAGGGTGTCCACCAAATGGATGTGGCTCGCTGGATGATCCCTGGAGCCACGGTTCCCAAGTCGGTTGTGAGCCTTGGTGGGCGGTTTGGGTATAAGGATCAGGGCCAGACGGCCAACACTCAGATTACGGTCATGGATTTTGGCGGCCCACTTTTGACATTTGAAGTGCGTGGCCTGAAAACTGGCGAATTCATGGGCGAAAAGGTCGGCAATATCATCCATCTCGAAGGTGGGACGATTAACGGCAACAAGTGGCTCCCCAAAGGTGAAACCAAGCCTCAGCCCCTGCCAAAACTGGGCGAAGCCAAGCGCGGGCCTGGCAATGGCAATCACTTTGCCAACTTTATCGAGGCTGTAAGGAGCCGAAAAACCGACGATCTCAACGCCGACATCCTCGAAGGGCATTATTCCAGCACTTGCTGCCACTTGTCCAATATCAGCTATAGGCTCGGTCAGCCGGTGCCGTTTGCATCAAACAGCACCCCATTTGGGACCGTGGCCGACGGCAATGAGACTTTCAGCCGGATGCGCGATCACCTGAAAGATGATAATGCCATCTCATTGGAAGGCCTGAATTATATCCTCGGCCCAACACTGAAATTCAATGCCTCTACCGAGCGATTTATTGACGCACCAGCAGCCGATGCACTGCTATCACGTGCAGGCCGCCAGGGATACAGCGTCCCAACGACTTTGGCATCTCTGTAATCTTTGAAATTAAACCGAAGGAGTGCAGGGATACGATTTCTGCACTCCTTTTTTGTTTTACAACGTGTCGATCACGCTGATTTCCAGGGCATCACGCCCTGAACATTCAAATGAAATCGAAAGACCTGATCCACTGCTGTGACGCAGAGACTCGAGCCATTTGGCCCACACCAGGCGAGGTTTGATGGTCGTTTGGGAGTTGCAATGATTCCCAGAAACTGGCCGGTTGGCTCGTAGACCCAGATACCACCCAGGACAGCCACATAAACCCGTCCATCGGTATCAAGCTTCATGCCGTCAGGTCCGCCGGGGCCATCGGTGTCAAATTTGGCGAAAATTCGGCCTGAGCCACTTTGAATTTCGCCACTTTTTGTCATTTCAAATGCACGTAGATGATACCGGAATGTATCACAGACATAAAGCGTTTTTTCATCAGGCGAAAGGGCGAGTCCATTCGGCCTTTCAAAATCATCGATAAGCAATTTTGGATTCGCCCAGCCTGGGCGATAAGAGTAAATGCCTTGAAAATGCAACTGGCGGTTTTCAGGATCCACTCCATAAGGAGGGTCAGTGAATAGAATCAAGCCATCCTTGCGGGTGATGATATCGTTTGGGCTATTGAGTCTTGCACCTTCCCAGAGTTCCAATTCGGTTCTTAAATCGCTGCCGTCTGGCCTGGTGCTTGAAAGTCGCCGGCCATTTTGCTCGCAGATCCAGATTCGTCCATCCGGGCCCCAGGTTTGTCCATTGGCTGCGTTGGTCTTTTCACGAAACAGTTGCAACCCATTTGGTTCCGACCATTTCCAGGTTCTGTCCGACTTTAAATCTTGAAAAATCAAGGAGCCATCAGCCAGTTCCAAAGGGCCCTCTGTGAAGACAAATCCATCGGCCAAAAGCTCGCGATTTGGTTCCGAGAGAAGCGAACTCACACCTTGATCACGCAGAAAAGTCAGGGGTTCCTGTCGGATGACCATTGGAATCTCAATCTTTTTATGGCTTTGTTTCGAAAGGCTCAATGGGATTCTTCAGGTGAGATTCCGTTGCCTTAGATCGATTCTGACAGACAGCATCGCACAGTGCAATCACCATGGGATCTTTGATGGAATACCAGACCCGGGTGCCTTGTTTGCGTCTGGCCAGCATGCCGCTTCGGGTTAACAGGGAAAGATGCTTTGAGACATTCGCCTGACTTTGTCCTGTAGAGGCCACAATTTCGTTGACGGTCAAAGGGCCGCCCATCAGGGTTCGGAGGATCTTCAGACGCGATTCATCGCCCATGATCTGAAAGATCTGCGCCATTTGGGTAATCATGGTGTCGTCGGGCAGATGTTTGGTCGATGTTGACATTATAACCCGCTGGTTATATAGTTGGACATAGAGAGAGTGCCGATCGAATAGAACAAGGGCCACGGATCCGATGCATATGAATATGGAGCAGGAGCCGGGCGAAGGTCAAGCCCCGTTGCAGGTTCAGCGAGTCTCAAGGGGTCGCGAGAGCATGGAAACATTGGTCATAATCGGCGTTCTGGTGGCCTATCTGGTGCTGATGAGATGGGTGTTTCCGCACATGAGCGTGCCGACCTGCGGTTCGGGCGAATGTTCTGATTGGCCATTGGTAGAGTCTCGGTCTGAGACGAATGACCCCAGTGAATAAATCGTCATTTGAGTGGATTCATCGGTGGACATGGTGACTTGAAAGGTACTGATTCTATGAGCGATCCATTATCTGTGGCATCCATTACGGTCTCTGAACTTGCCGCAAAAATGGCAGGTGGCGAGCGGATCAACCTGATTGATGTCAGGACACCGGCTGAATTTACAGAAATTCATGCGGAACCGGCCAAGCTATTGTCACTTGATAAATTGACCGCCGATCTGGCGAAGCAATTGTTCTCGAATACGGGCGTTGCCCCGATTTATGTCATCTGCAAGTCAGGTGGACGTGGTCGTCAGGCTTGCGAAAAATTGCAATCCGCCGGGCTAAATGTTGTCAACGTAGAAGGTGGTACCACCGCCTGGTCTGCTGCCGGGTTGCCTGTGGTTCGTGGAAGGAAGACGATCAGCCTGGAGCGTCAGGTCAGGATCGCGGCCGGTTTCCTGGTCTTTTCAGGCACACTTTTAGGGGCGTTCGCAAATCCCCTGCTTTTAATCATTCCCGGGTTCGTCGGTGCAGGGCTGGTTTTTGCAGGTGTTACGGATACCTGTGGAATGGCGATGATGCTGGCGAAAATGCCTTGGAATCAGCGCGGTGGTGCAACCTGTAAAGCCTGACAAAGCGGTTGATCTAAGCATCACCGTTCTATGGTTTTACATTCTTGACTGAATGTCGCGGAGCCGTTTGGCAACGTCTTTATAGCCATAATCGTTGGCGGCCACTTCATTGAAGTGTTCTTCAGCCGGTTGCAACTGACCATTGCGTTCGGCAAGGCAGCCGAGGCGATAATGGAGGTTGTTGAAAGTGGCGGTATCGTCATCAGCAACAGACTTTAAAGCGTCGGTATACGAACGTTCTGCCAGCTTGGCCGACCCGACTTTCTCAAAGCACTGACCGGCTTCTGTCAGGGCTTTGACTTTCCATTCGGAGGAATTTCGGGCTTGCTGAAATGCGGCAATGGCTTCATCAAGCCGATCGGCACGGGCCAGAGAGGTTCCGAGCCGAAAGTGGCTTTCGGCATCGGCATTGTTGATTGCAATTCGGCGCTGAAATTCACTGATTTCAAATTCATTGCGTTTGCGAACCAGTTCAGCACGCTTGACAGTGGCCTCGGCATCGGCTGGATGGTCCGCAATGTGCTTGTCCCACTGCTCCAAAGCACGTGACATCCGTTCCAATCGGGTATCGGCATGGTTCAGACGCAGGTAAAGATCGCTTGGAGAAACCTTTAAAGCAGCATTCAGGGTACGGTCGGCTTCGTCCCAGCGGTTGCTTGATTTGTAGAGATCAGCCAGTTGCAAAACCAGTCGAATATCCGTTGGATTTAATTCAATCTGCTTTTTGAGTCGTTCTTCAGGAGTGAGACTTGCATCCGCTTTTGTGGCTCCAGGCTGATCTTTCTGATCCTGTACCACACGGACTTCATGTCCCGGTTGATCCTCACCGATTTGGCCTCCAAGGGGCTGGTTCGGCTTCTTGGATCCTGACTCCATCCCTGAACGTGCCATCATTTCTTTGGCAGAGAGAGAGTTGATCCTGGATGTGATATCCTGGTCGGCAGGGACCAGTTCGCGGATGATTTCGAAGCATCGGATGGCCGCCGACCATTTGCCCAAGGCCTCATAAATACGAGCTTTAAGGCGAAGGTAGCTGACCTTGTCCTCAGCCTCGTCGGCCACTGAAGCGAGGTTCCATTCAGCCAGTTCCGGGGCACCCAGTTCGAGTGCGCATTCGGCGGCTTCCATCGCGACATGGACATCCCACGGGTTCAGCACGAAAGCATCTTCGCAGGTCTCGAGGGCTTTGAGCCATGAGCCGGTGGATTTCGTGATGCGAATCTGGAGACTGATTGGCTGGACACGGGCCTTGGACATCATCCCGACCTTGCCTGGATCATTATCGTATTTTAGTCGCTGGGTGGCTCTAAGACCCTGTCTATAAGGAAGATGCGTAGGCATAAGCCGGCAGGCGTCGTTCAGCATCTGAAGAGCGTAATCTAAATTACGTTTTTGGGCAGCATCCAGGCCTGTGTCGTAATAGGCTTTGGCTCTTTGGATTTTTTTGGCTTCGATTTCGGTGCTCATGACCCGCATTGTCCATTGGTCGAAAGGTGCGTTCTTGAGAGACGCTGACAACTTTTTACTTGCCGGATTATTATTCTAACAGATCTGCGATCAATCTGAATGGATCGGTGCCCCGATTTGTCAGACACCAATTCTTGTCAGCAAGCCATGTCATGATTTTAGGGGATGTGAAAACCGTAGTAAGTCCTGGAATTGAGGCCAGTGGGAGTTGGATTGAAGCCTCTTGATTCGGAATCAGAATTTCGAGGTGGACGAACCCGGAATCATCGCCATTTGAGTTTGCGAAGGATTCGGGTATATTTTTGCTTCTTTTCCTTGAAAATGGCTTTGAGATAATTGCGTGGAGAAAACTGATTTTTCAGCGAAATATCGGTGTATTCGCCGGTGGAGTCGATGAATTGAAATTCGCGATCTCTGTTCTTCCGCATCAGGAACTGAGAGTGTGGAAGTGCCCAAAGTGTGGCACCCACGGCTTCTGCAAAATAGACTGTAAAAGGAAAAACCAGAGATGGCTCGAAACTTGCCGAATGTTGCCAGACTGTTGATGTAAAGTCATCGCCGCCAATGAATCCACCGGTTTTTATCTTGGGAAAAGTCGCCACAAGGTCAATCGAAATGCCCTTGAGCGTATGGTCGCCATCAATATAGGCAAAATCAAGGGATTCATCAGCGATTTCGTCGATGACTTCGGTCGTTTTTCCGCGAAGAATCACACGTCTAGAGGCGGCCATTTCGGTTTTTGACAGGGTTTCTTCCAGATAGCGGTTGAACGAGTCGTTGTTCTTGTTGGCGGGTTTATTCCAGTCGTTCAGATGTCGCCAGGGGTCGATCATGTAATAAGTCGAAATGCAATCACATGCATTAAGTACCTTTGCCGCAAAATCGCCTCGATAAACCCCCACTTCGGCCATAGATTCCACTCTTTGGGTCTTAATGAAATGCAGCCAGGTGTCGAATCGGGATGTTGGATCAGGTGCAAGGGACTGATCCATTGGCAGCGAGTTGTTCAGGCTGAAATGCGGACCACCCTGCACAGGCTGGTGAATCGTTCTGAGCGTTGTTTTGATCTGCTGGGTCATAAAATCAACCTTCCATCGCTCTAATCGGGATTATCGGTTTCGAAATATTCGTCGAGGGCGATCATGATTGAATTTCAGGAACGCGCCAAAAATCGAGGGTAAGCCATCGTGCTGGCCTTGTTGTGCACAAGGAATTATCGAACAATCGCCTTGAAGCTGACGTGGCCGCTGTCGCCGGGCGCAATTGAGCCAGGCAAGTCCCATCTCAGCTCGGTTGAGCCAGCCTCGTTGGCATTGGCGGAAAAGACGGTGCCTTTCGGGCCTTGGGCGGTGCCTTTGATGTATTCAAGGCGAGGCAGGAGGCTGTCAATCACGCTGACGGAGCGAATGGAGACGTTCCCCATATTGCGGTACTGGATCCCAAATTCCACCTCCTCACCGGGGATCGCTTCTTCTTTGCTCACACGTTTGATCACTGCCAGACCAGGCATATCCGGAACAGGCTCAGTACCCACCTCTTCATGAGGCTTCCACGACATAACCTTCTCAGAGGCTGACTGTTCGATCCCTGTCACGACCACCGATTCGACCGTTTTGGTCGAAATGGCCCGTAGAACTTCCTTCGACAGCATCGCCTTGTCTCGATTGATCAAGATCTGCGGAGGATTGATCAAAGCTCCAATTTTAGGCTGCTGGACCAGTTCAAAACCACCCAGAACGCGAAGTTCGATCTTTGCATCGACTGCCTGGCGGTTGATCATCCCAGAGGCTCTCTGAGTGACCCGGTTCACGATCGGAGGTTGATTCAGAGTCAGCTTAACCCCCATCTCCCGTTTCCTCAAAGCTTCCATCTGTTGGGCATTACGCTTCACAACAGGGCCTTGTACCAGAACATTTTCATTGGCACCGGTAAGCAACTCGGTGGCAGCGAACCGAGGGGCGTAGAGACAAACGATGTTGGTCGGGAGCATCTTGCGAGACCTTGGCCCATCGCCGATTCCGAACTGAATCACGGCGTCCTGTGGCTCGATCCCAACAGACGAACCGCGAGTTGCAGTGGCCAAACGGCCATCATCTCCACCATCGCAAAGGTATTCATCGCCTGGCAGGCCCGGCTTTTCAGGAGGCTTACAGGTTGCAGCCACTGGGGCAGGGGCACAGGTGATAGTCGGGCAGCTCATGCGGCAGCCTTCGCCGGTTTTGGAGACATGCAGACAGCGAACACCAGAGAGCGGGAGTCTGCTCACCGAGAGCATCTGAATCTCTTCGGCGTTAGGCTCGCGGGTACCAAATCGAACCACGGCCATGATTCTGCCCAGGGCACGAGCCACCCGGAATGGATCTTCACCAGGACCGAGTTCGGCTGTGGGGAGTCGATCCGTCTCCGCTTGATAAGGAATGGCCGCCTTCGGATCTTCCAGGTAAATCACGCGGGTGATCATGCGGCTCTGGTCGAGAATGGTCTCGATATCACGATCAGAAAGAGTGACTCGGATTGGATACTTCAGAGGATCAATATTGGAAGGTCGGTGCAGGTGTCCATAAATTTCAATACTGGCGTAAATATTCTTGCCGGCCCTTTGCTGAGGGCTGGTGAATTGAACGATTGAGGTGGTGCCCACCTTCATACCGGCGATCAGGTGACCTTCAGGCGAGGTGGTGACACCGAGTCCGGGAAACGGTTGTGGCCCTAGAACCAATTTCTGAATCCCATCAGGCGATTGAAATGAAACCACCTGAACATCCTGTGGGAGGACGACATGCGCTGGCTTGGGCAGAGAAGCGGGCAGGGGAGTGGCAGCTGCAGCAGTACCTTGTTCGGCTTTGGCGATCAGCTCGATGGCGGCTGAAGTACCGGGCGATTCCGATGTCGGTGATGACTCGATCACTTTATCGGAGGTAATGACTGGATCAATGGTTGCAGGTGGATTGAGAGTGGGCGACTGGCCCTGAGATCGCACTGGAAATGCAATCAAGAATAGAAATAATAAGCAATGGATACGCCGGCTGGCGGGCGACGTATTGCGACTCAGCGTGATCGATCGGTTTCGCAACATGGCATCCTGCCCCCTCGTCGTGATTGAGACACTTTTTATGAATTTATCGTTGAACGATGATTGATAGAAAACCAACGCCCCGGTCTGAGCAGGACCAGGGAGTTGGCAGATGACAATCAACACCAATCAGTTTGGTGTCGAAAGTTGGATTTCGCCGGGTACAGAGGCTGGTGGCAACGCGGCTGGCGGTGGCACAGCGACTGGTGCAGGCGGAATTTCGTCAGAGAGTTGTGGCAGACCAATGCCGTCACCAGGGGCGTTCGAAGCGGTCTTCGGAACGTCTTCCTTCTCCGGTTTAGGAGCAGGAGCAGCCGGTGCCGATGCTGGTGCAACAGGTGCACTGTCAACGGGTACGGTTTCGATTGATGTGCTAGCGTTTGGTTTCAGGCCTGGTGGGAGGTCGCCTGGAGGCAGGACGGTTCCAGCGGCTGATCCTGGAATGTTCACGGGAGCAGCATTCGGGATCGAAACACCATTACCTGGCATTTCAAGGTCGATTGCACCCAGACGAACGATAGCCAGAATGGTACCACGGCGATCGGCTTCAGCAACTGGATCAACACCAGGCTCAAGACGTGTGGAGACCAGAGTTTCCACACCGGCGATGGCCAGCTCCTGGTACTTTGGATCTGGCAGGTAAATGACCTTGGTCACAAAATTGCCAGCCGTGACCTGATCGAAATCCTCTTCAGTGAACTGAATCGGGATCGGATTGTGGGTCAGGTAAGCATCTGTGACAGGTGCGGAAGGTGCAACTTCCACAGTCGGATACAGAGATTGGTTACCACGACCCGTGATATTTGATAGCTTCAACCGGTAGATATAACCCTGGTTGAAGTTGTAGCGTGCCGGAACGGTCAGTTGATTACCGACATAAGCCCGTTCACCCGAAGGGGAAGTGACTTGCCAGCCAATCGACATGCCGACTGGGTCCACGAAGTACAATTGACTACGTGTGTTCGGGAAGCGACGACCCGCGAACGGATCAGCGGCACCCGGACCATTCATCCCAGCAGCCATCACAGGACCACCTGGAGGTACTGGACCATTGGCAACAGCGTGATTTCGGTGAAATTTCAATCCACCCACATGCGGCTTGCCCAATTCGTCAGCGTTGACGGTGGCGGCCGCCAGGAGCAGGAGTCCCAACTTCTTCATGCTTCCCTCCTGGAAGATAGGGGCATCACTCATGTTTTGAGAGTGCAACCCTGTAAACCAGACCATCCTGGACTGGAAAAACTCGCTCCATAGCCGCGTGCCATGCTTACATACATGGCCAACCGACATACCCTTGAGAGGTGTTTCGATCTTGCGACGTTGGACGTTCAAAGGTTATAATCGTCTTAACTAGCCGCTCCCTTGAACGTTTTCGTAACAGGCATGATATGCGACATCATCGGATGACCCGAATTGAACCCATTTCCACCCGTGGAATCGCCGTTTTGACCAGCGTTTTCGCGCTCTTCATCGGCCTGCTCGGGCTTACCAATCATGCTGATGCACAAGCACCCGGCCAGCCTGCACCAAAGGCCGCGTCCGCTCCGCCTGGCTCCAGCCCTCCCGGTTTCAAGGTCGAAACCGACCCCTCGAAAAATGCTCCAGCCGAGCCTCCAACAGACGCCGAAAAATTTATTGACGCGTCCATTCAAAAAGTTCGCGCCCTCCAATCCATCTCTGCGGATATTACCCAGACCGCCGAAATCCTCAACCAAAAATTCGAACTCAAGGGCCAGTACCTCAAAGCCCCCAATCAAAAGATTCGGATGCAGCTCACACTCAGCGGTCTCGATTCCGCCACCGGCAGCATGCTGCAGGTCTGTGATGGAGAAATTCTCTGGGATGTCCAGCAGGTTTTGGACAGCCAGTCGTATCGCAAACGCCGCATCGGTGACATCCTCAAAAAGGTCAATGACCCGCGTATGGACGTCACCCTGCGCGAGCAGATTCTCGCCCAACTTGGTTTCGCCGGCCCTGAATCTCTGCTTGTAGGGCTGCGAAAGTCGATCAAGTTCGAGACCATGACCGACGACACCCTGAACGGCAAAAAGGTGGTAATTGTTCAGGGCGAATGGAAGGACAGGTCATCTCTGGTCGCGCCTGGTCAGCCTCCTTTACCGATGAATGCTCCGTTGCCAGCCTATGTGCCATCGATTGTACGTGCCTGGATCGGCAAAGAAGACGGCTGGCCTTATCAGCTTAGACTCGTTGGCCGTGCCCCTTCGGAAATCAATCTGAACCAGGCCCAGCTTGGCCCTGATGGTCGCCCGATCCGTCGCCCTTCAGTGGGCCCAAAGGTCACACCTTCTGCCATGACCCTTGCTTACAGTAATGTCTTGCTCAACCCGACTCTCAAGCCTGAGCAATTTGCATTCACCGCCCCACCGGCTCTGGCGGGTCAGGTTGCTGACGATACCGAAGAGTTTTTGACCGTTCTTGATCGTATTCTGGCTGAAGCTGAGGCTCGTCAACGAGCTGCCGGTTCCGATTCATCATTGAAGCAGTCCATTCCAATCCCCAAACGGGTTATGGAAAATACAGCGGCTCCTGCTCCTTTGACAGCCCCCGGAGC
>Ga0208720_1000325_pt1 | contig 12396 bp, 13 predicted proteins | sample LakMenEpi20Apr10_FD_150716 | JGI IMG/M metagenome (GOLD analysis project Ga0208720, IMG submission 150716) | Freshwater microbial communities from Lake Mendota, WI - 20APR2010 deep hole epilimnion (SPAdes) | ecosystem: Environmental > Aquatic > Freshwater > Lake > Epilimnion/Euphotic zone ...
GATTTAAGTCTTATATTCCATCAATAAATAATAAATTACAAATCCGGTCATTAAGAACGCTACCACAACTATCAATAAGTTTATGTGATAGTTTATTAGAGCTAAATATAAGCACTACCAACAACGACGTATGTTTACCTTATAATAGTAACAAAGTTAAAGATATATTATTACATAACTTAAAGGCATCTAAACATTTAGATGTTACAAAATTTATACCGCCTGTACAATTTTTATCAAATTGTTGGTTTAATACGATGTTTGTAACCTTTTTCTTCAGCGATAAAGGCAGAGTTTTTTTCAGATTTTTCAGAGAATTAATGATTACAGGAAGAAAAGTAGACTCCACTTTAATTCCTGAAGAATTTGCAAAAATATTTTTTATATTAAATTTATTTATTGAGGCATCATACAATCAGAGTTCAAAGTCAAATATATTATTTAATAAAATAAATTCTCTCACAGATAAATTAAACACAAACTATTTTGTTTATCATATATACAAAATTATAAATAATCCTGCCAAATCTATAAGTCCTACATTATTGATAACTAACAGCAACAAAATATATAATATACCAGATGTAGAAGATCCAGGAAACCCTCTTACATATTATGAAACGATCTTAAAATATCTCAAATATAATACGCTAAAATTATTTAAACATTCTATAACAAGAACAATAAATATTAATGATGTTATACAAAAAAAATATGTGACAAGTTCAATAAACGTTATTCCCGACATTGTTATAATAGAAGATTTCCAAAGCGGAACATTGTTTGACAATATTATTAAGCTAACAGATGCGCAAAATAATACATATAATTATGTGTTAGACGCAATAATTATAACAAATAAGGATCATTTTGACCCTAAAGCAAATAGTCATTTTGTTAGTGTATTAACGGTTAATAAAGAAGAGTATAAATTTGATGGAAGCAGTTTATCAAAATTATCACGTTTTGAATGGAAAAAAATGATAAATCAAGATAAGGATTGGACATTCAAAGAAGACCCAGAATATGAGCCTGAACGTTATAATTTTACAAAAGGATACAAAATCATGTTTTATTATAGAAGTTAATTGCGTCTATTACTGCGTTTATTACTGCGTCTATGCGATTTTCTTTTAATTCTTTTGTTATGTGTTTTTCCGTTTTTTCTATTTGTTTTATGTTTTCTTCTATTTTTTTTTCCATACGAATTCTGCATATTATAGCGCAATATCATGTCTCGGGTAATATAATTATTAGCAATATCAGCCATAACGTCTTGAACATAATCTGCATCACTATTGATAATACTAATTAATATATTGTTTATTATTGCAATAATTAAAGAAATATTAGTATCTACATTTAATAGTTTATATATAAATATAAAAACTTATGTTAGCCTGTTTCTTGCATTGAATAAGTCCTCTTTTGTCTTAAGTATAGCATCATCTCCTGAATTGAACCACACAGCACCTGCTTTATTATGTGCATCGTATAAATCATATAATGTTTCTATTAGAAGACCTTTTAAATAGTCTTCTTGGTTTACTCTAGTTGCTAACTCTAAATCTTCTGGTTTAAATCTAGTCAATATATGTGCGTTTTTATCCACTTTTTCCTCTGTTGGATCATAAGGAGGTACTTCATCTTCATATATCATTTATAATATATAAATAATATATATAAAATATATATAAATAATTTGTTTTTACATTTTTTTATTTCTATAACTACGTCTATGTGATTTTCTTTTAATTCTTTTACTATTTCTTTTAATTCTTTTACTATTTCTTTTAATTCTTTTTCTTTTACCGCGAGCACTAATAGTCCCATCAATCTTAGCATTAATAAGATCAATAACATCTTGTGGTTCCAGGTTTCCGGCAACTAAATTCACTATTGCATTAACCAATACATCTTTAGGAATATAATTATATTTTTCCTTTATTTCCTTCATCATATTCAAAGCTTCTTCCTTTGTAGCTTGAAGTTCTTTTTTTGCTACTGTTGTATCTTCTCCTGCAGTCGTGGCTTGATATAACAGCCCGGCTCTCATGTGCATTATTGTAAGCGTTTCCAGTAGTTCGCTTTGAAAAGTATCATCCAACCTATTCATTATATATATATATATATATGTATATAAAATAAAAAAGGTTACTAAATATAAAATTAGCGATTTGCATAATTTGTTTTTACATTTTTTTAATTCTATAACTACGTCTATGTGATTTTCTTTTAATTCTTTTACTATTTCTTTTAATTCTTTTACTATTTTTATGTGTTTTTCTTTTAATTCTTTTTCTTTTACCGCGAGCAGTAATAGTCCCTCTATTAATAATATCATTAAATTCTTTAATAACATTTTCTGGGTTTTGGTTTCTTTCAGTTATATTCTCTATTGCATTCATGCAATCATTATAAGTAATACTATTATAAATTCCCCTTATTTTATCCATTATTGTCGTACATTCAGTGTATGCGTCTACAAATGCTTTTTCTAATTCTGATACGTCTAGACCGACAACTCTTCCATCCTTTTCATAATCTTTATAAGTATTTTGTAATACTATAAGCGATTCCAGTAGTTCGCTTTGAAAAGTATCATCCAACCTATTCATTATATATATATATATAAAATAAAAAAGGTTACTAAATATAAAATTAGCGATTAATATAATATACAAAAATTATTTAAAGATTACTAAATAAAATACATAATCTATAAATAGTTTGATGACTAGTAATTTGCTAACTAGTAATTTGATGACTACTTCAAACATTGTCGAAGATTATTTAAAAGAAAATGCTGGTAAAAATCTCTCCTTAAGAACAATTCGTGGACATCTAAAAATTAGCAGGAGGAAGATTTTGCAGTTTATTAGTAAGTCAAAACATATTGTTCCTGTGAAACCATTAGATGTTGGGTCGCGGGCTTATTTTTTGCATGTTTATAACTATAAAGATTAATAAAGATTAATTAACATAACTCATTAAACATGTCTAATTTTTCAATAGATTTTTCTAAATTGCTTTTATTTAGATTATTAAATAAGTAATCGGTATTGGGTGTTTCTTCGTTTTTTTTAATATCTTTATAAACGGAGTTTATTTTTGAAACAATAACTTGAACAATTTCTTGGTTTTCAATTATGTTTATTGAATAATTCATTTCTTCGATTAATAAATTAAACGCAAAATATATTATATATTTTCGTTTTTTCTTAACGTTATTATTATATTTTATTATAAATAGTTCGAAAAGGTTTTTTATTATTTTATGTTTTAGTTGGTTGTTATTGTTATTGTTATTGTTGTTATTGTTATTATTGTTATTATTGTTATTGTTAATGTTAATATTGTATTTTTTGTCTGTAATTGATGGATCGCTGTAATAAAATAATATGTCCCATATAATCCATATTGGGTCATGTGTGTGTCCTTGTGGCGCATACATTCTATTTTCGCAACTACATTTTCGTTTTTTTTTAATACATATATTTTCATATTCTATTAGCCATTCATACCAATAACAAACCTGAATAATATTTTTACTTATTAAATTATAGACCAGTTCATTTATAGGTATTATTAGTTCTTTTGGATCATCTTGCTTTAATATAGCATCTACATAAGTTATATTTGGGGCTTTGAATTTCTCGCTCATTGTAGATAATTCAAATGAATTATTTTTATCTAATTTTACATCACATATAACATTCTTCTTATTTGAATAACACAATACACATATAAGTTCGCAAAATAATCTGCGTATTTTATCATTGTTTCTCATTTTGATAATATTATCATTGTATCCATTATTTAAAATGGCTGCAAAATGGTTATAGCGCATATTTAAATATAATGATAATTTTGGATTACCATTATGTATATATTTATATGAATAGTATAAAATAATATCCCATAGGTCTAAAAAGTGGCCGGCACATATAAATTCAGCGCTCCAATAACATGCATTTTCTATTTTTTCATCATATAAATTTTTAATTAGCTCAATACGAGCTTTAGATTTTTGAAACTTTGAAAAAGTTATATTCCTAAATGATGGGCGGCCATCATTTATGTAAGATGGTTCCATAATTATTAATATTATTTAATACTTATGAAACACATTAAAATATTTTTATATATACATAAAATTTTTATATTAATAAATAATAATAATATATATTATTATTTAATAATAATGTATTCCATAATGAAATCTAATATTTTTAAAGCCTATAAAAGTTTTGTTGACTTACCGTTATTACATAAAATATTTATAATAGTGCTAATAATTGTTTTTACGTATTTAGTAAATCCCAGACCATTAATATACGAGAACTATGAGGATATGACATCAGGAAAAAGATTTGAAAGCAAAATAGATAATGAAGTGTATGACGCATTTTATTCTAAATATTATGATGACATTCATGAAAACAAAGACAGAGATGTTGCCCAATTGAAAGTGATTATAAATTATGCTAAAAACAAGAAATTTGTAAAGTTTTTAGATATAGGATGTGGAACGGGTTACCATACTTATTTATTAAATAAAATGAAATATGATGTTACTGGTGTTGATAAATCCAAAATAATGATAGAAAAAGCCAAATCTAAATATAATGATTGTAGGTTTTTTGTAGGAGATATTTTGAAAAATAATTTATTTGATTATAGTACATTTACGCATATAATATGCTTAAATAAAACCATTTATTATATTAAGGATAAGGAAACATTTTTTGATAATTGTTCATTATTATTAACATCGGACGGACTATTAATACTACATCTTGTAGACAGGGATAAATTCAAGCCTTTTGTGATTTATAAACATGATAAAAATATTTTATATAACCCCGAAAAGCATAATAATAATATTACAAGAAATTTCATTAAATTTAATGCTAATTTAGAATATTTATGTACATATAAGAAGAATGATGAAACTGATAGTCAGGAGAGTAATGATACACATGAAGTAGCATTATCACAAATTAATAATTATAATACTCCATATTCGTATTATGAAGAAACGTTCGAAAACATTGAAACAAATAGTATTCGCAAAAATACTATTAATTTATATATGCCAACAATTGACGAAATACTAAATATTGCTAAAGGAAAGGGATTTATTATAAAAGATAAGAAAACATTTGATAATATTGACCATCCACATGAGTTTTTATTTATTCTTAAAAAGGCTTCTTAATGGATTATCTCTGATATTTGCTTGCACGGGCGAAGGAATCTAAAACAAATAGTATAAACAGTCCTAAAAATAAATATAAAATTAGCTCCTCAGTAATATGGTTAGTTTTCTCATTGTGTTGTTCTTCTAATAAATGTATTATGTAATTTAGTTTTGTTAATAATTTGTTATTGTCAAAATTTGCTGCGCTTTCATTGTTATGCGACGTGGCATTATAACTTTCATTGTAATTTGATAAGCTACTTTTCGAAGAATTATAATTTCCTAATACGTTGTTATCTCTATTTGAATTATCTAGGCCGAGAGAATTGTTGGGATAAATTGGATTAGTTAAATTGTCAGAATTAATTGGATTAGTTGGATTATTTAAATTATCCAAAAATTTATTTTGGGGTAAATTATTTCCTGTTTCTCTCATTTTTTGTATTTTAGCTAGTTCACTATTTAGGCTGTTTGTTAAAGAATTGCTAATGCTTTCATCTATTACATTGGCTTGATAATTTGTGCTACTATAAGTATCTTCTTCTTGACTATTAGTGTGGATTTTTGACATGAGATTTCCTAAACTTGTTATTTTATTTTTTATACTATCGTTATTGTCGTTATTGCTATTGCTATTGCTGTTGCTATTGCTTGTTTCGTCAAATGCCACATTTTTCTTTTTTAAAGTTTTATTTGCCATCGAAGATGGTTTCTTATTTAATTTTGTGTCTATTAAATTACTATTTTCAGAATCTATTAGAGCAGGGCTTAATTGAAACATATTATATTATTATAAAAAAATAAGATTATATTATTTGTAAAAACTACTAAATAAAGTTATTAATTACTTGTTTATTATAATATTATAAATTATCTAATATTATAAATCATGTAATAATTCATGTATTAGAACAAATGCTTAATTATTGCTTCCATTATGTTGTTCACATTAGTATAAGATAATTGTGACTGTTTAAATAATGCTATTGTATATCTTTTATCATTAAGATAAATCGATATTATAACCATAGGAAATTCGCTGTGTGCAAATACAAATTGTTTAGTATCAACAATAGTGGATATATTATCTATATTTACAGTTCGCATGCTTATTCTTGGATTTCCGCTATACTTATTAACTAGTGTGTCCCAGTCGCCATTTTTTACTACAAATTGGTGATCTCTGTGTTTATTAATTTGTGATGTAACAAGGGAGCATTCTATTCTGGTTTTACTCTTATCTATGCCATCTAAATTTTCTATAAACGAATTATTTTTATTAAATAATGAGTACATTAGTGTAGTTAAAATTATTAATAACGTTATTATTAAGAATAACTTAAATATTTTTTTAAAATGTTTATTAATTATAAAGGTTTTTATATAACCCATATACTATATTATAGTATAATATAATATAATATAATATAATATATGAAATTTTATAATGATAAAAATGGCATACTATTATTTTGTGTTTTATTCTTAGTATGGGCGTATTATTATGGGCAAAGTTGTCCATGTTCAAGCAACACGACGTGCATTAGAAAAGAATTCTACGGAGTTCAGCCAAATCATTTATTTCTATTTATAATACTTGGAATATTATTTCCTTCTTATTTTTATAGTATTCAAATTATAGGTATTTTATGGGAATTTGCTGAGTATATTTTAGACAAATTTCCTATACTTGCAATAAAGTATAGTGGAGGTTGTTTACGCTATCCTCCGCCGGATTATAATGAAAGTAATAACCCTATTACCAATTATACTGTTTATCGTGGGATTGAAAAACCGCTAAATTATATTGATAAATTATTTAATGTAAAAAATTCAACACTACATGGGTGGCATGGGTCGGTTGCTGAATTAGTCCCAAATCTTATTGGGTTTTTAATTGGATACACTATAAATCGTTTTTTGCTTAGGCTAGGCTAGATTGTTTAGCTTGGTCTCTAAATAAATATTAGTGTTTATTCTTTATATTGTTTTTTAATTATATTGTTTCGCAATAGTGTTTTTTATTTATTAGTTTTATATATTATTTTTATATATTATTATAATAATAATATATGTATAATCCATATAAAAAATATAAGAATTTTTTTAAAAAATTTGACGCTTTAAAAACATTTGATATTAATAAAATGTTAACTAATTTAAGCACTAGTAAATTATTGCTGGGATTACTTATGATATTTATGAATATTGGTTCGCGATATATTGAGTTGCGGTTAACAAATGGTCAAGAAATGATACTCAAAAATATTGCTCGCGAAGCTCTTATTTTTACTATATCCTTTATTGCCACTAAAGATTTATTAATGTCATTTATTATAACAGGTATTTTCATTATTTTAGCAAATTTTGTATTTAACGAAAAATCTAACTATACTATATTGCCCGAAAAATATAAAAAGTTGGCATCAATGATCGATACAAATAAAGACAAAATTATTTCTGATGATGAGATTAATAAAGCATATGCTATATTAAGTAAAGCTCGCGGTCAAATTGATAATTATAAAAAATTAGAAAAAGTAGAAGCGTTTAACAACATTAGTAAATAATTAACATATAATTAACATATAATAATTAGTAATTATTTAATAATTATTAACTATTATTAATATAATCATGGCAGCTACTACAAAAAGATTGTATACTATAAAAATAGTATTAACCAAAAATAATGATCCATATGAAAAAGAATTTATTATTGATAATATGTCCCAAATATTATTAGAAAATTTTGCAGAACAATCTATGGCTAGTGCAATAGCAGAACTCAAGTTATTAATGTCAAGAGAAAATGCTTATATTGATAGTGATGTATTACAACAAATAAAGAGTTTGACTTCTAAATCGCAAAATAGTAAATATAAATTCATGGAATTTTCCAGTAGAAACGAAGTAGATATAAAAAATGAATTTTATGAAACCATTGGAAATCATTCTCTGGTTGCAGTTAGAAATGATACATTAAAATTTATTTTACAAATTGCTCTAGATTTTTTAAATAACAATGAAGTACAAACATCTATTCAATCTAAAGCAACAACTCCAGACAAGCAAGCAGCCCTACAAAGTGAAAGAGAAAATGAAATAACTAAGGTAAACGATTTCATTGCTAGGATAGACAGTGATGCTAATGAAGAAATATTTTATGATGATGTTATTAAAAATTTATTTAGGCTATTAACTAGCAAACCACTAATGTCCGAAATTAAAAATAAATATAATATTATTAATAAAGACAAAACCAAAGACAAATTTAACGAAAAATTTAGAACCAATTTGAGTAACATTATGTTAAATAAATCTACAGAATTAGATGACACTATTCAATTTCATGCTCATGAAAAATACGAATATTTTTTAGATACAAAATATTTAGACTATATTTTTAGTGCTATAAGCGACAATTTGAGCAAAGCACTAAATCCAGACACTAATTCGGGTATATACCGAACACCTACTTTGTTTAATACTAAGGAAAAAAGAATGCAAATAATTAAAGAAAATGTTAAATATGTATTTCCAAATAAAACCAACATTGAGTTATTAGATGATAACGAAGAACAAACTGTATTATTATTTCATAATATTTTATACATAATTAAAAAAATTTATTTAGTAGATACCACAATCATTAACGCAGAAGATATTGATAACGGCACCACTAAAAAATTCTACGTTAAAAATCTTAAATTAGAAGAAAATAACCCCTTTATACGATCTATGGGTCCAGATAGTTCTTTAATTGCAACTATTAAATTTAGAGCCGATATAACATACATTAATCGTAATCCTATATTAAAAATTAACTATATACTAGATAATAAAGAAATATTGGACAACACTATTCCATTAAAAATAAGTGATTTTGAACCTAATAATTTCTTAACAAATCCTAGCTCTAATAATTACAAGTCCATATATATTTATGACACAATTGAATATAATCTTTATGATGCTAAAATAAAAAGACTTTTAAATAGCATAAAAATACAAAAAATTATAAAAAATAAAGAAGAAATGTTTTTCAATGAAACCGCATTAAATGAATTTAATGATCTATTAGATATTAAATTCGAAAACCTTGATGAAAAAATAACTGATAAAGATAAAGATGAAATAACCGAAAATGACAATAAAATTAAAGATAGAAATATTCCGTTAAATATTATATATTTATTAAAAAATGTGCTTAAGCTATATAATGGTAAGGAAATAAAACATAATAATGATAAATACTTCGTTTATGATACGTTAATTAGTCATAAACTTCCAGATAATGAAGACACTGCTAAAACTAAACCTAAACCCACATCTACAACTAGTCCTAAATTTTATAGTATTGTGCAAAATAAAGTTATTGACTATAAAAATATAAATAGCGAAAAAGTTATTAAGCTTTTTAAAAAAAAGAGAGAGCTAATGCTCCCAAATGATCAATCAGTTCCTGTAGATAGTGGTCCTGCTGCTCCTGCTGCTCCTGCTGGTCCTGCTCCTGCTCCTAGACCTAATATACATTTAACAGACAAATTCGACGTGTATAAAATCATTCCAAAAGATAACCGTTTAAGCGATACAAATACTTATTTGATTTTTATTGTTTTTTTATGTTATAAAGCAGACGAGCAAGGTAACAAACCAAATATGCAAAAGCGATTAGTTGCCGAAGTGTGTTTAGAAAGAGCTAGAACATTAGATAAAGCTTTTAACGACTTATTTTATACTAAATTAAATATTCCAGAAACGTATTTGTATACTAAACTTTTAAATTTTAATAAATCAAAAAAAGCTAATCCTGCTATACTTGACAAAAAATATGAAACAAATTCTGACAAAAAATATGAAACAAATTATGACAAAAAAGATGAAACAAAAAGTTATAAAATGAAAAAAGAAGGCTTTGATTTAGAAGAAAAAAAAATAATAGGTGGGAAAAAAAAATATACACTAAAAATTAAACATAAATAAATATATTTATATTTTATTATTTTATATTTTATATTTTATTATTTTATTATTTTATATTATACTATAATATAAAATGGCTAAAGTAAGAATATTAAAGACTATTCAAAAGAATATTCCGTTTGTAAATTTATCCACATCATTCATATATTTAGCGCTAATATTTATATTAAGTATAGTAGCATTCTTCTTTTTTAACAAATCTGTAGAAAATTTAGGTAATTTTGGAAGTTTTGGCAATGATGTTTCAAAATTGCAAAATGATAAATCTGAAAAGAAAATAGTATATTTTTACATGGAAGGTTGTGGGCATTGTAAGGAGTTTACTCCAACATGGGATAAGTTTAAAGCAACATCTCCAATACCTACTTATAAAATAGAATCCAAGGGTGCCGATACTATGTTACAAAAATATAATATTTCTGGTTTTCCAACAATAGTATTATTAGACAGCAAAAATGATTTAATTAAAACATTAAATGGAGAAAGAACACTTGAAGGTTTAAATGCGTTTGTTAAATAATTTATTATTATTATAAAAAGTTGGATTTGCTATAAAAAGTTGGATTTTTCTATAAAAAAATTGATTTTTATTACTTTTCACTTTTTAATTATTATTAATTACTTAATACTAATAATTAAACATATGCTTCATGTATTGCATGATTTGATTTTAGTTAAAGTTGTATCAAGACCGTCCAAAGTATGTAAAACTCCTTATGTTGCCGACATAGAACTTAAAGATGGTTCTATTGCTCAAGCTCATTGTGCGTCATTGGGTTGTTGTGGGCTATGTGAAAAAGATTGTTATGTATATGCGTCGCCTATGAAATCCAATTGTGTTAACTCTAAATCAAAGGTTTGCTCTTACAAAATTTATTTAGCCTATTTTTACGAAGAAAAAGAGATTAACAAGCAATTATACATTAATAAACAATTAATCGGAATTGATCCTAAATTGGCCGAAACACTTGTTGAAAATGCATTAACGCACAACCATTTGAAAACATTATGTAACATCAAAACTTATAAACGCGAGGTTTGCTTACTTAATTCCAGATTTGATTTTGCGGGAATAGATGAGCATGGCAAATATTTTGTATTAGAAGTTAAAAATGTGCCTCTTGCTGATTATGCTGACGTATCTTCTGTTGATCGCAAAAAGATGATTAAACATGGCGACTTTGCGACTATTGATGTTAATCATAAGATTGCCTATTTTCCTGATGGTTATAGGAAAAAAAAGGGCGAAGTTGTAAGCGAGCGTGCGTTAAAACATATTAATGAATTGTCGGAAATCAGTCAATCAAAAATTATTAGGCCTATTATTTGTTTTGTTATTCAGCGCACCGACATATCTAGTTTTCAGGCGTCGTTATTAGATCCTACTTATAAACAAGCTTTTAATGATGCTATTACTAGAGGCGTAGAAGTTATTGTATTGGTTGTTTCATGGAATGCTAGCGGAGAGGCTAGTTTTGTAACTTGTAATTTACCTGTAAATTGCTAAACAATAATAATGTGTTCTTTATTTTTATTTTTTTACTAAAAATGTAATGGCTAATGCTAATACAACACCCATTAGAGGAATTACAAACATATTGCCCGAATTACTTTCGTCTGGCCTGACATTTTGGTTTTCTTCTGTAGGTGCTTGTATTGTTTCTTCTTTTTGTTCTTCACTTTGTCTTTCTACTTTTTCACTTTGTCCTTGTGTTGGTGCTTGTATTTGTCCTTCACTTTGTCCTTCACTTTGTCCTTCTACTTGTGTTGGTGCTTGTGATCCTGATACTTCTAGATGTGTTGGAGATTGACCACTTGATACTCTTGATGCTCCTGCTCTTCTTAATGCTGGATTTGCTTGTGCTGGATTTGCTGGTTTTACTGGTTTTACTGGTACTGGTGTTGGATTTGCTACTTGATCTACCCTATCTTCTATTTCTGTAGTTTTAGCTAAAATGTCTTCATACTTATCATATGTTATATATTGTATTTTTTTTATAGATACATCATCATATGCATCTGCTATCTTGGTTCTCAATGTATCATCTTTGAATTTATATTTGCTATTGGTTAAATTTATAGGAAATATTACTTTATAATGATTATTTTTTTCATAATATAACCATATACCATTATAGCAAAAATTTCCATAAATTGCTGCTATAGGCTGATTCTTATCAGAATGAACAAATATTACTACATTTATT
>Ga0208720_1000326_pt1 | contig 12391 bp, 11 predicted proteins | sample LakMenEpi20Apr10_FD_150716 | JGI IMG/M metagenome (GOLD analysis project Ga0208720, IMG submission 150716) | Freshwater microbial communities from Lake Mendota, WI - 20APR2010 deep hole epilimnion (SPAdes) | ecosystem: Environmental > Aquatic > Freshwater > Lake > Epilimnion/Euphotic zone ...
CTTGATCCATCAGTCGGCCGTCGTTGGATGCGGCCCTGACAGCCTCAGAGGTGCGTTTGATCAGATTCGCGAAATAGACTTCGTCGTAAGTCAGGCCAGACGCATTGTATTTCTTTAGCAGTACATTGGCATAAGGCTCGCAGAACGGGGCGTTGTGCTGATGCACACTGTGCAGGCTGACGCGGTCGGGGGTGGTATGGGCTGCTGAGGCGATTGCATCTCTGATTTGAAAATAAGCATTATTGCAAATACCAGTCCAGTCGATGGCTGCCAGAACAATCGGAGCATCATTCCCCTGAATGATCACTCCGCGAAGTTTTAGAGGGTCGTCCACCACAGTAGCTGGCTTGATCCATCCGCCGCACAAAGGATGGCCCATGGGGACAGTGGCGTCGATATCAAATCGGCCTAAATGTAATCCTGGCATAGTGGTGAGGCTCCGGATGAGGGCGTCGGAATCGGTCTTTGATGGAATTGACTTCAGATCAGTCAATCTACCACAGAGCCTGACCCCGCACCATGAATTTACCAAAGAATCACGCCAGAATAATGCCCGCAGGAATCTAGCCGGTCTTGGCGATAGCCCCGGTTGGTTTATTGTCTGGTTGACTCGCGCGATTCAAGCCGGGGGGGACGAAGCCTACATTCGGACAGCCAAAAAAATCGGAAATGCAGCCTGCAACCCATGTGCCGGGCTGATTCAGGTCACGAATTAGAAATCCGATCCAACGACTTCACCGCCATTTCGGCTACCGATGGCCCGCCAAACCTGTGTATTGATACCCGTTTTGATGGCTTGTAGGTGGCCATCGGCGAAAATGGTGTTCGTTTTGTTTTGATGCCGGCTTCCGGCCGTCCATGCCCCATTTTTAAATTCTCCTGAATTATTGATGCAAGTAGGCCGATTGGGTGGCAATACGTGATTGTATAATGTGCTTCCCAGATCGGCTCGAAGCCACATGGAACCTAAAGGAAAATCCGCAAACTCGCTATGCTGTGTATTAGCCTGGTCGCATGCAAGCGAGAATTTCTCAAAATCTGATTTAGCTACTGAAATTCCATTGATTTTAAAACTGTTGCCGGATTTATTTAACCCCATTTTACCCGTACTGATTTCGGAAAAAGCAGCTGTGTTTGACAATCCATCGGAGACCTGTCCTAGGGTCACAAATTTATCGGCGAAAACTCCGTTGTCTCCATAAAACGGATAGCCTGAACCATAATTACCTTGATAGCTCGTCCAAGCCTGATTGTCTGAAGCATCCACAGATCGATCTTGAGGACAAAGGAAAATAGATACATCTGTCATCAGCACGGTCTCGTTTGTCTCAAAGAAATAAAACGACGTGAAATTAACCTGATCAAAAAGCGGCTTCAATTCCAGATCGGGCAAGAGCATCGACTGCGGCGAAAATCTAAACCTCGTGGGGAAACCATTCATCCGAGCTTCATAATTTTGAAGCGCGATTCCTATCTGTCTCAAGTGATTCGAACATTGAAGTGACCGGGCTGCAGCACGTGACGACTGAATAGCAGGCATGATCATGGCGATTAAAATACTGATCACCATGATCACAACTAAGGTCTCGATTAAAGTGAATCCTTTTCGCATGGCAATTATATCCCTATCACATTCAAGCAACTGGAGACTCTGTGTTGATCCGTACTCTTATCCTATGGAGAACAATATCTTCCATCCAAATGCAATTACACCGGATGCGACATATCCTATCGCCATAACCCCAAATGCGTAGGGCGCCAGGGCCAAAACACCATAAGCTAGCAAAAAGCTGATACTGCAGGTTCCAACGCTTACAACGCCGAATGCGCAGACGCCGAAACTAAACATGCCACGGGCTAGCACGCCAATTGCGACAATGCCTTGAGCACTCGTACCCACAGCAATTAAGCCCTTGGCAGTTGCAGCGTTTAGACTCTTGATGTCGTCATCAGAGCCTGGAAAGTAAATATCGTAAAGTGGCAAGCCACACCAGCTGGCTGAACAAGTGCGGCGGAATGACCGTGTCGGTTTGGCGTTGTTCATGATATTAAAGCCTTGGCTTCTATTATTCTATTGGATTGAGTTCACTGGTTAATAATATTTTTAACGGACCCTGATCAACAACGCAAACACTTTTCAAAAATAATTTGCATGTAACGAAAACAACTACGAGAAGTTTTATTTTGAACATTATCCAATAAACTAACTTCTCTAATCCACATCTCCAAAAAGTAATTAGGGCCGCTCTGCATTGATTTCAATGATCAAATCCTGATCCACCCCACTCATTTAAAAAGTCCCGTTTTACGATAGGATTCAAAACACTCAGCCAAACGATCAGGCAAACCTCCGAAATCGGCCCACTGCTTTTCACTGGTCTTTTTTGTTATGATCTGAGCATCAACCCGCCGAAAGCTGAACTTCCCGAGGAAAAACCAGATGAGACTCTTTGATCTCACCGGCCGTGTGGCCGTCGTTTCAGGTGCCGCGCAAGGCATGGGCCGGGCCACCGCTCTGGCTTTGTCTGAAGCCGGGGCCGACCTCGTGCTGGTCGACCGAAATCTCGATGGAGCCGAAGCCACCGCCAACGATGTGCGTAGCTATGGCCGGCGGGCGATCGTGGAAAACACCGACGTCTCAAGCCCCGACGCCATCGCCGAACTCTTTAGACGAGTCGACTCTGAATTCGGCCGGGTCGACTTTCTTGGCAATATCGCTGGCGATGGGATTCTTTCCAAACCGGAAGATCTGACTATTGCCGACCTCCATAAAGTATTGCAAAATCTGGTCGTAGGCCGGTTTGCCATGTGTCAGGAAGCTGGCCGAAGGATGCTCGCCCAGAGGCGCGGCTCGATCATGAACATTGGCTCTCTGGCCAGCACCACCGCCTTGGGGCGTGGCCACATTGCCTACAGCATGGCCATGGGTGCCGTGGTCCAGATGACGCGTGAACTCAGCACGGAATGGAGCTGCCGGGGCGTGCGTGTGAACTGCGTCACTCCGGCTCAGGTCATGAACCCCAGCCTGTCTGCACGCATGGAGCAGGATCCGACCCTGGAAGGCCGCTTTCTGAAGGGCATTCCAGCAGGCCGACTGGGCCAGCCTAACGACATCTCAGGGCTGGCGGTGCTGCTGGCGTCGGATGCATCGGAATGGATCACAGGGGCGATCATCCCGATGGATGGAGGCAATATGGCCATGAACGCAGGCGGAACACCCGGCCACGAACAGCATCCCGTGCAGACATTTCGATCTGAAAAGAAGGACTGATCCAAGATGGCGAACTCATCCCTGAACATGTCTGACGACTTGCTTGGCAGCCTTTTTCGTACCATGCAGATCATTCGCCAGACCGAAGAGGAACTGGCCCGCTCCCATCAGAGAGGTCTGGTTCATGGAGCCTGCCACACTTATGTGGGCGAAGAGGCCATTGCGACCGGTGTTTGTGCCCATCTGAACCATCAGGATGTCGTTTTCAGCACCCACCGGGGCCACGGTCACGCACTGGCCAAAGGCATGCCTCCCAAAGAGCTTATGGCCGAACTTTTTGGCCGGAGCACAGGCTGCTCGCAGGGCCGGGGCGGGAGCATGCACTTGTTCTCTCCTGAAATTGGGATGATGGGCACCAGCGGAATCGTCGGCCCCTGTATCCTCCAGGCGTGTGGCGGTGGTTATAGCTCCAAAATCCTCAAAAACGGCACGGTCGGTGTCGCATTTTTCGGTGACGGTGCTGTCAATAATGGAGCGTTCCACGAAGGCCTGAACATGGCCTCGATCTGGAAATTACCAGTCCTCTTTATCTGCGAAAACAACCAGTTCGCCACCGAAGTTCCGTTTGCCTATGCCAGCGGTAACCCCAGCGTCGGCAATCGCGGATCAGCCTATGGGATTCCCGGTTATGAGATTGACGGCAACGACGTACTGGAAGTTTACCGCGTGGCCGGCGAAGCCGTTGCCCGTGCCCGCGCTGGACAAGGACCGACTCTGATTGAGTGCAAAACCTATCGAACCCGTGCTCATGCCGAAGGTATGGGAGATTTTACCTATCGCACCAAGGAAGATGTCGAGGAATGGAAAAAACTCTGCCCGATTTTAAGACTCCGGATGAATGCCAATTGTGACCATTTGTTTGACAAGATTGAGAAAGAAGTGGAGGAACTGGTGCAGGAAGGTCGCCAATTCGCTGAGCAAAGCCCTGTGCCCGCCCCTGAAACCGCCACTCGACATGTGTATTCATCCGACACTCGTAAAATCCAGGAGCCTGCAACGACTTCAACTCGCCAGATCAGCTTCGGCCAGGCCACTCTGGAAGCCCTTTCCGAAGAAATGGCTGTGAATCCGGCCATTTGGGTGATGGGCGAAGGCATTGGCAAACGAGGTGGCAATTTCGTGACCACCAAAGGGCTTTATGAACTTTACGGCCCTGAAAGGCTTTGTGATACGCCGATTTGCGAGCGCGGATTCGTCGGCCTGGCCTGTGGAGCAGGTATGACCGGCACTCGGCCTGTGATTGACTTCATGTTCGCCGACTTTGTCCTCGACGGATTCGGAGAAATCGTCAATCAAATTGCCAAAATGCAATATATGTCCAGCGGTCGCCTGAAAATGCCCGTTCTGCTCAGAGGCTGCATCGGTATCGGCCACTCGGCTGCAACTCACCACTCAGGCAGCTATTACGGCATGTATGGCCAAGTTCCTGGACTCCGCGTGGTCGTGCCCTCTTCGGCTGCAGATGCCAAGGGATTGCTCAAACATGCTCTCCGCTGCGACGATCCCGTTCTTTTTCTGGAGCATCGCGAAATCCTTCAGACCAAAGGTCCAGTCCCTGATGGAGACTATGAAATTCCGTTCGGAGTGGGCCGGATTGTGCGTGAAGGCCGCCATGTGACGGTGGTTGCTCTCGCAAGAATGATCCACTTGACACTTTCTGTCTGCGAAGAGCTTGAAAAAGCCGGAATCTCGGTCGAAATCATCGACCCTCGAACCGTTTCGCCGCTGGATACGGACATCATCCTGAAGTCGGTCGCCAAAACCGGACGGTTATTAGTGGTGGACGAACCTCCAGGCCAATACGGCTTCTCAGGCGAGATCGCCGCTCGCGTGGCCGATGCCGGTTTTAACGACCTCGACGCCCCAATCCGCCGACTCACAGGCACCTTCTGCCCCACTCCCTACAGCCCATCATTGGAGAGTGTGGTCGTGCCACAGGCCAGCCAGATCGCCCAGGCCATTCGTGACCTGGTTCAGGAATAATGAATTTCGTGCAGAGATCAAAATCAAAATGAAACTGAAAAACGCCCAGTCATGACAGGTAAACTCCGAAATGCATGAAATCCGCATCCCCCGACTCGGCTGGTCTATGGAACAAGGCACCTTTGTGCGCTGGCTGAAGCAGCACGGAGAGCAAGTCAAAAAAGGCGATGCCCTGTTTGAACTTGAAGGCGATAAAAATGTGCAGGAAATTGAATCTGTGGAAGTCGGCCTATTAAATATCCCAGCCGATTCTCCCAAGCCGGGTACAACGGTCGATGTCGGCACGCTTTTGGCATATTTGATTGAAGCCGGCGAAAGTTTACCGCTGACTGAAATACAATCGTCGGTGGAAAAACCTCAGGAAAAATCGCCAAAAAATGCGGGCCCTGCCGCACGCCGGCTGGCGGCTGAAATGGGCATTGCCCTGGAAGAGATCACTGGCACAGGCAGGTCGGGCCTGATCACCAAAGAGGATGTCTCGGTAGCAGCCAGTTTATTGACAGCGCAAAATAAGGCCGAACGTCCAGATGCAATCAATGAATTAAAATCGGCGATCGCCACGCCAAGGGCCAAAAAAGTGGCTCGGGAACATCATATTGAATGGCAGAAGTTGACAGGCACAGGTCGTGATGGGCGGATTCGCGAAGCCGACATTTTAAATGCCATTCAGGCCCAACCTGCAAATGCAATAAGCGCCACTGGCACACCAGTCGGCCAGAAACTTTCGCCCCGTCGCCGCGCGATTGCAGATCGTTTGCGACGCAGTCAGGAGCTGACAGTGCCTGTCACTCTGCACTCGCAGGTGGATATGACAGAATTGGTCGCCCTCCGCAATCGGCTTAAAAAAGCCACCCCCACCAGCGTACCCGCTTTCACGGACATGATTGCCGCCCTTTTGCCGTGGGTCTTCAAACGGCATCCTCAGATGTCTGTCGTTTGGGGTCAGGGTCACTCAGAACTGATCCAGATCGCCCACTCAGAGATTCATATTGGAATTGCCGTTGATACGCCCGATGGCCTCTTGGTGCCCGTTGTGAGGCACGTGGCTGGCAAGCCATTAAGCCAGATCAGCCATGAGAGCCGCCAATTGATTGATCAGGCCCGCACTGGCCAATTGCCGGGCGAGGCCATGCGTGGTGGAACGTTCACCATCACCAATCTGGGCTCGTTCGGCATCGACGGCTTCACGCCTGTCATAAACCTGCCTGAAATTGCCATTCTTGGGCTCGGTGCGATTCGTACGGAACCCGTTTTTCTAGCCGATGGGACCATCGCAGCACGCCCCAGGATGACTCTCAGCCTGACCTTCGACCACGCCGCCGTTGATGGTGCCCCAGCGGCCTCTTTCCTCAAAGACATCGCCGCCTCCATGGCAGATCCAGCCGCCTTTATTCTGAACTCCAGCAATGAATGAAAGCCTCCACAAGCTCGGTCGCCAATGGTTGCCAAGCAGGCCTTCAAAATAGTAAGCTGTGTCGGGTTCAACAGGCATGCGAAATGGATCGTTCTGAATGTGGTTCCACATTTCCACCAGAACTGTCCTGAAGGTGCGCAAGAGTCATTGGATGATAAGCCGTTGAGGTGGCGTATGCAGACTGTAGCAGGGAAATTCGTCGAAGGCCAATCTCAGGCAACCCGCCATGCTCCAGCCAAGGGTGGAATTGTTCATTTATGCAATGGCCTCGATCCGATCCGCGACGGAGGCATGGTGCCTTCCATACTCGGGATGACCAGTGGATTGGCCGACCTTGGCCGAACGCATGTTGATATTGTTACCATCACTCCATCCAGAGAAGATCTGATCGAAGTTCCTGCCAGCCTTGGGCTTTATGGCCCTGAGACGGATTATCGGGAAGCGGTTCGCCAAGCCAGAATTCTCCACATTCATGGCCTTTGGCAACGTCAAACCAGAATCGGCGGCCGGGTCGCCCTCCAAAGTCAGGTGCCTTATCTGGTGGCCGCTCATGGAATGGCCGAACCGTGGGCCATGGCTCAAAAGCCTCTCAAAAAAGCCATTTACCTAAGGCTGATCGAGCGCCATGTGCTTCGAAACGCATCGTGCCTGCATGCTCTGACTCGGCCTGAAATCAAGTTCCTTAAAGAGATTGCTCCACAAACACCCGTCGCCTGGATTCCCAACGGGGTGAATCTGAAACCGCTCGAAAACCTCCCATCCCGCGAGACCGTAGAATCCGAATTCCCCCAGATCAAAGGCAAGTTCACACTGCTCTTTCTGAGCCGTCTGCATGTCAAGAAAGGCCTGGACATGCTCGCTCAGGCCCTCTCGCAAACCTGGGGTAAGCACCACGACTGGCATCTACTGGTGGCTGGCACAGAAGATGGTGCCGGGCAGGCTTTTGCAGATCAAATGCATTCGCTCGACCTTGGCCAGAACCTGACCATGGTGGGCCATGTCGGCGGCGAGAAAGCCCGTTCCATGTGGGCTGCTGCCGATGCTTTTATTCTGCCCAGCCGGAGCGAAGGATTCAGCATGGCCGTGCTGGAGGCTCTGGCCGCGCGGGTTCCCTCGATCATCACTACTGCTTGCCACTTCCCTGAGCTAGCCACAAGCCAGTCAGGCATTGTTTGCGAGCCTGAAATTGAGAGCATTGCCACCGCCCTGCAAACGCTCAAAACGGATATGAGTGCCTCTGATCGCAGCCAGATGGCCGAGCGGGGCCGCCAGCTAGTGGAGCGTGAATACACCTGGGCCAGACAGGCGGCCCGGCTGGAACAAGTCTATGGATGGGTCGAATCAGGCGGAAGCAAGCCTGATTTTGTCGAGTAAATTGATGAATGTGGATCAAGATGGAATTCCCATGAACCAGCAGCCTGAGTCGGCAAAACTCTCCGCCAAGACGCCGATCAGCGTTCTGATTCCTGTGAAAAACGAGGCTGAAAACCTTCGCAGGTCGCTCCCTGCCCTGACCTGGGCCGACGAGATCTGGATCATTGACAGCCAGTCCACCGACGATACAGCCGCTGTAGCCGCCGAATTTGGGGCCAAACTGGTTCAGTTCCATTTCAACGGAGTCTATCCAAAGAAAAAGAACTGGGCTCTGGATCACCTCGAATTTGCCAACGACTGGGTCTTGATTGTCGATGCCGATGAAGTCGCTCCTCCGGATCTTGTCAAAGAGATTCAGCTCAGGGTCGCTGCGAACGAAGCGGACGGCTTCTTCCTGAACATGAAATATTTCTTTCTGGGCCGACGCATCAAGCACTGTGGATACAACGAGTGCTGGAACCTGCGACTTTTTCGTCATAAGCTGGGCCGCTACGAAAAGATGCCGGTGCCAGCCGGTGTCCGAACAGGCGATAACGAAGCCCACGAACATGTCATATTAAACGGTCAGGTCAAGCGGCTGGTGCATGAACTGGACCATCACGCTTATCCAAGCCTAAGTATCTGGCTCGAAAAGCACGACAGATATGCCGCCTGGGAGGCCGTTCAGCGCAGCCACTTCCGAAACGATCCGATCCCGCCCGGTCTTGGTCGAGGCAAAACCTTCAAGCGAATGCTCAAAAAAATCTATCTTCGCATGCCACTTCGGCCCCTCATCAGGTTTATTTATGCGTACATCTTCCGGCTCGGATTTCTGGACGGAAAGGCTGGACTTTATTTCTGTGGACTTCTGGCGTTCTATGAATTCCTGATCGACGCCAAAGCCTACGAAATGAAGGTTTCAGGGCAGAAATAAACACGATCAGAGGCGTTTCAAAACCGCCCTGATCCAAGAACCCGGCGTATTTCCAGAGGTGAAGTCTCGCCAGATCTGGCTCGCTCCAAAGCCTGCTGCATCAAAGTCTGTACGCCTGATTTTTCTACAAGTCGTCGCAAGACTCTCGCATCACGCCGAGATGCCAGTGCCCTGCCCACGGCATTATCTCCCGGCTCCAGCCACTCAGCCACCATCACCCGGCCATCATATCCTGTGTGACGGCACTCTGAACAACCACCGGAAGCCGCTTTGAACCATTGCTCGAGGCCTGTACCCAAATCCCCGCCGGGGCTGGAATTCTGAACTTCCTTGACTCGACAATGGCCGCACAGCTTTCGCAGTAGACGCTGGGCCAGGATCGCTCTCAGGCCGCTTCTTAAAATGTAGGGAGCAATCCGCATATCTGTCAGTCGTGTCAAGACTTCCACTGAATCGCCAGCGTGTGTGGTTGTCAGTACCAGATGGCCTGTCAGGGTGGCTTGAAAGGCAGATTCGGCTGTGGGCCGGTCGCGAATCTCGCCCACGGCGATCACGTCCGGATCCTGCCTCAGAACCGCTTTCACAAGCTCTGCCAGCCCGAGCCCGGCACGTGGGTCAAGTGCTGTCTGTGCCACACCTTCCAGAGCAGATTCAATGGGATCCTCAAGCGTGACCACACTTCGCGAATGTTCTGAGGCATTCACGATTTCTCTCAAACAAGCGTAAAGCGTGGTTGTCTTACCCGACCCCGCTGGGCCGGTGATCACCACCATGCCAGATGTCCATTCCATCGCTCGCTTTACAGACTGGAATACGGCTTCAGGGAGTCCAATCTGGGCCAGACTTTCACGACTCCTCGCAGCTTCCAGAAATCTCAACGCCGCACGTTCTCCGTGGAGCGTTGGAAAGGTGCTGATACGGACTTCCCGACGATTTAACTCCAGATTGGCAGGAATTCGCCCCTCCTGAGGCACATCTAAGCGGTAAGTGAGAAGCCCTGACAAGACTTTCAGACGTGCCACCACTGGTGCTGACACTGGCTGAGGAATCGTTCCAACGGGATGAAGCACGCCGTCGATCCGCCAGCTCACCAAAAGGCCATTTGCTGAGGGCGTCAGATGGGCATCACTCGCCCCAAGGGCAAAGGCTTCAGCCAAAATCGCATCCACAACAGATGGCACATCAGGCGTGGTTTTGCCAACACACCTGATGCCAATCTGATCCTGAAACCGACTGGATAAAAGACTTTCCTGATGCGTATCCGTCATGAATGCACTTTTTTCCATCTTTTTTGGATCAATCAGAAAAGCCAACGAATCATTTGGTTGACTTCGGCCCTTCCAGAGGGCCTTTCGTCAAGGTCCGAATCCGGCAAAGCATGTTGTCGGCCGTTAGGTAAAGCGTCGTACCATCGTCGCCCCAGGCACAGTTGGCCGTGGCCACTTTCGGATCAATCCGGCCCAGAAGTTTCCCATCAGAGGCATAAACATGAACACCGCCCGGACCTGTGGCAAAAACGTTCCCAGCATTATCGAGCTTGAGACCATCCGGCAGGCCCGGCTTTTTTGCGGCCAAAAGCTCTGAAGTATCGGCGAAGACTTTACCGGCCCCCAAAGTTCCGTCCAGCTTGAGAGGATAGGCCATGATGATGGGGCGGTCGAAGTCGGAATTTGCAACGTAAAGTGTTTTACCGTCAGGTGAAAAAGCCAGCCCGTTCGGAAACTTGAGCTCTTTGGTGAGCAGGCTCACATGTCCCGATTTATCGAGCCGATAGACGCCGCTGAAGTCCAGCTCCCGGGCCGGATCGGTGGCCCCTTTGGCCAGCCCATAAGGCGGGTCTGTGAAGTAAAGATCGCCATTGGCGTGATACGCCCCGTCGTTTGGGCTGTTCAACCGCTTGCCGTCAAACCGGTCGGCCAAAGTGGTGAACTCGCCGTTAGGTTCAAGGCGGGCCACCCGGCGGTCTCCATGCTGCATCAGAACGAGTCGGCCGACACTGTCGAGAGTCAGGCCGTTGGATCCCTGACCGCTGCTGCCCTTAATCAGGCCGGTATCGCCACTTGGCTTAATAAAGGCGCGAGGCGGCTGGCCTTTGGTGTCCCACCTGTAGACGACATTTTTGGGGACATCTGAAAAAACCAGTGCCTGATCGGAACTCAGCCAGACTGGACCTTCCGACCATTCGTAGCCATCAGCCAGCTTTTCGATCTTGGAGTCTTTAGCGATCAACGTGTCAAACCGTGGGTCGAGCCGAATCACCTCGCCTACATGTTCTTCAGCCGTCAGCACCGTGGACCAGAAAAGCACGCTTAACAAAGCCAGTGATCGAATCGGTAGAAGACTTGAACGATGCATGTCTTGATATCCCCTGAGCATTTTGGGAGAGGGCCTGAAACAGCTTCCATCAGCCACGTTTCAAGCAAGAATCTGGTTTAACCTCATCTTCCTTCAAACCAGGGCCAAAGGCAACGAACTTTTCCGATGTTCAGAATACACACGAAGAAATTATCAGGAATTCCAAGAAGTCTGTTTGGAATTTGTTCTGAATGTCGTACATTGATATCAGTGAGGTTTGAATGTTCTGAATCGTATGACTTTCTCCGCTCTTTTTGGAACACTCACGGCTTTTGATAACTCATTCTTTTGAGAAAATTTCGGTCCCGACCCCGTCCCGTTTGGTGAGATTTTGGTCTAAGCTCACCTCAGTACTCAGCTCAGAGTGGTTGACTCCTCTGAACAATCTCGATATGTTTCGATTTGTTCACCCATGTTACATCTTACTCCCGGAGTGGTTTGAATATGTCCAATCTTGCTCAGCGTATTCGTGATATTCGTTACAAAAAAGGGCTTGGCCCCGATGCCTTGGCGGCTCGTGCTGAAATTAGCCGAACAGCGCTTTATCAAATTGAATGCGGAAAGACCGAAGTCCCTCGCGCTGGAACCATTAGGCGCATCGCTCGGGCCCTGGACGTACCGATCGATCAGCTTCTGGGCTATTGGCCTTCAAATGATGAGACGGAACTGCAAGAAAATTCCGATCCAAACCTAAACACCAGCGAAGCCAAGACTAACGCCACGGACTGGGCGTATCCGGACGACCCGGAACTGACAAGCTATCCGGACGCAAAACGCACGTTCGAAACGGCCATCGCCCGCGACGATCTGTTTCAGAAGCTGGAAGACCTCCTCGATTCCAGGTTCGGCGATTCCATGGCCCGGATCATTCAGGAAACGCATAAAGTCATGACCTCCAGCCGATCGCCCAGAACCGCTTCCCGATCAACCAGCACCGGTCGGGCAAGGGTCACACGCTGATCGACAAGCTATGTTGTATTGGGCTAGCGTCCTGCGCTCATCTAGCCGGTCTTGGCGCTAGCCCCGGTTGGTTTTCTAAATCGCCGAAACCGGGGGCTAGCGCCCTGCGGCTAGATTTCGA